>CEVL01039964.1_pt1 | contig 16695 bp, 13 predicted proteins | sample 427051 | NCBI WGS metagenome assembly CEVL01 (sample SAMEA2623673, study PRJEB7988) | marine metagenome | biome: marine biome (ENVO:00000447); feature: surface water layer (ENVO:00002042); material: "saline water (ENVO:00002010), including plankton (ENVO:xxxxxxxx)" | depth 5 m
AAAATTGACCTAGGATACACCGAGCTTGCAGCTTTTAGAGAAAAAGCAACAGCTGACAGTTTAACAGATGAACTAATTTTTAAAAAACAAGAGGTTATAACTGGACTAGCCACCATTGGAGTACTTTTAGATAAAAAAGTTAAGCGTAATGATGAAAAAATAATCAATCATCATGGGCGTTTAGAATATATAGCTAATTTTAGCCCATCTTCTGATGCTACAGTTTATTATGCAAATAACCAAAGTACAGTTTATGATTATAAAGTAGATAATAAAGCTGATCGCAATTACAGAATAGGTTATGGTTTTGATATAACTTCAATATCAGGATGGTCCATTGTTGCAAATATTGAAAGATTTAAAGCAGATGACATAGGACATACTAATGAATTTTATTTATCGCTAGGATATGTTCCAATTGATGGAACTAAATTTGCTTTTGATCTAAAAAATAATGAAAGTACAAAGACTGGTTTTAATATATCAAAAAATGTAAATGGATATGATCTAAAATTAGATTATGAAAATTATTTATCTCAATCAAAAAAAGGTGACTACTTAGCAAATTTAAGTTTACACAAAAAATACTAATCCTATTTCTTAAATAATATTTTTAATAATTAGATCTCCATGAATTTCTATAAGTAGAAATATCTCCAGACGCACCTTCTAATTGAACTAAATCTTTCTTATCTTGAGTCGACTCACCGGCAATGTTTGCAAATAATTTGCCTGCGAAAGTTACAATTCTAGAAAGCACTCCTTGGCCAACATATTTACATTTTTCATTGGAATGTATGTTCTTTGTATTTGGTCCTAATCTTGAAGATACATTTGTTCCACATTCATCATCTACGCCACATATAAATGCCTCTCCTAAACTACATTTGTTAACAGAGGTAGTTGGTTTATAAATTGGAAAATATACCAACCCACTTGATACAGTTGGCTCTGCAGTAACCTTTTTGAAATGATCTAATTCAATATACCAACCTTTCTGCCCAGGTATATTAGGACATTTAGCGCCTGTAGCGTCATTTGTTGTATTTGAACACATAACTAAATCATGAATTCTTCCTATAGGTACATTTTTAAAATTAGGGTAAATAGGATCGTTAATACCAAGTAGTAAGTTTTGTACTCCTGCCGATTTATCTGCAATTCGTTCATAATTTCCCGTTCCAGCATATAACCAAAGAGAATTTGTCGTCTGACCTATAGTTGCATCCATCGAATGGAACATATATCTTTGATTAACATTATTAGATCCTGAGCGAAATATTATTGTTTTATCGTAAAGGTTTATTTCTTTGCCGCCACTAAATCCCCCTTCATGAGTCATATTAGTCAAATTAAATTTAGTAATTTTACCTTCCAAATCACTTGTATAAACCAAAGCTCCTCTAAAATTTAATCCTCTTGATGTATCAGGCGTAATAACTACGGGTGAGCCTGGTACTGAGTTCGTGATAAAATTATTTATTGGGAAAGTTTGGTCAGGAATATCAATAACTTTTTGAACTTTTCCTTTATCCTCTAAATTTACAATTGTAAGATTTGATCCTACACCAGCTGCAATAGCGCCATATCCTCCTCCCATAACAGCAACATAAATATCATCTTCTATATTTTGGTCTCCTCTTCCCAAGTTAGGCAATCTCATAATTCTAGGTGATGACCAAGTATCACCAAGTTTACTGTAGTCATATTCTGGTTTAGTAAGTAAGCCAGTTGCTTTTGCACTAGATTTGATTTCTACAGATAGACCTGTGCTACCTAAAACATCAGATTGAGGATCATAACCATAATAAGTTATCTCTTTATCAAACTCTATTTGAGTGTCTCCTCCAGAAGTTTTAGTAACTTTAAAACCTGTATAAGGTTGCTGGTCTATGGTTACAATTATATCACTTTGCGAAATATCTCTAACAGGAAAAGTCCATGTTTTTGATTTATAACATTGTGTAGTTCCTGAATCGTTACACGTTTTAGCATTGTTTGCATCTTCTGCGTTGTCTTTAGCTCTAACAGATTCAATAAAAGAAGCTAAAGGATAATGAGTTGCTATATAATCCCAGCTTTCAAAGTTTCCTTCATGATCTACGAAGTGCACAGTCTTCAATATGTAGTCATTAAATATTGAGTATAAATGTTCTGGTTTGAGTGGATTAGTTACATCTAATACAGAAAATCCTGCTCCACCTCTTCCATAAGGTACCATTAATATAGTGTACCAACCTTTACTATTTGTTCCTGGCTTTTTAAAATACATGTCATGAACAACTGGTGAACCGTCAACTCCATATATGGCATTGGATCCACCACCACCTAAAGTTTTAGTTCTATTTAAATTTGCATTTAGCATAGTAGGCATTTGGGCTCCTACGAATGGAGGAATGAAACCCCATAACTCAACTCCATCTTTTACTTTAAATGCATGGAGCATTCCATCATTGGCGCCGACATAAATAACTTTTTCTCTACTTGCAACATTTGAGGATTTTGCCCAGGCATTGTAACCTTTGATTGATCTCCAATATGCTTCTTGATTAGTTCCGGTATAAGCAGTTTCTGCAGCTGGCGGACCAACAATAACCATTTCAGAATGATAAATATCTCCAAGTCGTTTTGATCTTGTTTCTGTTAAATTACAATCTGCGTCGTAGTCAAAATAATCTTTTCCTCTTACAAAATTAATTAGTCCTTTTATATCATCATCAGTGCCATCCGCGACACCTGCTGCTTTAGTTGCACATCTTGTAGTATTGGCTGGATGATCGGCATCAGTCGCACTATGATAACTAGCGACTTCATTTCCTAATCTTTCAAACATTCCATTTATTTCATTCCAATTACCTTCAACAAAGTTATTATAACCAGGTTTATAATCAGTGGTATCAAGTACAGTCCAAATGTTTCTGCTGTTAGGAGGAGGCATCATGTCTGAAGCACTCCAGGTGTCGTTTGTATCAATATTACCTTTTTTATCTATTGCCGTTCTTGTTAAAGTTCCTTCCCATTCTTTATTTTGTTGATAATCAAATTGTGCTTGAAATAAATCTCCACCTTCACTAACTGTTGCAGAAATAGCAGGTGCAGTAAATGAAAGTTTTGCTGCAATAATTTGGGAGATAGCAGCTTTTAATTGTGATTTTAGAGAAGCCGTTGTGTCAGCAATAATTACATCATTTGTCCCACCAGCTATTGCAACATTTCTGAAGTTAGTTATTCCACTACCTCCAATACCTCCACCATAAGCTACTGTAAATGTCTTAATTTTATGAGTATTATTTAGATTGGCTGCAATACTTAAAGCTGTTTTATGATTTTGCCACTGACCATCACCAATGACCATAACATAACTATTTTGGCATTTTGAAGATTTGTCTACTGGTGAATGATTTGTGCTTAGATAATATTGTTTTGCCATTCTAGACCATATAGCAGCATCTGTTCCACCGCTTGGACTTACACTTTTTACAAACCTATGAGTTTTATCTGCTCCTTGTTCATTAACTTGAACTTTTAAACAATTATTTGTAGTACAAGGTCTTGCCTGATCTTTTCCATGGTTCCAATTTTTGAACCAAGTTGTTCCACCTCTCCATTGAGAAGACCACCAACCAAAACCAAAATTTACTCCAGCTTTTAATGAAGGATCTGATACAATAGCTTGAATTGCTTCATGTGCACCCGTCATTCTTGTTCCAAGACTTCCTCCTAATTCTTTAATCCATCCCAAATTTAAATCAAAGAATTGAACAGAGCTTTTGCTTCTATCGGCCATAGCAATTCTGCTGTTGGTTGAATCTACACTTAAACCATAAGGATAGTAAATGTATGTATTGGAAGCTGTGGATGATTTATTTCTCCTAGTTCCTTTTGAACTAGTGCTACTGAAGCTAGTTCTTGCTGCATTCATTGTATATCTAAAAATTTTATGTTCGTATAAACTTGTACCGTATATAATGGAGTCGTCTGTTGGATGGGCTACAAGTCCATATGAGTATCTCCAATTTCTCCGATAAACCGAACTGGTTCTACTTGTTGAAGGACAATCACCTGTAATTGCATGCCTATTTAACCTTCTCATAGTGTGAAAATAAAGATTGCTTCCCGAGCTATCCACCGTCATTGCATAGGATCTGCTAATACTATCTGATCCACTTCCAACACTAGCAGAACAAGTAAGGTCTGAATTAGTAGATACATTTCGAACAAAAAGACCACCACTATGATTTATATACATAATGTTTCCATTAAATGCTACTTGCCTAGGATACATTATATTATCTTTTTTCCATTCACATGCTCCTGTAGATATATTAATTTGATAAACCTTATGATTATAAAAATCAGCAATGTATAAATTCCCACTATGTATGGCAAACCCCAATCCATATCTTATATTACAAACCCTACTTCCAGTTGTTACACCTCTAAAACTTCCAGAACTTGCAAAATTTCTATCTACTAACAATGTATCGTAAGTAAATTTTTTAATTCCCCTTGATCCTGCTTGCATAACAAATACATCCCCATTAGAGTCAATTGCTGTCGCAGCAGGGTAGTAAACACCAGCTCCACTCACCATTCTTGCGGACATACTTCCAGATCTATCTAAAAGAATTAATACATTAGCTGGAACATCTCCAATACCAGATCCCGGAGGTAAAGCTTTTGAAAATGCATTACCTGATAAAAAGCTAATAAATAACAATATATTAATTAAATATATTTTAATTTTCATTCTGTTTGTTCTTCCGGTTTACCATCTTCAACTTCTTCAAGTTGATTATAAAATTTTCCAAGTTTATAATCGTATTCATCATTTGAAATATAAATCTCTTCTTCTATAAAACCCTCAGGATCTGCTAATCTTTTATAAACTATTATTTTTCCACCTATTTCCCAAGATTGAAAGTTATTATAAATAAGTGGATTTTCACCAGTATCAAAATCTCCAAAATTTTTTTTTGCATAATTCATAAGCAATAAATTGTTACTTATAGAATTATTTTCATCATTGAATACTAGCATTCTTATTGATGCAAGGTTTTCACCTAAAAAAATATACTCGACAGCTATGTCTTGATCTAAATTATCGTTGGGACATATCTCTGGAGATGGAACAGGTAACATAAATAGACCCTCAAATTGAGGAAATGGCTCTGCAAATCTTTCAACAAATTTCGTTTTTTTATCTCCAATATCAATAATAAAATCGCATGCTGCATAAGCAGAAGAAATAGATATAAAGAATATTGCAAAAAAAGTGAAAATTTTTTTCATTTAATTAATTATAACAATAATTACTCAATTTTTAAAACTTGAATTACATATTTTGAACATCTATTTGGGTAATACCATTACACTCTCTAAAGGAACAACCATTGGCTCTAATCCTACTCCATTTCTAATACCACAGCCATATATTCTATAAGCCATACCATCGTTTCCAGTGTCAGATGCTGATTTTTTAATACTAGATCCAGATCCTCTAAAGGGAGCAGCTCCAATCCTAGATACAAAGAATTCATAGTAATAAAATTTTAACTTCTCAGCTTCATTTTTTTCTTCAGCTGTTCCATTAGCAGTAAGGCTTTTCGCCAGCAATACTCCAAAATTGTTACTTACAGCCCCTGCGATATTAGCAGAGTCTGCAATTACTTTAAAATTTGGTTTGTAAATATCTTGAAAACTACTTAAGCAGATGTCTCCATTGCTTACCATGCTATAGGAATTAGAATTAGATTTTCCATATTTAATTGTAAACGTATCAGATAGGGCATAATTATTTAAAGTCATTGTCCCAGTGAATTTTGTTGTTTGATTTGCTGGCAAGTGTCTTTTAGAAGTATCCCTAGTTCCATCAGATTTATATGGACCTAAATATTCGTTAAGCACATATCTTTCTCCTTCAAGCAAAGCTGTTTCTGCCACATAAAAGGTTTGTTGATAATTATCACTTTCATTATTGGCTGAATGATCACCTGAAGAAACGATAATTAATGCTCCACCCATTAATGACATTACAACCATTAGTACTAAAGATAAAACTAAAGCAAATCCTTTTTCATTATTATTTTTCATTGTAATCCAAGATTTCTTGCATGAGCTGATACTAAAATTGTATCCCTCAAAAATTTATCCCTCCTATTTTTTCCTATTGCTCTAGCATCTTCAGTTAAAGCATTTTTTGATCTGTTATCATCTTTTCTGTAAAATGCATTTTTTGATCTTACAGCAAATAAAATGTCTACTATTTTTATAGAATATATTTTATCTGAATTTACTGTATTAGTAGGAGGTGGATTAATGATCTTACCATCTTCATCAATTGGAATAAAAATTAAATCTTCAACATATTCTACTAAAGTTGCAAAATCATAGGTTTCATTATTTCCATCATTATCTGGATCGTTTCCCCAGCCACTACCAGTCCATATGTGTTTTGCTTTTTGTAATTTTTTAAGTTTATACGTTTCATACAAAGTTTTTCCGTCAGGATCTTCTTTATCTACACGATCATCTTCAACGCATTTATAAGTTACTTTATATCTAGTATACGTAAAAGTTGGTGGATCATTTCCATCTGATTTATAACCACCATATACGACTTCTAAAGTATCGCATGGATTAGAAAGGCTATGCTTTGTAATTTTTATTGGAATATGTTCAGCAGCATTTGTTTCTATATTATCCCCAAAATATTTATATCCAGCCATACGGACATCTCTCATAATCATTCCTACTGTATCTCTTCCAGCTCGACTTATTTTAGCTGTATCAGTTACTTGGGAGTATGTGCTATTAACGATATTATAAGAAGTAAACATTGCAGCCATCATTACTGTTGAGATTACTATTCCTATTAATATTTCAACTAATGTTACTCCTAATATATAATTAATTTTTTTTTTCATCAGTAAATTTGAAAATAAAGAAACTTAGTTTTCTTTCTTGGATTTCCCATACTGTCAGTTCCACTCGATTTAATAGTAACTTTCATTTTACCAAAATATAATTTATCGTGAATATCACTATTTACATACTCACAAGTTACTGCACTACAAATATCAAAAACTTTTAATGATTTTTTTCCTGGATTTGAAGTATCACACTTAATTCTTCTAGTTGAAAATCTTTTATCCCATTTATTTATTTTTTCTGCAAGCACGTTGCTGGCAGTAGTCCCCGCCGCAGAGCCATCAGTACAAGATGCCATTTCCCAAGAATTTTTGTCTCCTGTTGTAGGCCTATTAGCTACCATATGTTCATAAAGTTTTTTTCCTGAAAAGTCAGCATATCTATCTGCAAGCAAATCCTCAGCTACCATACTTGTTAAATACCCAGTTTTTGTTCTTTCATTTGAGACATCTACCGCCTGCACTGAATAACTAACCATTTGGAATATTGCAATAAAGCCTATAGCAACAATTGCGGTTGACACCAAAGCTTCTATAAGCGTCATTCCTTTTTCTAAAAATTTTTTATTGTAAGTTCCAAGCACTTCCACTCCATTTATACTTAGTTACAGTACCAAATCTAGTCCATTTTACCAAATAAGCAGGTTTTTCAGGCTTTAGTTTACATGTATTATTCTTATCAAGCTGTGAATTTCCATTCTCATCTAATTGTTGTAAATCACATATAATAATAAAATCTGATGATTTTACTCCATCTACATTTGTGGATTTTGTACTCAAGTCTCCAGAATAAATAAAAAATGAACTATCTTTTGAAAAACAAACTGCGCCACTTTTTGCAATATGTACTCTAATATCAGTTATATGCAAATGAACCTTATCTTTATCCCAATAACTTGAACTTGAATCACAAGTTATACTAGATCTTTTGCTTGTAAAACTTTTTTGTGACAATCCTCTTGTTGTAAAGGTTTTTGTATCTGAACCATCTACAACCCTAACATTAAATTGTACAAAAGGAAACGAACCTCTTTTTGATTGAGAAACTATTCCTGAAATCATAGATGCAATATTTTCAGCAGCAATCCTAACTTCTCTATCTTTTTTCCAATCCATAAATCTTGGAAAACCAACTGCAGATATAACTAGAATAATAGATATTACTACTAGTAGTTCTAATAACGTGAATCCTTTAATGTCCTGCTTTTGCTGCACCTGGATCTATTTTACCTGATTTGACCAATTCTTCTAGTGATTTATCCATGGTAATCATTCCATCTCTAACCGCTGTTTGCATAATACTTGGAATTTGATGAATTTTTGCTTCTCTTATTAAGTTTTGAATTGGAGCTGTACATTTCATTATTTCAAAAGCACCGACTCTACCTTGTCCATCTTTTGTCTTAAGAAGTCTTTGGGTTACAACCATTTTTAGCGAAGTAGAGATTTGAGCTCTTATTTGTTCTTGTTGCTCAGGAGGAAAGACATCTATTATTCTATTTATTGTGCTCGGTGCTCCACTTGTATGAAGAGTACCAAAAACTAAGTGACCAGTTTCAGCAGCAGTTAAAGCTAATCCTATTGTTTCTAGATCTCTCATTTCTCCTACTAAAATTACATCCGGGTCTTCTCTTAATGCCGCTTTTAAAGCTGCAGCAAAAGATTCAGTTTGTTTTCCTACTTCTCTATGTGAAACTATACTTTGATTGTCTGTATGAATAAATTCAACAGGATCTTCTACTGTTATAATATTTGATGTTCTTGTTTTATTAATTTCATTTACTATTGCTGCAAGTGTTGTTGATTTACCAGATCCAGTTGGTCCAGTAACTAAAACCAAACCCTTATGAAAATCTACAATATCATAAAGTGCTTGAGGTAAATTAAATTGATCCATGTCAGGGATTTTACTTTCAACTCTTCTACATACACAGGCAGGACCATTAATAGTTTTATAAAAATTAGCTCTAAATCTTAAACCACTTAAAGTGACCGCAGTATCTAGTTCATGAGTTTTTTCAAATCTTTGTAATTCAACTTCATTGCAATTCATGGAAAGTAAATCTTTTAGGTCTTGTGCCTTCACTATTACTTCTTTAACTTTAATAATTTCTCCAGTTTGTCTATAGGCTAAAGGAGATCCAGATCTGATATGAAAGTCAGAAATTTTTTTATTATTTTTTGCTAATTCTTCTAATTTTTCGAACATTGTATTTATTTCATATCAATATATTAGGTATTTTCTCTTGTTAAAGCTTAAAATTACCCAATATAAACACTCTATTTGAAATTCTACTTCTAGTTGATTATTATTACAGATATAATATTAAAGGGAGTTATGGAGAATCCGTTTAAAAATTTGTTTAAAAAAAAAGAAGCTAGTGATGGGCCTGTTCCACAAGCCAATCAATCTGAAAGCAATAAAAGTAAGAATGATTTTTTCAGTAAAATAAAATCAAAATTTGGATCTGGCCTTAAAAGTCGTTTAGGAAAAAATGCTGTTCAAGGTGAAGAGATTGTTGGAGTTGAATTAGCTCCTGGAGAAATTAGATTATCGCAAGTTTCAAATAATAAATCAAATCAATGGGTTCTAGACAAATTTTATGTACATAAAATAACAGATTTACCTGAGGGTGGATCTGTTTTGGAAAATCCGGATAAATATGGAGATGAATTAAAATTAGCATTACAAAAATCAAAAATTACAACTACTAATGCAGCCATTGCTATTCCAGTTACAAGTGCAATCATAAGAGTTGTCACTGCACCTTTAATGACAGATGAAGAATTAAAAAAAGCGATTGATACAGATTCTTTATGGGAAAATTTAGTTCAGTTGACAGATAATCTTGCAGACTATTCAATTTTCCATCAAGTTATTAATAAAAATACAACAGGTAATACGATGGATATATTGTTTGTTGCATCAAAACTTTCAGATATTAATAGCTACACTGATATAATTAAAAAGGGTGGATTAAATGCAGTTATTATTGATGTTAAATGTTTTGCATTAAAATCAGCAGTTGACCAAGTTAACCAAATAGCAGGATCTATTGAAGAAACAAACTTAACCGCAGTTTTAGAGTTTGGATTAGATGAAAATTATGTAATGATTTTATTCGAAAACAATCCAATTATAACTGATATATTTATAAGGTCACAAGACCGTAAAACTCTAACGGAATCAAATAACCCTGAAGAAATGGAAGCTCTTGTAAGAAGATACATGACACAAGTTAAACAAGCTGTTCAAGATTTTGAAACGAAGTATGAAAAAAGAATAAGAAATCTTAAAGTTACATCTAATTTAGCAAATGTTGAAGAATATTTAGCTAGCTTTAGAAAAAATATGATTAATACAGGTTTTAATTTATTTGATCCATTAGATGGAATTAAAATTCCGGCACAGTTACAAGAAAGTGTTAAAGAAAGTAATAGGTCATATTTTTCTACAGTAATGGGATTAGCATTTAGAAAACTTGATGTATTTGGATATTATAAATTTGTAACTGCTGTAAAAAATATAAATTTACTTCCTAATAGAGATAGCATGATTGCACAGAAAAAAGCTAAAGTATTTTCTAATTTTGCTTTTAAAGGGGTTGTCAGTATAGTAGCTGCAATTTATATTGTGCTATTTGGCTTATCATTTTGGCAGATAACAACATTAAATAAAAAAAATGTTGGATACAATGATGTTGTACAGGAACATCAATTAAAACAAATAGAAAGAGATAAATATTTAAAAGATAAACTTAAAATCGTAAAATCATTAGAGTTAAGCAATTCAATCAAATCAAATAAAACTCTTAACTTTAGAGTATTGGCCCAAATTGCTTCAGCTGTTCCTAAAAGAGTAAGATTTTCAAAAATTGAATACAATGGAGCAGATTTAGTTATGATTGAGGGTAACGCTTATAGTGATCAAGATATTCTTAAATTAATTAGTAATTTGAAGAGTAAAAAACTGATTTCTCAAGCTTCACTTGCTAATATGAATATTTCAAATCAGTCACAAGGAAGTCAAACAATGAAGGGTTTTAAAATAGCCTGTATTTTGGAGATGATATAATGGATTTAAAAAATATGGATATGGCACAACTTAAAGAGAAGTTGCTTGCTGTAGCTGATAAAAAAACTCTAATTAAGTTTGGTATTGGTTTTGGTTCAATTGTTTTGTTTCTAATTATTTATTATGCGATTTTGAACCCTATGGTTAAAGATAGAAAAGTTAAATTCGATGATAAAGTAAAAAAGCAAAATGAAATTTCACAATTTAATTCTGAAATAATTCAATTAAAAGCAGATTTAGAAAAAATGAATCCAGAGTTTAAAAAAAGTTCAACTTTGTTTCATTCGAAAGCTGAAGTAGAAGGTCTTTATAATTCTTTAAGTATATATGCTGCAAACAACGGACTTGTAATATCGCGAATTGCCAAACAAAAACCGATACCTGTTTTAAAAGATGGAGTAAGCGTAGCACAAAACTTAATAGAGAAAAATATGATTTCATATTATAAAATACCAGTTGTTTACGAAATTAAGGGTAAATTCCTTGGATTTATCAAATTCAAAAGAGCAGTTTCAAGGTCAAACAAGATGTTAAACTTTGACAAAGAGATCGTTTCTGTAGTACAAGGTGATTCAACTGGGACGATAGTTGCACAGGGTGAATTAACGATAGTGGGGTTACCAGATGAATTTTTTTAGAAGTATATTTGCAGTCTTAATTATTTTGTTATCAGCTACAATTTCATTTGCTGATAATCATGATCAAAATCAATCTACAGGCGAAACAGGGCAAGTAGATGAAATCGCACAAGAAATTCAAGAAGATGAAGAAGTTCCATTAAATGATCCGTTTGCAGGAAACGAAGGAACAAATTCACTGGCAAATGTACCACAAGAAGAACAAGATGAACCAATGAGTTTGTATAATTATAAACTTTTAGGTTTAATTTCTGGAAAAGATCATAGTTATATTTCTTTAGGAGATACTGCAGGTGAAGTTATAACTTTAACAATAGGACAAAACTTAGGAAAAATTAAGTTAGTTGATTTAAGATTATCTGAAGCAATTTTTGAAAAAGAAGATCAAACTTATCTAATTATAGATTTTAATAACCAAATAAGAGAGGCAAATGAATATTAAAAAATTTATATCTCTTTTTGGTTTAATTATTTTTGTAACGTTTTTAAATGGATGTGCAAATACCAAATATAATAAGCCCTTTAAACATAATACACCTTTAATAAAAGAAGACATAAGAAAAACGGGAAAGTCTGAAATTGCAAAAACCTTGGATATGGGTCCGAAACCTTTAGAAGGAAATGCAAAAAAATTAGGAAAAAGAAAAAAAATATCATCTGAGGCCCAAAGAAACTATTTAATTATTCCTGATGATTATCCATTATTAAAACAAAGAGTGAGCTTAAAATTCAAAAATTTAGATTTCAAAGAAATAATGAATTTAATGGGTAAAATTGGTGAAATAAATGTATTAGTAGGAGATGAAGTTGCTGGAACACTTTCAGCAGAATTGATTGATGTTCCTTGGGATAAAGCTTTACAAGCACTATTAGATATGAAAAATTATGCATCCGACGTAGATGTTGCTAGTAATTTAATAAGAATACATTCCCCAGAAACTTTAACTTCTCAGGAAACCTACAAATCTCAAAGAGCCCAAGCAGTTAAAAAGAAAGTAGAATTAGAAGATAGCGTCGAACCGATATATTCAGAAATATTTAGACTATATTATATAGCTCCGGCGCAAGCTAAAGCAACAATAGAAGAATTATTTCAACAAGGTGGAGCAGATTCAGGCTATTCACCAATACAAATAACAGAAGAAATTACAACAAGATCAATCATTGTTAGAGGTAAAGAGAAAGATTTAGATGTAGTTGATAAAGTTATTAAAGAAATTGATATTAGAACTAAACAAGTATTAATCGAGGCATTCATAGTAGAAGCCAATTCTGACTTTGAAAGAGCTCTTGGAACTAGATTAGGTGGATACTATCAGAATAAAGGAAGAGTTGCTGGAGGAGTATCTGGCGTGAGTTCAGGAAGTAGTACCGAAGTATCATTAGATGATGCGGTTAATTTGGGTTCCACTACAGACTCAATTACAAATTTTGCAGCAACTGGAGCAACAAGTGGAATTGGACTTTTAAGAAGAACAACTACGGGAATTTTAAAAGCTGAAATTACAGCTCTAGAGAGTCTTGGAATGGGTAAAACAATATCTAATCCAAAAGTGTTTACGTTAGATAATCAGGTAGCAACAGTTACCCAAGGTGAAGAAATACCTTATCAAACTACGTCAGAAGGAACTACTTCAACCTCATTTAAAGAGGCAGCATTAAAATTACAAGTTACACCGAGTATAATTGGAGATGGAAATGTATTATTAACTATTCAAGTTAATAATGATACTCCAAATAGAACAACAGAATCTGACGAACCTCCAATTAATAAAATGGAAATAGTAACTAAATTATTAGTTGCCGATGGCGATATAGTAGTAATTGGGGGAATTAAGAAAAATGTTATAGCTAACAGCAAAAGTCAGACCCCAGGACTAGGAAATGTACCAGTTATTGGTAATCTCTTTAAAGGTAAGTCAAAATCTGATAACCTAGATGAATTATTGGTGTTTATTGCTCCAAGAATTTTATAATGATTAACATAAGTAGAGAGTCTGAAATTAATTTGATTAATATTCTTATTGATCAGGATATTATATCAGGAAAAGATTTAGCTAATATTAAAAAAGTTTCAACAGAGAAACAGAGTTCACAATTAGATGCAGTTTTTGAATTAAAACTTACTGATGAAGAGAAAATTCTCGATCTACTTGTTAAAGAACAGTCTTTAGATGTAGTTGATTTATCTACAATGGAAGTTACAGATGAAATTAAAAGTGTTTTACCTTCAAATTATGTAAATATAAATTTTATTGCACCATTTAAAATTGAAGGAAAAACTCTGCACATTGCAATATCAGATAGTTCTAAATTAAGTTTAATGAGAAACTTAAAAACAATAACAAAAAAAGATATTGAATTGCATGCAGCAAAAATTACTCAAATTTCAGAATTTATCGAAAAATTACTTAAAGATGGTGAAACTACCATGCAATCAATTCAACAAAAGAATAAAGAAAAAATTCAAACATTTGATTATGATGGTGATGTAAGCGCAGAGGTATTAGATGAAAAACCTGAGGAAGATATTGAAGCATTAGAAAATGAGTCAGAGGTTATTAAATTTAGTACAGCAGTTGTTGCTGAAGCAATAAAAGCAGGAGTATCAGATATTCACATTGAACCTTACAGATTTAGTGCAAGAGTAAGATATAGATTAGACGGAATGCTTCAGGAACAAGAACATTTTGCTAAATTTTTGCATTCAAATTATGGAGCAGTTGTTACTAGATTTAAAATTATGGGTAAACTTGATATAGCTGAAAGAAGATTGCCACAAGACGGTGCTATTCCATTTAAAATTGACGGTAAAGTAGTTGATCTTCGTCTTTCAATATTGCCAACAGCAACTAATGAAAGAATAGTTATGAGGATTTTAAATAAAGATGCTGGTGATATTAGTTTAGAACAACTGAATTTTGATGAAAATGATCTTAAAAATTTAAGAAAAGCAATTCATGGAACTCAGGGATTAGTTTTGGTTACTGGACCAACCGGTTCAGGAAAAACAACCACGCTTTATAGTATTCTTAAAGAAGTATCAAAACCACATTTAAACATTCTAACAGCTGAAGATCCAGTTGAATATGAATTAGATGGAGTAGGACAAGTTCAGATTAAAGATGATATAGGCTATGACTTTGGTAGAGCTCTTAGGTCTTTTTTAAGACAAGACCCTGAAATAATTCTGGTTGGAGAGATGAGAGACAAAGAGACAGTTGATATTGGATTAAAAGCTGCGCTTACAGGTCACTTAGTATTTAGTACATTACACACAAATGATGCGCCAAGTTCAATTACTAGATTACAAAATATGGGTACACCAGACTATTTAATTTCTGCTGCGTGCTCATTGGTTCTTGCACAAAGATTAGCTAGAAAAACTTGCAGTGAATGCAGAGAACCAGATCCAGATGTAACTCCTAAAGTTCTAGAAGAATTTGGTTTTACTCCAGAACAAGCATCAAGAGCTAAAGTTGTAAGAGGAAAAGGTTGCGCTAAATGCAAAGATACAGGATATAAGGGACGAATGGGTATTTACGAAGTACTTAATGTTACAAAAGCAGTAAAAGAAGCAATTCTTAGAAAAGCAACCACTCCAGAGTTAAGAGAAATTGCAATTAAAGAAGGATTTAGAACAATGGCAGACATGGGTCGAGAAATGATAGTATCAGGAGATTTAAATTTCAGAGAATTTGACCGTGTATTGTCTATGGAATAATCATTTATGTCATCAGAAACGTATACTTACAAAGGTATTTCAGCAGGAAAATATGTAGAGGGGACGATTGATGCTTTAAATCAAGATGAAGCTTCATTTAAGCTAAAAGAACAAAAAATTATCATTACAAACTTAACTAGGACTAAGAAAAAAGTAGAGAAAGACAAAAAGAAAAAGGGTGGAGGTTTTTCTTTCGGTAAAAAAAAAGTTACACCTCAAGATGTGATGGTTTTTTCCAAGCAGTTTGCAACAATGGTAAAAGCTGGATTACCTATTTTAAATGTTTTAGGCATGTTAAGGGACCAAATAGAACATCCACAGATGAAAGAAATCATCGAAGATGTTAGAAAAAGCTTAGAAGGTGGAATAACTCTATCAAAATGCTTTGAAAAATATCCTAAGGTATTTGACAATATTTATATAAACCTAATTAAAGCTGGAGAAGCCAGTGGTAAATTAGATGTGTTTTTACTTAAGTTAGTAGAGTCTTTAGAAAAAAGAGAAAAAGTAAAAAAGAAAATTAAAGGTGCATTAATGTATCCTGCAGTAATGTTTTCAGTAGCAATTATAGTTATGGTATTTATGTTAATTAAAGTTGTTCCAGTATTTGCAAAAATGTATGAAGGAATGGGAGTTGCACTCCCAACTCCAACTGCAGCAATTATGGCTGCTAGTAATTTTATGCGTGGAACTGGTGGACTAGTTACATTTATAACTATAGCAGTGATTTTCGCTATATTTAAATATACAACATCAACTATGCCTAATGTTAGATATAAATGGCATCAGCAAGTTTTAAAACTACCAATCTTTGGTGATATGATTTTAAAATCTTTAATTGCGAGAGTTTCTCTTATAATGGGAAATTTAAGTTCTGCTGGTGTAAATCTACTTGAGAGTATTGAAATTGCTAAACAAGTTAGTAATAACGATGTAGTAACACTAGCCTTAGAAAATGTAAAAAAGGGTGTATTTTCGGGAGACACTCTTACAAAATTATTTATGAAAGAACCGGTATTTCCACCTACATTCAGTCAGCTAATTTCTGTTGGAGAGCAAACTGGTAATCTAGATGAAATGTTTACTTCAGTTTCTAGTTACTACGAAGAAGAATTTGATACAGCAGTAGACAACATGTCGAGTTTAATAGAACCTATCATGATTGTTTTTATGGGTACAATGATTGGCGGACTAATGATTGCGATGTACTCACCAATATTTAACGTTGGTGCTATTGTTGGTTAAAATTCTTTGTTAAGACCAAATGGTTATGCCATCCGGTTGCTTCTTTAAAAACTACTTCATCCATTATTTGTTGAATAAAAAAAG
>CEVL01046923.1_pt1 | contig 16692 bp, 6 predicted proteins | sample 427051 | NCBI WGS metagenome assembly CEVL01 (sample SAMEA2623673, study PRJEB7988) | marine metagenome | biome: marine biome (ENVO:00000447); feature: surface water layer (ENVO:00002042); material: "saline water (ENVO:00002010), including plankton (ENVO:xxxxxxxx)" | depth 5 m
GGGTGAGTCTAATATACGACTGGTAGGAATTGAGATGAATGTAGTAAAAAAAATAACGTATTCGTGTTCACATGAAAGAGTGACTAGCGTATACCATGCGAAAGATTGACATAAATCAGTTTCGCGTCATCAAAGCAGGAATTGAACACAAATCAGATGTGCCGGTGAAGCTACAATCCATCATGTCTATCATGGAAAAGAACGAGTCTTACATATGGTGGCTTCAGCCCACGACGGGAAATCTACAGTCTCAGGTGGCGTCCATATGCATCAACGAAAAATTCTACGCTCTGAACCTCAGACTTGAAAAGATCATTTTTAGACACATTCGTTTAACTAAAAACTTTGAAAATGTGGAGTTACTGGAAGACGGGACAGAGAAGTTGCGAATCCCTGTACGTTTATTGCGAGAGAAACTTCGAACGGCACTGCGGTCACAGGTAAACATACGCTGTTGTGTATGATACATGTCCATGAATATTAAGCGTACGTGTTTTTGAAACAGGCAATGCAGAAGTCGGCGAAGTTGATTGATTCAGGCCCGAAGACGATTAGTAGTCGCAGGAAAGCAAAGACAGCAAAATTTTCACTTCTTGACGTGGACCGCGTTCAAAAATATGTGCGGCAAATTTGTGTAAACAACGAACTCACGAACGCTTCATCGCTTATACCTTGTCTGGAAAATACAGTGCTTCAAATGAAACGGATTATCACTATCGAATTTCCGCATGTAAACCTCGATGACGTCTTTGTAAACAGGAACCCTACACTCGGTATCTCATTTGAGTCCCAAAAGCCATGAGCTTGTCGGTTGGCGTGAGTATATATTTTTGTTTTGGATTTTCGGGCTTGGAGTCGTCTTCTGATTCCTTACTTTGTTCAACCGGCTTCTCCATTTGGAGTGTGAGTAATACAATCAAAATCACGATTGTAGTACATAGTAAGGTAACATATAAAATCTTTTCAAACTTACAAGAGTCAAACTCGGGGACCAGGGTGTGGTTATCATCGTTGAACACGTAACTCAGAGTCGGTTTTTTGTCACCATGCCTTCGACCAATAAGACGACCAAGTACACTGAGCACCATCATCTCTGTCGTATCTTCCTCGGAAAGCGAGATAGTGTACGTGTTGTCGTCATCGGAATGCGTGACACTCACACCAAATTCTCTCAGTTCTCTGTCAATTAATTGCAATCGTTTGCTTTCACACGCTTTTTTTTCATCGGTATTATCATCATCGGTATTATCATTACACACCGTTTTAACCTTATCTGTCTTGGAATTGATATGTTTCACGAAGCTTTCCATAAGTTGACAACAGGTCACTGTTATGCTAGTGGAACTTGCCTGCACCGTTCCCACGTTGATGCTTAAAGCAACGAGACAGATTATCAACAAAGTTCGCATATTACCGCAATAAATTGACCTGTCTTATATTTATCTCTTCATCATTTTGTTTATTGCTATCTCAAATTGAAGTGAAGCATGGTCCAGTGCATGGTATGTCGGTTTGGGCATCATCCATCTCCATCCAAAAGCGCGGCCTTTGTGCTCTTGTTCGGACAAGTCACGACCGAGCAAGCGTGGAACGCAACGGTGCAGAGGGCATTGGTAACTTCGGTTCCTAGTGTTGCAGTGTATTGTGATAAGTGCCGGTGCATCCGCGCGATGACGGATCAGGAGAACGCGACGCAAGCGCTGGTTCAACATGAACTGGATTGGAACGCTTGGAATCTCAAGTCATGTTGAAGGATGAAAGAAAGTCATCGATCTCTGAGAAGCCGTCCGGAAACAAGTGATTCGTGAGAAACGCCAATCCATCGTCATCGTCGGGTGTGTCCATGTTGATAGGTTCATCCCCGTTCTGCATAGCCATTTGTGCAGGTAGTGGGGGTGGTGCAGGAGGTATGATCGGTTCAGAGTCTTTCGCGGCGAGCTCCGAATCGGCCACGGGTTGGGTGGGCGTTGCTGTGGTCATTGCGCGCTTCATCTTCTTTCTCATCGCGTACACCGGCTTGAGCTCTTCGTAAGATTTCGTCTGGCGGTATTTGAAGTTGGTGAACCATTTACGGATCACGCGGAGGGTCTCCGGCAAGCTGTACATGCTGTGCATCGTTTGCACGTCGCGTTCGTTTGCGTTGATATTCGCGGGCGCCCATTTCTGCAATATGAACAGCGTTCTGTTGCTCAGCTTGGAAGGGCGACCAACGCGGTGTACGGAGCCAACATGTTCTATGTGCTCCGGAATCGCAATGAGTGGACTGGAAGTGGAAGAGTGGACCGGCTCTTTTTGCAGCCGCTTCCCTTGGTTTCCAATAAGCACACGATCTCTCTGACTGGAAGTGGACTTGGAACGAGCGGTGGCCCGTCGGTTGTCTTGCCCGTCGTTGCATTCGTATTGAAGCCTGTGCACTGGACGGCGTTCACGAGTGGACGGGCCCATGTTCGCTTGTGTTGGAACAAACCTTTCCGAATGTAAGAAAAAGAAACACAAAAACAAAAAAAAATGGACCCTATGGTCCTTGGTGTCTTTTTTGCGTTTCCGGGTATTTGAAGACATTTGAATCGGTGCAAGCGAAGAGCGATGCCGGGATGGAATGAGAGGCATCAGGAGAATAGGAACCTGAAACGAAAGCGCGAAGGCCGACGTGACGTCAAGCCATCCTGTTCTGGACCTCCCATGTCCACGGAGACCAAAGACATGCTTCGAGTGTGGATGGTGGAATCTCCGAGCACAACAATTCACGATATCCGGATTCTCTGTTCCCAGCGCAACATTTCTCACCCTGCAGAGCAGATTGCCAAGTGGATCTCGAACAAACGCACTTCCATTGCAAACAAACAAGAAGAGGAGAAGCTGCGGGAGAAGCGCAGGCAGTATACGCCCAGGCAGTATACGCCGTTTGCAAAAGAACAGAAGAAGAATGATCGTAAGAATTATGCTCGACAGCCAACGCCTTCAAGTGCGGGTCCGGCGATTGTGGTAGAAGACAAACTGATCCTGGAGCAGTACTTTTGCAACATATCCCGACTTCCCGGCTTGGTTGAATGTCGAGAATTGATCGCGCGAAATCAATGGACCGATCTGTACAGCGGGTATCAGATACAAAAATGGTTCAAGAACAGGCGTAGGCGCGAGGTCAAAACAGGTGGTCGCGAAGTTGAGATCGGTAAGCTACAAAGAATCATCACGACCAATCAACAAAACAAATACCGGAACGAGTACAGGGAAACAAGCAAACTTTTTCTCGAGCCCGTGCAATCTTCATTGGTCCCCGATTCGATCGACCCTCTCAGTTTTGACGAACCCACATTGAAAATGAGTGACATGCACATGCCAACTATGCCATCGGTCGAAGATGAAGGCGTCGTGGACGATAATATCTTCGACAATTTGGAAGACATTGAGGACGTGGACCTTCTTTTCGGGGGATTGTAAGATATAAGGATAGACCTTTCCATCATCAATGCGGGGCTTGATGATGATACTCCTACTTTTTTCCCTGCAGATGTTTAAAGCGGCAAACGCAGAAAACTTTCTTGTGAGTGTTCAGTCTCATAGCCAGGAGGAAATGGACCTGTTGACCGACAAGGTTGACCAGGATCTACAGAATTCTCATAGTAGTATGCGTCAGACTCTCGGAGCTATAGAGGCCACCATGAGTCGCGTCGTAGACGTCGACTCGGAGTTTTTTGTCGCGCCAGCCCTGTCCGTTCCAACCTGGGCCTTGTTGAAGGACATTAGTTACAATGTGAGTGCGAGTGAGTGGTCTTTTGAATATCAGACTATGAGAGCTGAGCCCGGAACACTTAATCAGTTCCATCGGGTCTTATACTTTACGAAACAAGGGGTGGCGGAGATTGGCGACGTAGACAACGAGTGTCTACAAGCCAGTATCAGCACCACCGACTGTTTTACGTACCTGCAGAACACATATACGGTGGCAGAGGCCTTGAACGACCCATCCGTTGATTACATTGAGTATCTCGAGAGTGACGACATCAAGACTGAGTTGGAAGGAGATGAAACTAGTCTACTGCAGACACTCAAGATAACGATACCCCATACAAGAATACGGAACGGGCAGACGGCGTTGGCAAAAAAGGAAACCTATGACCACCCAACTCTTGGGACTCAAACGCAGTGGACTTTTGGCATCGGGATGTTGTTTCATGGCGTGGGAAATTCCATGGTGATATTCGACACATTCAATCTCATCGAGAACAGCTTCGAGCAGCTGGCGATCTCGCGAACGAACACATACTCGCTTGCAAGACACGTCTCCTTCTGGACGGAGCAAGTCCAGTATGATACTTCGATTCGCATTGCGACGGTGGAGTATTTTCTCAGCCCTGGCTACCAGGTGGAAACGATTGCAGCCACACTGAATGACGGCGAGGTGACCACCGCCGAGTGCACTGAAATGCAAACCAAGATTGACGGGCTGGCGGACAAGAGCTGTCTGTACACCCATCAGTTATGTGTTCCTCACGTGCTGCTGCAGGGGGATTCCGGCGACCTGGTCTCGTTTGCAATCCCTCTCCCCGCTCGAGCTGGTAATAATTTCAAGGTCAACACCTTACTGAATTTGAAAGACGTGGCAACCAATCATGTTGTAATGAGCACCCTCAACTTCAAAACTGAAGCTACGCCTCAGGACGTATGCTCCACGCCGCAAACAGAAACCTTCGACCCTTCTTCTCATGTTCAGGTCAATCTGTACAAGGGACATACCCTCGAGGTACAGCATGTGGACGGAACCTTTACGATCCAGAACATTTCCGACGACGCGCTGGGCCTGCCGGATGCCCTGCTCACGTTGGTTTTATCCCCCAAAGATGCCACGGCGGACACCTACTTTCAGGATTTCAGCGATGAAGTCATTCAGTTGGATGAGCTGTACATTACACATGCTCTGCAGGATTCTACGCTCATTCCATCGGTAGTCAACAACAACATCACGGGTGTTCCAGTTTCCGGGACGGACACTACACTGACAGGTCGATCTCAACTTCAACTTGATGCTCAACTGCTTCAAAACTGCCCTATGGAGTACACCTGGGATGAGTCAGTGGAATGTGTTACCACCAAGGATTGGACGCTGACGGGAAGCAATGCCAGGTCCCTCTCCAGTGGCGATAACACGTTCTACGTTCGTAGGATAACCTTTACCGTTGAAGATACGCAGTGGCTGCAATCCCATGCCGTCTTCATCAACTCTGAGTCTGCAACGACTTTTCTCAGCCAGGTATCAAACCTGGTAACGGACGCGACGCGCAGGGCTAAGTCTCAGTTTTATTTTATTTTTCCAGTGTATAGTTGGTATGACCAATCTCCAATTGGCTTGAGGGATAAAGCGCTGGTGAGCTTCGCGTGGTCGGTTAGTAAGACCCCGGTCACCTCGCGAAGGTTGTTGGAGTTCAGAGAAAATCGGGAGAAACACACTGGAAAAAGCGACACAGGGGTGCGGCGCATAAGAAAGATGCCATCAATCCAGGTAAAGGAGAAGAATACGTTAAAACGTCCCGTGGATAATTCGCATGCGCCGTCTGTAAACTTTGAGCTCATGAAGAAGATACGTGCGTTATTTTAAAACCCTCTAGTCTATGGCGTATTTTTTTATTTTGATGTGAGGTTTATTAAAAACGAAAATGCTTTTGTTTGGACTATATATCACGCGTAAAGTCACGTTTATGATGTGGTTGCTGCTGCTGGCAACACTACTACAAATTCTACTGATATTGGAACGACTTCTGTTTCGTGTTCTTATTTTGTTCACGGACAGTGGAAGAACCGACTCAAAGAAGTTGGCTGATAACTCCGTTTTGGGGTCGTGTTCCAGCTCGTTTTGGATATGGGTTACCTCGCCCGGGCAGATGATTGTCGGAGCAATGAACGTGATCATACGGAACTTGATAATGTATACAGCCATCGTATTTTTCTGTTCGTTTCTATATGTATTGAACACAAACACGTCGGAATTTCTCGCCGGGTATGCTAAAACGTACAACAGTGGGCTGGGACAGGTGATTGACGCCTATTTACAGGTTTTGAATCTGCCCAGCGTCGTATTCAGAGGAGTTGTGCCGATTTGGAACCTTGCGGTTCAAATGACCTTACAACTTTTGTACTACGTCGCCGTGCCGTTTACGCGTGTGCACCCCGACGTCTTTCCGCAATTTATCGAAAACCTTATGAACGCAATGATGGCGTTGGTCATCAGCACACAGACGTTTGTAGCGCATGTGTACACCTGCGTTGTTCCAAATACAGAGATCCAAGGTTCTGGTGTAGTATTCCTACCACAGGAAACCCAGTGTTTTGCAAACGTTAATTATTACGAGATGGACATGATGACACCGGGTATCTATACGAGAAAAACATCGCTAAACTTGCAAGACATGCTCATAACCAGCTGTGGGCCGATGGGAGTTATTATAGAGTTAGTCATGTTCCCCCTTCTCGATTTCAATTTCTACAAGGCCATAAATGGCGTGGTCAATATTGTGCTGCATGTGGCAATTGCGTTACCCGTGATGACCATAAACCGGTGTGAGTATGGAAGGACCCAGCCAGACTTGACTGGTTTGGAAAAAACTATCATGTGCATACCAGATTTCAGTGGTCTGTATGCGGGTTTATCTGTAACGATGAGGGCGGTGGGTGTTATGATTGACAATTGGTTGAATGTTGCCGTGATACTGATTGAGCGAGCCATGACCGGGTCCGTGTCTGTCTCATGTGACTCAGCGTACGAACAGCGGTTTAACATGACGCGGGCGGGGGAGTTATTTGGCGTAAGCCCAAAGTCACTCAAGATTGTGAGTATGACCGACCGGTTGTTTGCGGTGACTGACGGCGTTTCCACTGAGTATCACACGACGACGATTACGGACCACACAGAGATGGCGATTGGGAACTGGCCTTTTCAAATAAACGTAGGGTATGGCGTGGCAGCGGTGCAACACGGAGAGACGGCGGACATGGACGAGGGAGGCGATTTCCGGACAGGCTTGCTGGGGTGTCAGTGTCTCGATGCCATCAATGCCGACGGTGTTCCGAATATTGAGGTCGTGTGTGCCAGTGTGCCGTACACGGTTCACCACGATAACGAGACCGAGTATAACATCTCGACAATCCACCGGCTAAACTTTGATGCCGCCATCACGGGAACATACCTCACTTGTGCAACGGCGAAGATCAAGGTTTCAACTCTGCGTTTCTCGCAGAAAAGGTTCTCGTCGGAGCTTGATGGGTCCATAGACGTTGACTACCTGTCTAAGTTTAATACATTTGGAATGGCGGGCATGCAGCAACCGCGAACTTTCACTGCCGATGCCGTAATTTACGTTCAGCCTCTTTGTTATGACGGCACGAGTCAGCGCTGTCAGAAAGACTCTCATAACTGTTTTCCCTGGTGCATGGGGCTGCATGTAGCTGGGCAGACCGGGCAGAATATCACCATGTACAATGCGCGTCACTGGGATGAAAACGTCGACATGAAGCAGGTCGACTGCGCCGTGACGGCAGCCAGTGATGTTTGTGACAGTGGTACTAGTCAGGGGCTGGTAGCGAACGAGGCCTTCAACGTGCACAATGCCGAGGTTTGTCAGCAGGGCTGTACATTCGATTACCACTCTGAGACGTTTATGAAGCTGGACGCAGTCAGTGAGTCTGAGAAAAGTCAATCCTTTTTGAAGCAGAAAGATCTGAGGCCAACCATTCGTATCGGCGAGCAGCCCCTGGTCGCGGCCGGTGACATTATGCTCGTACGGGACGAGGAAACGAATGAGCTAGTAATGAACCGTCTATTCGATGTCAGTCGGGGATTGTTTACTATGCGAACGCAGCATCTGGCCTTGGTCAGCAACCAGGAAACCGTCAATATGACACAGTGTGAAACACAGGACGAAGACGAGTGTTTCAGTGATGCAGCGAATATGAATCGGATCATCGACCCGCCGGGTTACCGACTTGAATCCTACACTGAGACTCCTACCACCGTTTCCGAATTCGGAGTGCACTGGGCGGTCAATCCCGCAAGTAGTGCTTTGAAGAACAAGTACGAGGATTGCGCCTCCCCTGCGCCAACGGGGGGGGTTGACTTTGAATCCAGTTACGGAAAGGCGCGTGTGTGGACATTACGGCCAGTTCGGGAGAGTAGTGCGACATCGGACGGAAATGGCGGGCTTGTGTCCTACATGGTAATCCCAAACTTCATGACCATGGTCACTCGTTGCAACGAGATAGTGAACCAGAGGGTTGTGGACCTAGAATACATTAACTCGGAAAACATTCTCGTGACTGTCTACCGAGCTGCGCCAAAAGACTACGACTGGAGGACGGGAGATGTGTATGAAGGGCGTTTCTTTGAATACAGCATGTACTACTTACACCCGAACCGGAAGGACTGTACCGAGGGTCAAGAATCGGGGAATCATTTCTCATGCTGGAAGTCGATCAATCTCGGCATGTTTTCATCCCCTGAGTTTGTAGATGATAAGATTGGAACCTTGTGTCCGAGCATGCGGCGGATGCCGGAGTGGGGAACTATGGTCACAGAGATGTCGGTAGCAGCATTTGGGTTTATGAAGATATTTCTCGACGTTGTGACGATTCTACCCACAGCTTGGTCTGACATCAGTTCTATCTTTGAGCAACCACGAAAGCGGTTCACGTTTCATACAACTCTGGACACGGCCGGGGAGACTTTCTTTGATGTGGAAACAATTATAACCTCCATTGATCGTTCCACTATGATTGGGGCCCACGCCGTTGCCAAGCTTTTTACTATGTTAGAGGGACGTGACGGATACAACGAACTACAGCCGCGCTTAATTGGGTCTGCAAAGGTGAATCAGTACCGGTTTAACCGGATGAGTCGCGCAGTATTGAGCGGAACTCAAACCGTTTATGACCAGGCAAGTAAGATATCAGAGCCGATTTCCAAGTTTTCTGGTCAACTCTACGACAAAATTCCATTCAAGAAGGAAATTGGTGAGTTTGGTTCGAATGCGTTGAAATTTTTAGATCAGAAGCTTGCGCAGCCATTATTCAATGTTTTCAAGAAGGCGGCCGACAAAATGCCGACGAAAAGGGTCATGGCGTTCGGCTCTGCAGCAATGGGTCGATACATTAGTGTCGGTGGACTAATGCCTCCTAGTCCACCCAGCATACAGATGGTAATGATGATGCGTCGATTTATGAACATGGCAACATCCCAGTTCAACATGAATGTTCGTTTATTCCGACTGTTCTTCATGCGAATACTGGTAGGGGGGCAAACTCAGTCTGAAGGCATCTCAAATCTTGTGTCCTCTGTGTTCTACGAACTGGAGTACGATATTGACCGTTCGTATTTTGAAAGTATGCGTATTCAATGCGATGGACTTGGACAAATCTTTGGTCGGAATGTCTTGGGCGGAACCATAAAGCAGACTTGCTTGGTGATTCCTTCGAGCATGCGGTCGACCTTACGAGCCGCTATGGTCTTTCTCGTGGAGTACCGAACAATGGACTGTATCTGTAGGTTGTCTAGTGAGATTGACTCTGTTGCATTTGTCAGGAGTGAATGTCTTCCACAGAGTAAGCCATTCCACGCAAAGTCGTTTACTCTCGATTTTTTACAGGCTGGTGTAAACACCCAAAGGGATATGTGTTTTGCTTACATGGACGCGGCAAATCAAGAGTTGCTGACTGCATTCGACCCTGTCTTCAATCACATGTATCGGGCGACCGCTAACCTGGATTCGGTTTTGGATATGTTTTTGAGTTTATTCATGCTCAAGACCTCCAACTGTGCAGACTTTCATTCGTCGCCCTACGTGCTGACACTATTGCCCGAACCGACCGACTATTTCATGGGGTGTATGAATACATTCGACTGTCGTGCTCGCTGTCTGGATACGTATGAAGCGTTTGAGCAGGCATTGAGTGTTGTGCCAGTTACCCCTACTTATGAAATTACCCACACGTCTACGGTGCAGAGTCGTTTCTTCAGTATAGAGGATACTGAGAACGGCCTTGACTTACCCCCCTTTGCTATCTTTGGAATGACGGAGTTGAGCGACGAAGCATGTGCTCTTGTTTGCAGTGAGTCGAATGTTGACAATCGCTGCATAGCGGTAGCGGGAATTTCCGACGAACGTAGAATCGGTCTGGGGTACTATTGCATGCCTCATAATTTCATGGATTCGGTGTATGAATACAGAGGGCCCAATACAGAGTTTAGTAGTCAGTCCACGTACTATAAAGACGAATGGGATCTTACAGACGTTGTCAGCAACATATACTTGTTAACGGTGGATTCAATTCTGGAAGGCAGGCCGGAGATGTTGTTGGTATCAACGCAGAAACGAAGCAATCCCGACCTTCAGAGTTTATGGATTTTTACGTCGGACGGCGACAGATTTTTGCTTGTTGAGACGGAAACATTCAACCCGGACGTCAAAAATGATTACTCGCTCAACACAATTGACAGCGTTCGCGTTCGTCCAGGGAAACGTTCGATGACTATGGATAGAGCTGAAATCTTGGTAGAGGGGACACGATTCGAATCATCGGGGAGTGATTATGATGACATTAAACTGGTTCATGTATGCACGACATACGATATTTCGATTACCAATTTTCTCGGAAATCTGGACATCGACGATATTGACAAGCAGACGGCGTTCAATGCACGAATAAGCAGAGATTCTAAAAAATGTCTAGAGGACGTCGATTATGAGAAACGGTTCGACGACAAACGAAAGATTGTATGTCTGGACGTAGATTGCCAAGATCAGCTTCGCATACCACTGGCAAACTTCAGAACCACTAACATGGTTCGTTACAGGGTTAATGAAGATACCCCATCCACTGAGTACACCAGCTCTAACCCACAGTCCAATCTCGCTAAGATTCTTGCCCTCGACCCGTCGTATGCTTTAATTCTCACCTCGGATGGGAGCTATGAACTCAATCGCAAATTGATTTCGGATTTGTCTCCACGCTCCATCCAATCTTGCGCCGATGGCAATGGGGATTGTATCAACCTTATTGTGGTCGGTCGCTTGTCCGTGGCGCAAACTTGGATTCATAATATATACCTCACTATCAAGCCAGATAGGACCTTTTCGTCGCAGATGCTGGGCGGTGTGAATGTGCAGCAAAAGCTGACGAGAACGTTGACGTGTTCAATCGATAACTGCGCAGCGTGTGTAAACTCGGAGAGTTCGTTTCTTGACATCGACTTACAGAACAAGTGTTATGCCGCGTCTCAGTGCGGCGTACGGAGGTGTGTAGGGACCATTATCAACATGAAACGTCCACTCTGTAATCTTGGGGCCCGTATGGCTCATAGAATGGACGTACTGCGGATTGGAACCCATGGCGCATGGAACGCCGTCGCCAGTATGATCATTGTGAGCGTCGAACTAACAAATGCTCGACGCGAAACATATCGCATCAGCTGGCCGCAAGAGATATTCATGGCAAGCGTGTGTAATACGAAAGACTTTATAGTGGAGACAGTTTCCACGCTGACCGCAGTAAGCGGGGCTGTGTTGGCTTCCGCACACGAGGAGAGGGTGCCAGGAGCGTCGTACGACGCAAATGAGGCGGCCATTGATGTACGTGTACACGGAAAAGAGATTATGTTTATCACGGCCCTGACAAACCTTCTTTCCAATATTGCGATGGCTCCGTTGTATTTTTCAATTGCCCTGCAAAAAATCATCGACTGCCGAGTAGACGGCTTCCTGGTTATCATCAACAGAATTACAGGGACAAGTGGGTCGGACGTAAAAATCTTATCCGGGACGGCGGCGCAAACTGAATTATCCGACGATTTGGTTGGCATATGTGTGTCGAAATACGGAGACATTGCAGCCACCGATACTGACAACGGAAGCGACAAAGTCGCGGGCCTGGTAGGGCAAATATTGTCGGACATCAGAAGTCTTAAGATTTCATATTACTTTGAGCCTTATGTGCACATGGCCGATGCTGCCATCGCCTGGATGATCGGAGTCACAACGGGCATTATGGATATAGCCCAGGTTGTCGATTGGGCGCACTGTAAGTTGCCTGTAACTTCGATGACAATGAGGGGAAACTGTGTCTGCAGCGATGCAAGTATGGTCATTCCAGAAGTGCAGCGAACGGCGAGAATTTCGAGCGCCACTCACTCGTTGTGGTGTTCCGGGCCAATGTTGCTGTCGAATGTGGACGGATCAGATCTTCTCATATGGAACCCGTACTCGCTGGAGGAACTATTACACCCGGATGATCACGGCGGGAGTGGTAACTACGATGCATTTCTGCAGTGCCTGTCCACATCCACAGCTGATTGCGAGAAACATAAACCGGTTATGCCCAAAATTAGTGCACAGGGGGCCGAGGTCATGCAGGTGGTAACTCGGTGTCGTGCAAACTACCAGCAATCTACTTGGGATGATGGCGCGATTTTCCTGGGGATGTGGGATTACAAATTCTGGCAGGAATCGCCGGCGTCTTTCGAGAATCGTGAAAGACCTCGGGTGTTTGATCCCCCGATGGTAAGACGCCTAATACAGATCTCGGAAAATATTTCACCACTGGGTGGCGAGATTGCTGACGAGTCCACCATTACATGTCTGGGGGATGCACTGGAGCAGAACGTCGGCATTGATGGCTGCATGCGCGAGTATTTTCTTTATTCTGATCAAGCAAGGGAGTTGAATGTGCAGGGTACTGACGCCTATTTCTTATATCAGCCAAATAATGGCCCGTCGTCGTTTGTCTTTACTGACAGTTGTCAGTCTTTCTCTGGAGACATGGGCTCGACAAACCTACAGTCGGGTCTTTCGTATCCGGTGACCATGTGGAGCAGTTCCAGTCGAAACCGTTTGGATGTGGCGACATTTCACGAAAAGACTCTGGGAAGCGAGGCTCAACGCTTCGAGACAGCAATGTCGAGACTGGACACGTTGCTGGTTACCAAGATTGAACCGGTGCTAGACAAAGCCGAGACCACAATTAGCGATAACCTCAAGATACGTTCTTGGAGCTTTGAAGGTGATGAAATTCATCAGCTCATTGATTGCGTCGTTCTCGGTCCATATGCAAGTGCGGACATGCAGTCGACATTTGAGATTCCGGGTGGCCGTCGCTTGCCTGTGCAGCAATATAATCGCGGGGATCCTACTTCGCGAAATTTCCACCCCGATCCTGGTTACATGACGGGAGGGTCGCCGGCGCGCAGAAGCATCATCAGGTCGGCACAGGAAAAGGTACAGTCCGAATATACGTCCGGTTTACAGGAACAATTCAATGGCATTCTCTCCCAGATCAAGACTACATATAGAGACATCAATAATTTCCTATGTACTTGTCCGGGTGGACAGGTTTCTAACCTGACCTGTTGTAAGGGATCCTATGAAGATATCACGTTCAAAGCAAAAGAGCTATTTGGAAACATATGGGACTTTTCAGAAACGATGAAGGGCCAAACATTGGATTTACTGACTGATGGGGACTTGCTTGAGAAGGATTTATGGCATAATAGTGACTTCAGTTTCACGGCGATTGAATTTACAGACGCCGAGAAGGAAGAGCTTCATGACAAGTATGTCTTTGATGGCAGCAAGCCGGTGAGAGAGTACTCCAGAAGTGAGGTCATGGACCAGTTTACACAGGAGACGCTCTGGATGCGGTGCATGGAACTCCTCTCCATGTCGTTCTTTACCCTCCCCGTCAAGCCTGGTGATGATAATATGGAAGTGGACGCGGATATGAGGTATGACCCTACTGCCAATAACTCGGCTTTCCTGCACGGTATGGAGGAGGGTATCCAGCGTATTCTGAAGCGTGCGAAAAAGGATTCGCCGGTGTACTGGACGCATGTGCATCGGTATATGCCGACGGATAGTAAGTGGTGTGAGAACTTGGGTAATACACCAGCACCACAAGTGTCGGTTTCTGAAGCGTTCTATGATGAATCACAGTATGGGACAGGGCGATTTTTAGATACGATTCTGGCTCATAAAATATCCGAAACTGTGTTTATCGCAGATGTACCTGAGCACTGTGTTTGCGGGTGGAAGAAGGATGTAGACGGTGAAGAAAAATGCGAGGTTCCATCGTGTGATGGAGTGGAGGTGTCTGCGTCTCTGGACCAGACGTGGCAAGACTTATGTACCAGGGGGCATTACGAAACCCGAGATGATCTGTTTACCTTTCTGCAGGTCATACAGGAAACCACGGTGTACCCCTCCTGGTTTGAAACATGTACTGATGTATACCCTAGTCTAACGTGGGGACTTTTGGATTCTAAAATGCACAAGGACTGGTTTGAAGGGACGGACACGGAGTATGGTGTAAGCTTACAGGAACTCGGCAGTACCGGCCCGTCGGGTCTGCGTCTCGGACTTTTGGGACGGGAAGAGAATTCACAGTTGAACTGGGTAAGGAAGCATAAGTTACTTCAGAAAGACCCGTCTCACCTACCCTTCAACTTTGCAAAGAAGCATACCATAGCACAGCCGTACTGTGCATCCACCCCACCGGAATGGAAGTCGGATCTGACAGAATACTTCCGCGACGTCTTTTTCCCTATGGCTCACACAATTCATACCTCTGCCGTTGGTTCCTATTGCTCGACTTGGGTGGTGGAGTATGCTCTAACGATAGCTCTCCGGCACATTCACGGCGACGCAGACCATCCCGATGTCATTGAACAGGATAATGTCCAGGCCAAGTGGCGGGAACGGTGTGACATTCAGCTCCAGCAGATTGGTATTTGCAAGTTGCGGGGGGTGTACGATATCATACCCACTGATTCACTAGAATACTATAACCAGCAGAAGTGTTCATTTCACATCGGAGACCCACATGGATGCACTGAGAAGTTTTACGTAACGGATAACTGCCTTGTAATGTGCGATGACTTATTCTACGATCCCTGTGCATGCAGCAACAACGACGATTGCTCGACTGTTTATTTTGTGAAGTCTCTCTGTACGAGCGGGTTGGAGTTGGATCCAAGAGACTTTGCTACTGACCCTGCGGTGAAACTATATAGTATGCATTGGCCCACGAGCATTCACCAGAATGAGACCAAAGATGTAGCAAAGAGTATTCTGGACGAAACTCTGACTACGATTCGTACGGAATTGGCTAATACCACTTTTGACGAGACTGCGTTATACAACGCTATCAAGGCCCTGATAATAGATCATGATAACGGTAAAAATGAAGGATCGCCGCCTAATGCTTTCTGTGATGATCTAATCGATTATTACGACGGCGAGGCCCAGCATCCCGTTGGCTACCACCCCACCACCGCATGTTTGGTGGAAGACACTCATATGCGCGGATTCGACTCATGGATGTCTACGGGGGATGGGAGTGCGTGGACGGTGGACCCTGTACGCCTGAGGAACATGACGCTGTACTCCAGTACATTCGGAGCCGCGCATCTGGTCTGTGACGCGGCCGTGTATGGGGCTTACGGGCACGAACTGAATCCATTTTACATCAATACCCGGTGGAATGAGAATCAGCGCGTGGATCCGGCCGTTCCGATTACACCCCCCTCAGAGCCAATCGTCGATATGCAGGTTCGAGGGGTTCCTTCTCAGAGCAGTATGGACACACCCATCATTTCCAACGACCATATTCTCCAGCACTCGGTTGGACTTATTCGAGACTGGGTACGTTGGTATGGAGCGGATGACGAGATGGAATCAATGCAATCAACCTTAAAGGCTGAGTGGCCTCAGTTAACTGACAATGAATACTACGGCTTAGCCCAGGACGACGCCGTGGAGGGTTGTCCTATGCCGCTATTACGTACATGTGAAACTGATGCCGAGTGCACATCTTCAGCGGTGAGCATGGTTTGTTTGAAGCCCCCGGTGAACGAGGTTAACGAGACGAGTCCCGGGATCTGTGCGAGGGAGGGGACCTGCTATCAACACAACCACTGCGACGAGTCCAGGATGTGTTCTGGGGAGGGTGTCTGTGTCCAGCCTTACATCATTTTCAACAATCGCGATGATGGACTTGTAAACGTACAGCTCTTTTCAGAAGGGAATGAAGACTGTGACGACACAATGTATGGAGTCAGTGAAGGTCAGGGGGTGTCCTCGTTTGCTCATGACAACGGCATGTGTAGCTTGCGAAATTGGTTTATGTATGAGACCGTCACCAAAGATGCTAACATTCAGAACCAGTTGAGATTGGTTGAAGGCAATAAGCGATTTCACTGGCCAGAGGATATAGAGAATAAAAGTGTCTTTGAGCGTGGATTACTGCGTACGACGGCTCACGCCTGTGATCGTTCCTATCAGCATTTACGTTCGTTCTGTGGCCCCAAAAACATCAAGTCATTTGTAGTATACAACAATGAAGTCACCTCCGTGGAGCCTGAAAAGATGACGGGGACGCGCACGCGAAAAAAGTCTAGCAACAAGGAATACTTCCAATTCTGTGACATGCCAGATAGCGATGAGATCACCGGGTTCCTCAGTCCATACGTGTATGGAAATAATTCGGATAAGATTGACACCTTGAAATACGTGCAGCAAACGGTGGCAAGATGCGACGAGTTCAACGTATGTCCCAGTTTGAGATTTGAGGTGGGGGGTGTCACCATACAGCGAAAGGTGATACAAGGAGCTAATTTCGACACCAACCTCCATCGATTTTACTGGAATAACGACGCCG
>CEVL01037495.1_pt1 | contig 16586 bp, 6 predicted proteins | sample 427051 | NCBI WGS metagenome assembly CEVL01 (sample SAMEA2623673, study PRJEB7988) | marine metagenome | biome: marine biome (ENVO:00000447); feature: surface water layer (ENVO:00002042); material: "saline water (ENVO:00002010), including plankton (ENVO:xxxxxxxx)" | depth 5 m
CTTAGAATGTGGTCGAGCCATATCACAATCAGAAGCGCACAGAATTGCTGCACCCCGTCTAAACAACCGCTTATTCAATTCATCACTGGTCATACCCTCGGGTAATTCGAGCCAATGATAGAATCCACCATCACCAGTGTATACTCCCAAACCCATCTCTTCGAATGCCTTACCATACCTCTCTCGCTGCCAGTTGTAATGCTCCTCAACTGCCTTCCTTGCTTTCTTTACCCTATCAGGCTGGAGTAGCATGACTGCATAATGCTGTGAAGGGTGACTAACTCCTCCCATTCCGAAACTAGAGTAATTCGCCATTGTCTCGATATTGGTCTTACTCGCAATAATCCATCCTATGCGAATTCCAGGAGACTGCAATCCCTTAGTACAGGCTCCGGCAAGGAATACATTGCTATTATCCAGATCTTTCACAAACTCGATGCCACTAACTGAAGGCGAGTGAAACATCTCGTAGGCCTCATCTAGTAATATCCCGTTACCCGGTTGTTCAGCTATCTCAATTAGTTCCCTGAGTTCTTCTCCGTGACGGGTCTGCCCCGATGGGTTCTGGGGATTGGAGATGACTGGCATCAAACCAGTTCCCTCATCGACCCCAGTTCGGTCAAAATATTCCGAATTGAGTGGATGGAAACCATTCTCCTTGGTGAAGGGCACAATTTCGTACTCAGTATTTGTCTGAGTCATAATATCCAGATAGGCAGGCCACTCGATATTTCCAATCCTGACCTTGATATGCTCCTTAAGGAAAGCCATCACAGTGTAGATTCCTGGCCTGCCCCCGGCAAACACCATCACATTCTCTGGAGTGATGCTGGAACCGTAGCGTGAGTTGTAGAAGTCGACTATTGCCTCACGTAACTCAGGATGCCCCCATGCCTTGGGGTAGAATCGATCTTCCCAAGTGACATCCACGCTATCTGGCAGCGGAGGTCCACCGAACTTCTCCAAAGGAGTTGTCAGAGGAAATCCCTGCGACCAAGGATGCGTTCCTTCAGTTCCCATAAAACTACCAAAGGTGTCTCGGAAAGCGTACAGAGTCTCGTAAATTCCCATAGGAGGGCAGTTATCGGACAGGAATGATTCCACTTGCTCTGGCATACCGCTTCCGTCTGACACAGGCTCCCGTGGGGCTGGATACAAATTAGTTTGACCGTACTGATTTTTTTTATTGTCAAGCAGTATACGGAATAACCGTTAATACTCTCTATTGATGTCAAAGTCCCATGAGCCCTGCCAAAGTTAGACGAGTTTGCATCTCAGTAACCTTAGTGATTCTACTTCTAGGAATGTCTGCATCCATCTCGATGGACTCAGATGAAAGAAAGGAACTACCTGCAGAAGAAGTCTCAATTGAGACACATTCGAATTCGAATATCAATATCCCTGGATTCCAAGACGGATCAATTTACTCTGTAACTTCTCTGACTAGCTCCTACCAACACACCTGCGCTATCTTGTCGGATTCTACTATGAAGTGCTGGGGTGACGCTGGTCAAGGATTCCTAGGAAATGGCGCTTTATGGACAGAATACTGGACACCCTCGGATGTTACTCTCAGCGCCGATGGCGGTTCCTATCTTGCAATAGAAACCGCCTCATTTGGGCACCATTCTTGCACCATCATGACAGATTACGCAGTCAAATGCTGGGGCGAAGCATTTCACGGTCAACTCGGCCATGGAGCTCACTGGGGTTGGCATACCGAACCATTCCTTGCAGTAATGGGCAATGTTACCCCAATCGAGATCGCTGCGGGATACCATCATACATGTTCGATATACGATGATCTAAATCTATACTGCTGGGGAGATAATCTCAATGGCCAAGTAGGAAACAATGCTTCAATCGGGGATGAACATGTAGATGCCGGCTTTCCTACACTTATCCCCCTGCCTCAGAACCAAACTGCTGTTGCTGTCAATCTTGGCGGCGACTCCAGTTGTGTGATTCTAGAAAACGGAAGCGGAATGTGCTGGGGATACAACGAAAATGGACAACTAGGCGATGGTACAGATACTCATAGGAATGTACCGACTCCATTAACCGTTATTCCTCAGAACAGGACACTCGCCGCACTTGCTGTAGGTACCAATTCAACATGTGCAATTCTTGACAATGGCAGTGTTGCTTGTTGGGGTTTGAATGATATGGGGCAGTTCGGGGATGGAACTTACACTTCTTCGAATTCAACTGCTGCCTACACAGCTCTGCCGGCTGGAAGAACCGCAATCTCTCTAGATTCCGGACAATATCACGCCTGTGCAGTTTTGGATGACAACAGCGCGGTTTGCTGGGGAAATAACTCATATGGTCAACTGGGAGATAATACGACAAACAATTCCAATGTACCTATACAGGTAGCAGGCAACCACTCTTTCGCTGCAATTTCTACCGGGTACAACCACACCTGTGGTATGCTAACCAATGGTTCAGTTTACTGTTGGGGTAGTCACTATGGAGGAAGACTAGGAATCGGAATCGAGACTGACTCAGACATACCTGCTTGGGTGAATCTAACTAGCAGTAGTCAGACTAGTGGTGGTCTGCATGGATTACTCGGAGAGAGAGATCACGATGATGATGGAATTCTTTCTATCTTCGACTCTACTCCTTATCCTCCTCCGGTCTGTACTGTTGGAAACTACCTAGTAGGATACGAATGCGTAGATGCGTCGCCCGGACATTATGTAGCCAATAACGGCTCTACAGAACAGACTCCTTGTGCTAATGGAACTTACCAACCATTCTCTGGACAGGATTCTTGCTATCTGACAGATTCAGGATACTATACTGATCAATTAGGTTCTGAACAACAGACAGCATGCTCTCCAGGAACCTACCAACCAGATGTCGGACAAACATCGTGTGTAGAAGCCACACCCGGCAATTACTCGGCCCAATCAGGAAGCATTTCTCAGAATCCATGCGCTCCGGGTACCTATCAGCCGAATTATAGCGGATCATCCTGTTTAGATGCCGACCCGGGACACTTTGTTTTGGTCCAGATGCAGTCGAGTCAGATTCCTTGTGCCCCCGGGTTCTACCAGCCAATAAGTGGCCAAACAAGTTGCTTCTCGGCATCCGAGGGCCACTATGCTCCGGGCGAAGGCTCTACCCAACAACTTGAGTGCGAGCCAGGAACCTATGCAGATAGGAGAGGATTCGATTCTTGTGATGAGGCCGATGCTGGCCATTATGTTCCAACTACAGCGGGAACTGAACAAATTCCCTGTTCACCCGGATTTAATCAGCCTTCTATGGGCATGACAGACTGTCTGATTAACGAACCAGGGTATTACACATCACAATCCGGATCTGCTGACCCTGTGGCTTGCCCAGGGGGCACTTACCAATCCGATTCTGGTGCGACTGGATGCATAGATTCTGACCCCGGTTATTATGCCACAGGTCCTGCCAGTACTTCTCAATCTCCGTGCTCTGCAGGAACATATGCACCTAGTGAAGGTACAGCGGAGTGCAAAGACGCCGACCCCGGTTATTCCGTTTCTGAAGAGGGTGCGACAAGCCAAGAGGCATGCCTTCCCGGAACCCATCAGTCAGAAGCAGGGGCCTCTGATTGTACTGCAAACTCTCCTGGATATTACACGGATTGGTCGGCAGAAACCGAGCAGACGCCATGTGCTTTGGGCACCTACCAGAATGAGCCTTCCTCAACTTCTTGCATTGAGGTGGATTCTGGCCACTATGCTTCTGAACTTGCTACTGTAGAACAAATTCCCTGTGAAGTGGGAACCTACCAACCATCAACCGGCAAGGATTCTTGCTTTCCAGCCGAGAAGGGCAGGTATGTGGACAATGAAGGGGCCACCGCTTCTACTCCTTGTGATGAAGGAACCTACCAACCAGAAGAGGCCCAATCCACATGCTTGGATACCGATCAAGGACACTATGCTTCAGCCCAAGGCTCCGTATCTCAAACCCCCTGTGAAGTGGGAACCTACCAACCATCAACAGGTCAAAGCGAGTGCATGAAATCCGACCCCGGTTATTTCGTTGCAACCGGCGGAGCTACCTCACAGACGGCTTGTAACCCAGGTTCGTATCAACCAATCTCTGGAAGAATGGGTTGCACCTATGCGGCCATAGATCACTATGTTGAGGACTCAGCTGCAATTAGTCAGACAGCTTGTCCCGATGGATTCAGCCAGCCAGATATAGGAATGACCAGTTGCATTGAAGACGAGGCAGAATTCCCCATGATTGCCATTATTGGAGGAGTTTTGGTGCTAGCAGTAGCCGCTATAATTATGCAATCTCAGAAGAAGCCAAAACCCCAGAAGAGAGGCAAGAGAAAACCACCAAAGGGCAAGAGAAGGAAGCCTCCACAGGGTAAAAAGAAGAGGCCCAGACCTGTGAAGGAAACCAACACAGAACCCTCGCAAGAGGAAGAGTGAATATCTAGCGTAGTTGAAATGTGATAGGTTCTCCGCGATAATCCATGCGGGACTACCCTAGTGACAGAGTCGACCTGCGTAGCGACACTGTGACACAGCCCACACAGGCTATGCGAGATGCCATGGTCATAGCAGATGTTGGAGACGATGTCCTTGGGGATGATCCGACAGTAATCGAACTCCAGAACCGAATCGCCGAGTTGCTCGGTAAGGAGGCGGCACTGTTTGTACCATCAGGAACAATGTCGAATGCTGTTGCAATCAAGACTCATACTCAACCGGGTGATGAAATCGTCACTCATCGAAAGAGCCACATCTACATGTATGAAGCTGGAGGTTATGCCGTACTCGCTGGATGCTCGATTTCTCTTGTTGAAGGAGATATGGGACAGATGTCCCCTGAGAATGTACAGAAAGCGATTAGAAAAGTCGCAGGGAGCGACTCTCACTATCCTGAGTGTACACTGATTTGCGTTGAGAACACCGCCAATGTTGGTGGAGGATCTGTCTATGACCAAGAGACTCTGGATGCGATTTGTGAAGTCGCACACAAAAACGACTGCAGAGCCCACCTAGATGGCGCTAGAATGTTCAACGCTGTCGTTGCCAGCGGAACCGACCCTGCGAGAATGGTCAAAAATTTCGATACAATTTCCATCTGTCTATCAAAGGGCCTAGGAGCGCCAGTGGGCTCAGTATTGGTCGGGGATGAGAAGACTATCTCCGAAGCTCATAGATGGCGCAAGATGTTTGGAGGAGGAATGAGACAAGCAGGTATGCTTGCTGCCGCTGGATTGTATGCCCTTGAGAATAATATCGAAAGATTGGCTGACGATCACGCCAGGGCCCGCCGGCTCGCAGAGGCGGTGAACGCAATGGATGCTTACTCTGTAGACCTAGAAGCAGTCCAATCAAACATGGTGTATGTCGATTGCAGCGAAGGTGGAGCCAAGGCGTTGGTTGAGAAATTGGGATCGATGGGTGTCGATGTTCTAGATCTTGAAGAATCGACAATCAGAGCGGTGGTGCATCTGCACATTACCGACGAAGACATTGAACGAGCCATTGCAGCATTTGAAACCGCTCAATGACCCGTAAGCATTCAATATCCCTTAGCATAGCGAAGGCCATGCGCATTACTACAGCAATCGTAACGGCCTTGCTACTGTCGTCACTCACTACTACGGTTTCAAGCAGCGAGGGCAGTTCAATTTGGGACGACGCCAGATTGGGTGTGAATGGAGGAACTGTTGGAGCAATTGCTATCTCAATAGGAAATGGAACAAACATCTCAGATATGTCTGTAATAGAAGATAACTTCGAACCGGTTGTCGAAGTATACACAGCCACATGGTGCACTAATTGCGTCTATACAGAAAACACACTCAATGAGGCAATTGGAGATACTGAGGCATTCTTGATTCACTATCACAGACACAAGTACGAGGCCTTAGATCCATTTGGAAGCAACTCAACCGAATATCGGTGGGAGTCTACATATGGCGACGCATCTTATGCAGCATCGGAACCCAGCAATACCCGAGTCCCTCCTTCAAACATCTTCTTCGGAGAGAGAATGCACGTTGGCATGAGATCCAACTCAAACAGTCTACTCAGTGATTTTGCAGCCTCACTTGCAACGCAACTAACCTCCCAGTTCTCAGGCACCGTTTCATTCTCAACATCTCAAACCGAGCAAGGTTCTCTGCAGGTCTCATGGAATCTTAGTGAATTGGAATATCAGTGTATGGATGGAGGAGGTAGTTGCCCTACTGTCACATTTACTCCTTGGGTAATGTTCATCGAAGATAGCGCCTACTATCCCGATGGAACAAATGGCCTTGATTACTATCACCATGTTCTCCACGAGGCTTACGAATTCGATGGACTGGCGGGCACATCCACATTGGAAATACCAATGATTTGGGATGGCGACGACCTATCTGTAGTCCTTTTGATTGATTGGTCTTATCCCGAGGAACCAGACACACCTCTACCTACTCCCGGGGCACTAGCGGCTATAGCATGCATATTGGCAGCCGCCTTCTCACGCAGAAGGATATGACTATCTAACTGAGCAGAATACCTCAGTTGGGTTGAATAACCCCGCCCCTCCATCGCGTATGCTCGGTGATGCCCTTGACCAACGAATCCGATGTTCAGGTTACCTCTGAAGAGATTCCCAGGGGTGGGATGCCCGATTGGTTAACTAGTCATTTAACTACTCAATCTATAGGGCCAGTAGATGACTCTGAATCGCTCAGTAGAATACTCATCATCTATCCTACAGAATCATCCAGAAGGCAGACGCTTTCTGAGATTCTCGCAACCCACGCAGTTGACAAGACACTACACCAAACCATAGATTCACTCCGCACCTCTCTTCTCGCAGATCTTAGAGTCCCTAGAATTCTTGGCACCGAGGCTCCATTCGAGATTATTCTACATGAGGAATGTAGTAAAGCAGCATCAGATTTAGCATTCCCACTCATCAATCCACTACCCGATATGAACTGGGGTAGAGGTAAGACGGCCGCACTCACAGAACTCCATACCTATCTCAGTGAAGAATCATCTATAGGCAAGTGGGACGGTCCCGGAATCGCATCTTTCAGAAGAGTCATCCAAGATCTTGAGAAGAGATTGGGAGGAACCCACCCAGACATGGCTACTCAGAGAGTTATAGAGGGCCTTAGAACATCTGAAACCCCATTCACTCTATTGGATGTAGACGGTATATTGATGCTCGACCATCCGCCTGGCCTGCCTAGTAGCGATATCGACATGTTGCTGGCAATTTCTACTCACAGACCTATCCACCAACTAACTCATCCAGGAAATTACAGATTAGGCCATCACGGAATGACGCTGCTGATTGATCAATATCCTATTACAGATTCATCACAACTCCCTGATTGGATCCCCCCTCATCAACCTGAGAACATCGCTCCGAGTAACTCGGTTACCAGATTACTACTACAAAGGGAAGAACACTCCTTCGATGCTGCAATCACCCTAGCCAGCGAATATCTAGAGGCTAGTCACAATTCATCAATAGCAATAATCGATCCGGCACTGAGTTCGAACCTGCATAAGTGGAGCCAGCGACTGAAGTCAATCGGAGTTGATATTCCAAAATCCAAGAAGCCGTGCTTATCTCATACAGTTGCCCATTGGATAAGGGCACTAGCTAATCTGCCACATGGTGCTAATGCATTCTGTCTACAGGATTTGAGATCTCTATCTCTACAATCAGCTATACTACCATTTGTTTCCACTTCTGAACATCCTAATAACTCTCGAATTCTGCCAATCGCAGACCCTGAAGTACTGACCAGACTGGCAAGAGAAGACCATGTTCTGGGTGGGCCCGGAACTCTTGGAAACTGGCTTCGAACCTTATCGCGACCGATAGTATCGCAATATGATCAAATTTCGAAGGAATCGACCCAATGGTGGCTACTGTGCTTAGCCGAATCTCTTCGACCTCTTCTCAATAAAGAGGACTTACAAGCCCTCTCAGAAGAAGGCATTACGATAGGATGCGAGTCAGGAGAATTACTCCCCCTGCCTAACCAAACCGTCAACGGAGATGACTGGCTCGACCAACTTCTACGCTCACTAGACCTACAATCACTGATGGAGTTCAGTGATGGCGAAGGAATTACGCCCGCGGCAGTCATTCAAGCAATCATTAGGGATCATCAAGATCTTCGTTCGTACCAATCCAGTTTAGGTCTCAATTATCCAGAATCAGGTCCCGATTGGGTCGATGAGTTTGACTATCTGTTAACTCGTTCAGAAATCGAGACCGGCCCCAGCACATCTCAGAGACTATCTTTGTTGACGCCAAGTGACTCACTAGGATGTACTGCGGATTACATAATCATGGCCAATTTATCTAGTTCCTCGTGGGATTTGAGTGTACCAAGATTAGCCTTCCTCGGAGAAGAAGAGCGCCACTCTGAAGATTTACTCAGACCAGATGGACCAATCAGAGATGCCAGACACTATTTTGAGAGCATCCTCGCATCTGCTAACGAAGTTATTCTCCTTGATCCATCTCTTGATGACACCTCACCTCCAGCGGCACCTCTCAGAGAATGGATAGCTGAAAACGACCCCAAAAATGAAGCAAAACTGTTCACATTTAATCCTGAATCTCCCCTAAATCCTAGAGGAGAGAGACAACTCGAAGGAGTCCGGCTGAGTGAGATGAAACCTGCCCACAGAGCACCACTCAATCCAAACTCAATCACTATCCCACTAGATGCTGCTCTCCAGCGAGATAGAGAACGCAGACAACCCAAGCATACAGATGATGATGGCTACCTACCATCTTCGGCCAGACCACATCTTATGTCAGCTGAAGTTTCGGACTTCTCGCGTACTACTCCAAGAAATATAGAGTCACCACGATATAACCAGAGATGGCCCGTTATCGGTGGCTTTGTGGATGGAGGGAAGAAGTCCCCATCAATAGATTACAGGCCCCTCTTACCGCATAAGACAGGGTCCACAGTCAGCGATGCCAGACACGGCCACTTGGGAGGTGCGGAACAGAACATCGAGATATGGTCCCCAAGTCGACTACACGATTGGCTCCGATGCCCTAGGATGGGTTGGCTTTCCAAGAGCCTCCGGGTCGATCAAGATGAGCGACAATCCGAAGATATCGATCCAAGAACTCACGGAGAACTACTCCATTTAGTCCATCACGATATGATTTGCAACGCTCTAGGTATGGAGATTGGAATTGAGAGACAGATTGACGATGATTCGATCCCATTAACAGTAGCATCTTCCGGATTCAGCGAAGAACAGTTGATGCGCGATGCGATGGAGTCGTTAGACTCGAGAGCTCCTTGGTTAGATAGGACAGATGCGGTGTCAAACCACCGCTTGAGAATACTAACTGGTTTGGAAAGAAATGATTGGAATGATTGGCTAGCGGACCCATCAGATATCGCAGTATCTGGTAGAATCGGGACTATAGTCAGAGCCGAGGGTGAACTTTCCGATGCTGCCCCAATTTGTATAGAGTGGGATATGTCCGACTTTGATGAGAAAGGAATCGAAATTTCTGTTCCACATGAACTTGCAGGAGAAGATCTCTCTCCAATACGAATTCGAGGACTCATTGATCGAGTAGATGTCCTCCCTTCAGGCCAAGAGTCAGAAATATGGCTGAATCAAGACGGAGACGAAACCGTCGCCCCTCTCCGTCTCCATGGCTCTGGATGGAAACCTCGTAGAATAATTGCAATCAGGGATTTGAAAACATCTGAAAGCAAGTCGGCAGAAAACCGTCATTCCGATGGTCTACTGCAGGAGTTACAATTGGCTCTTTACGCTAGGGCGTGGGAAATAGCTCATCCGGGCGACCTAGTTGTGGCCGCCGGAATATCACTGTTTAGCCATGATACAGAGCATATGGTGGAAGTGTCAAAATACAATCTTAGCGAACAAGTTAGAATAGGAACTCGTACCGATATCACGACTCCTCTTTTCCGCTTCATTGACGAAGACCCAACTCCTGATAGTGACCATTTCAGAGCCTGGTTGACTCATCGTCTGACCGTGGCTCTACGTGCCGCTAGAGGGGCCTCTGAAGGCAGAGTTCACCCTACTCCTTCTGAGGGAGTCTGCTCATATTGCTCGGTGAGGAATATCTGTGATGTCAGAATGGAGGGAAGATTCTGATGCGACTAAACACAGCCCAAAGATTGGCTCTAAACATTGACTCACACATTGTGATTGATGCAGGAGCCGGAACTGGCAAGACCAGCACAATAGTCCACAGGGTAATCGAACATTATCTGACAGAAGACCAGAGAGCGACTAGGATTCTTCCGACCCCTGAGAGACCTGCTAAACTCCCAGGAGGCATGATTACTTCTCCGTCCTCAGAGAGAACGGATCTCAGAGAATGGAGAGGGCTACTCCCGGGCGAGGTAGTATTGCTGACTTTCACCAACCGTGCAGCTGATGAGATGAGAGATAGGCTAAGGAGTAATATCGCAGGACTGAAGCCAGGCCCAACCGGTTCAAACGATTCCGGAAGAAGCGATCCAAGGATCAGAGACGAGGGATTCGGTGAACAACTTCTCACTCTCATTGAGGACGCTCCAATTGGGACCATTGACTCATTTCTGAATAGGCTGGTCTCACCATATCACGGTCATTTGGGCGATTCTCTCAGCCGAGAGAATGTATCTGATGCAGGGCGTGCAATGCTCGTGGAATCCGCTCTCAATACACTATGGAGACTCCCTAGCTCTATGTCGAATATCGGTGAGGCGGTCGATGCAGGATTACCTGCGAACATGGCATCAGAAATTCTAGCAGCCCGAGATCGTATTGCAACCCATTACTCTGGCAGATGGATGGCTGCTAAGGTACTACGAAGCCTAGTAGACAAGTCCGTATTCATCGAAGAAGCATCAAGAAGCCTGATGGAAGGAGGGCATTTCTCTCCTAATCTCTTGCATCAGCAAATCATGGCTTCTATCGACCCAATAGAAATCCAGAAACACACAGAATTAGTACATTCAATAATCAATAGATACTGCAATATTGTGAAGGAAAACTCAGCGGTACTCGCCCTAGATGGCTGGCCTGCTGAATCGAGAATGGCATGTATCGATCAACTCTCAGAAAACCTTCCCAATGATTCATGGGAGCAGTTGGTTTGGCTAGGGCATTCTCTTGAGTGTACTCTAAATCACGGAGGCTATCTGAAGAAGACTCTATCTTTCCTGCCTTGGAACAACCTTCCTTCTGACGATTGGGTTTCAGGTATTGACAAAGTTTCCAGCATAAAAGATCCAACCAGCAAGGAACATGTGAAGTCAGCAATTAAGGCCGTTTCCGACGACCTGAGAGCCGCTTGGTTGACCGATTCTGGACAGCTTGCTCTTCACTTTACCAAACTATCCATGTTCATGGATGGCACCAGACCTCCTGCTTCTCCAGAAACCTGGAAGCCTTCGGTTACTCCATTGCCGAATCCATTGCCAGAGCGAATAGAATCTAGACCAGAGAGTTACGGATTCAGCCTTGAAGCAGAAGTCAGAAATCTAGAGGATTTGTATCTAGTTCATCATGGATTCAAGGGAATATTACAGAAGTTGAAGGAGAGGGATGAGGTACACGATTTCGATGACATACAGAGGTTGGCCGGAGACCTTCTACTAGCCAACTGCCCTTCCACATGTAGATCATTCTACCCGAACTCGTTACAGAATGCGCTTGACTCAATTTCAGACAGTCCATGGACAGACGACCACATCTACGCGGCCTTGGATGAACTCAAACGACTAGAAGAAAAACCATCGCTTGCAGGCGAAGCTGCTTCTGATTTAGGAATTATTCGAAATGATTTGCAGTTCAGATTTGATTTACTCAAGTCAATCAGAAGGAGGTACAGGGCATTCATTATTGACGAGGCTCAGGACAACTCACCGCTTCAGTGGAGGTTACTATCTAGGCTGTGGGGCGAAAGAAGAACCGAGGAAGGAGAGGTCGAAACACCAGATACTCCTTGGCAGCCTACTGTTTGCTATGTCGGAGATGTCAAACAGAGCATCTACGCATTCAGACAAGCGGAAGTGACAGGATTCCTAGATTATGCCAGCCAATTGATGCTAGTAAATGACCATGAATTCTCCAGTGTTCCAGCATTGTTACGCAAACCTGCTCTCCGCAGAGAATCGCATAGCCGTGATCCAAGGAATGCACATGCATTGACCATTGCCAAGGCCAGTGAGCATATGGAGAAAGGGGGAAGAGATTTAGTTGCCTGGATTCCATACAACGCTACAGATAGAAATCTCCCTGCACCCGATGAGATGGAAGTTAACCGTCGTAGACGAGGAATGATTTCTCTACAAGTCAATTACCGTACAAGTGGAGGTTTGCTTAGAGCTATGAATGAATGGTGGGAGGATATCCTAGACCCTCGCCACAGGTTATTCCCAGCAGCCGACTTCTATGCAACTCCTCAGACTCTGTTCGCAAATCCCGACAAGCAGGACGACTCCGGATCTCTCGAATGGTTATGCCCACTTTCCTCAGGCGGGGAGATGGATCCACCCACTGAATTGACAAATCCACTAGATCCATTCGGACCCGGACCTCCTGACTCTCTTGAGCGGCAGGCGGAAATGGTTGCTCTAAGGGTTCGCAGCCTGATTCATGGCGACGCCGTTAGAGTGAGAGATTCGGATGGAGCTTGGCACCCGATTGAGTCTGAGGGACAAGTCGAGCCAAGCGATATCATGATTCTACTTCCAACTAGACCCAACATAAGGGACATCATCATCAGACATCTTCGTGACCATGGCATTCCTGCCCAAGCAGACCGTGAAGGAGGGCTGCTAAATAGGCCCGCAGTACACGCTTTGGATGGGCTTTTACAATTTATTGCTCGACCTTCTTCACGACACAGCGCAGCATGGGTTGCTCGCTCTCCAACCATAGGTATGGATGACTCACAACTGCAATCTTACCTAGGTAATTCAAGCAGAGGAGAGAACCTCCTACACAGACTATCAGAACACTGTACAAATGAAAGGTTAAGAGCACTTGTGAATAGATGGATTGAACTGTCTTCTTGTGGACGAATTATCGACTTATTAGAAGAGACAATTGACCATTCCGATCTTCTTGTTGGATATCACGATCCAGTCTCAATTCAAGATGTAGAGAGTTTTGTAGAGGTAGTCAGAGAACTCTCTATTGAAGTCGGCGGTGATCCTATCGTTATCGCCGACCGAATCCGCAGTCTGAGAGAAGATAATTCCGGTGCTATCGAGGCAGTAAACACTCCTCCAAGCAATGCTGTTAGAGTGATGACCATACACAGCGCAAAGGGACTTGAGGCGAAAGTTGTCTTCCTTGTTGATCTATTCTCAAACAGGCAAACCAACATGACAAATGAGAACATGAATCGTTTGATTGTTAGCCCTGAGATGTTCTGTGGAAATCCAAAACCATGGCCAGGCAAAGGATCTCCTCAATCTGCGGTTTGGAATCATGTCAGTTGGTTACATCGTGCCCGTAAGAGTGCTGAGGCTAGACGCCTTCTCTATGTTGGAGCCACTAGAGCAGAGGAGAGACTAGTGATTGTTGGCTCCCCCAAAAAGACCGCATGGGAAGATGGTAACGGACTAATTGTGCCATGGAAATACGACAAGTCATTACCACAATTAGGTCAGATGTGGATGGAGTCACTCAGACAAGGCTCACTCAGGAGAGCCGAGATGAATTCTCCTTGGATAGATGAGAATGATGTGGATGATCCGCAACCATTGAGGACCAGAGGAATTAGGAACTTCAATCCGGCAAGAATGGTTTCTAATGGCTCAATTGGAGGCGCTCAGGCACTAGATGGCATACTTATTCTGGATAATCCTGATTGCTTCGAGTCTGAAGAATCAGTAATGACTCCATTGCAGCGAATTGAGAGAACAGATGCTGCTGCAAAATCTCAAGTTGATTATTCGCAACAAGAACTCTTGCCTCGAATTGATTTCTTGCCTCGAATCGTACTTTCTCCGAACCGACTTCCGGTATTCGACGAATGCCCAAGAAGACAGTGGTATGAGACTAGAGGTGGACTCATTCCGGACCCAATCATGCCCTCCGAAAAACAAGTTGAATCAACAGGGATGCCAACCAGAGTTGATCCCGCAACTTTCGGGACCATATTCCACAGAGTTCTCGAGATAGGCCTAGGGAATCCAGGAATTGAAGGCCAACCCAGCGCGCCACTTCTGCCTTCATGGACAACGCAACAAGATGACAGAATCAATGACTCCGATATTCATCATGTAGTATTCAATGAGCTTCTTCCTCCTGATGCTGATGTGGCTAGAACTACAGAATTGGTATCCAAGATGGCAGAACGTGTCAGCTCAGGACCAATCGGGGCTATGATTCGCAAGGAAGAAGTTCGAAATCACAGTTTGGAGGCACTAAGGACAGAGATGCCATTTCATATCTCAATGGAAGTAGAAACCAATGGAATAACTAGACACAGATGGAGTCCCGATGGAGATGTCCCAACAACCCGTCACGATAATGCAATAGTAGAGATGAGCGGAATCATCGATCTTGTGGTTTGCACAGTATCTTCAGATGGAGAACCTGCCATTCGTGCAGTTGATCTCAAGACTGAGGATGCAGGCTCGATAGACGATGATTCTGCCACCGGACTAATCGAGGCCCTAGGCTCCGAAAAAGTTGGCCCAGCCAATGATGCAGAGTCAGAGATGCTTGCTAAGCACGGCCTACAACTAGCCCTGTACTATCGCGCACTGAAGAGCATAGAGGATGCTAGGCAGGCTGAAGGAATTCCTTCACGTAAGGTACTGCCTCCAGCTATTCTTGTAGGGGTTACTGGCAGACTAGTGGAGTATTCGCAAGAGATGCTGGAAGAAACTCTCTCAAATCTTGATGCATTACTTGAAAGAAGCACTATGATGGCACTATCTTCTTCAGTTCCACTATCCAAGTTTGAGAAACTATCTTCTGAGCACCATGAGGTGTGTGAAAGATGCCCATTCCACAGAGGTAAAATCCCAATTTGCGGGCCATTAGAAAATTAGCGCAGAGTCGAAGAAACCATTTGCCTAAAGGCACACACAGAGCCATGACAATCGACTTGGAGGCTCTAGCAAAGAGAAGTGACGAAATCTGGGAGGAGTCAATCTTGCCCAGTCTAATGGAGTTCATCAGCATCCCCGCACTCTCTCCACTCTTCGAGCCCAAATGGGCTGAGTTGCAAGAACTTGATGCTACAATTGATCTATTCTGCGCATGGCTAGACGAACAGGAAATCGCTGGACTGAGTCATGAAGTACACCGTATCGATGACAAGTCTCCGGTCCTTTTGGTTACCATCGAAGGTACTGGGCCGGGAGAGGTTATTTTCTACTCACATCTGGACAAACAACCTTCGAAACCAGAACTATGGTCAGAGGGATTGCACCCACTGAAGGCAGTACGCAGAGATCCTTGGTTATTCGGAAGAGGATCTGTTGATGATGGATACGGAGGGTATCTGTGCGTAACATCAATCCGTCTTCTACAGGAAGCCGGAATCCCGCACCCTCGTTGCTCCTTCCTTATCGAGACCTGTGAAGAGTCCGGTTCATTCGACCTTCCTCCTTACTTGGATGCATTGACTGAGCAGTTGGGAGACCCAGACATGATTGTAGTATTGGACAGCGGAGGCCCGGACTATGACCATGTTTGGATGACTGAAGCCTTGAGGGGACTCGTATCGGGGACATTGTCTGTTCGAGTCTCTCATGAGGGAATACACTCGGGAACTTCCGGCGGAACTATCCCCTCTTCTTTCAGAGTACAGAGAATGCTACTAGACAGGGTCGAGAATTCCTCTACAGGGGAGATCCTCATTCCAGAAATGCATATCGAAATTGGAGAAGACATCCGTGAGAAGGCAACTGCCCTCGCAGCAGTAGTCGGGGACAGTATATGGGAACAATTTCCCACGGTCGACACACTTGTTCCAGTAGCCGACTCAACTGAGGACATGATTATCGCAATGAATTGGCAACCAACCCTTTCTATCATAGGCGCAGATGGTATGCCTTCTGTACAAGTAGCAGGAAATGTTCTGAGAACCAATACGGACCTAAAACTCAGTTTCAGAATACCTCCAGGGGTAGATTCTGAGTCGGTAATCGAGAACGCAAAACAGATTCTCGAGGCCGATCCTCCATACGGAGCTGAAGTCACATTCTCTCCCGATTCCTGTGCAGATGGTTTCCACGCCCCTCCACTCGGCGGCAAGGTCAACGAAGCAATCAACGAGGCAGCAATGACGCTGACCGGTTTACCTCCGTTGGCGTCATGGACAGGAGGCACTATTCCGTTCATGGCCATGATGCAGAATAAGTATCCTGAGGCAATGTTCCTGTGTACTGGCTCTGCAGGCCCCGGAAACAATGCACACGGTCCCGATGAGAAGTTGCATATTCCATCCTCAAAACGACTTACTGCGGTACTATCTGCAACCATCGCCGCAGTTAGTGAATGAGGCCGAATAACACGCCTCATGAGTTCGAACCAACCCGCCGGGGTTATATCGGATGCGTTTGTCGAGCCCCTTAGGGGGGCTCGTAT
>CEVL01056837.1_pt1 | contig 16446 bp, 18 predicted proteins | sample 427051 | NCBI WGS metagenome assembly CEVL01 (sample SAMEA2623673, study PRJEB7988) | marine metagenome | biome: marine biome (ENVO:00000447); feature: surface water layer (ENVO:00002042); material: "saline water (ENVO:00002010), including plankton (ENVO:xxxxxxxx)" | depth 5 m
AATGTCGTACTGCTAGCCACCAAGAACTCACTCACCCACACCAGAGCAAGATTAACCTCATCTCGTGAAGGCGCTAGAATCGCCTCGATGCCAGGAATTACAGAGGCGATGATGGCTTCAGGAGGAATGACTGCTGATTACAATGCCTTACAGAAAGAGATATCCGGACTGAATCCACTTCTCCGCAGGCGGCGCGATGTCAGAGTTACTACCGAGGCTGGAACCGATATCAGATTCCGAACCGGTGCTAGATGGGTTCTGGAAGACAACGGTATTTGCAATCGTCCGGGCCAAGTCACCAATCTACCAGCTGGCAAGGTATTCGTATTGCCTCAGGAACAATCGATGAATGGCAAGATTGTAATTGACGGATCTTGGGAGGGGACTCTGCTCGAAGAACCAATCACATTCCTCGTTGAGGAAGGATTGGTCGTGGGCATTTCTGGAGGTGAAATGGCTGAAAAGTTGCAGGCAGTACTCGACGAGGCCAGAGTTGGACTACGCCCCAGTCGAGCGAATCTAGTCAATACAGTAGCAGAATTTGGCTTTGGTATGAATCCCAGAGCCAAGATGTCCGGAAAGCGCCTAGAGGATCAAGTTGTACGCGGTGCGGCATACTTCGGATTTGGAGACAACTCCGCTTTAGGAGGATCATCCAATGTCGGCATTCATGTCCGGGGAGTTATGCTCAATCCCACAATTGAACTCAATGATGTTGACCTCGTGGTAGAAGGTAGAGTCACCGCGAGGAAGAGGTGAGTGAGTGCGCGCTCTAGTTTGGTGTAATGGCGACCCGCCCTCCGATACTACCCTAACTGGATTAGTTGATGGGGCCACCATTTTCGGAATTGATGGAGGGGCCGACAAAGCATCCCAATCTGGATACGAGGTTTCTGAGGTACTCGGCGATTTGGACTCAATCTCTGAGAACTGGGATGGACAGACTACCGAACTGGCCGACCAGTCGAGTAGCGATCTTGTGAAATCACTCAATCTCCTTGCTCAGAGAGGATTTCAGGAGATTGATGTCGTAGGGTGCGATGGCGGCTCAAGCAGTCACCAACTGGGTAACTGGGCTGCACTTTGCGAAGTTCTGGCAGGACCTTCAATCCGGTTGCATCACAAGGATTCGATTACTCACAGGATTCATTCTGAGTATAGAGAATTGAAAATTAGCAAAGGAACACAATTCTCGGTTTTCGCATTAACATCGTGCAGTAAAGTGCAAATCGAAGGAGCCCAGTGGGAAATTCACAACTCTGAACTATCTCTATCCACCAAGGGCTTGCACAATGTATCCCAATCCGATACTGTAAGAATTGGAGCCGATGGAATCCTTGCCGTAATGGTCGACAGGACCTAGTTTCAATCTCCATTACTCGGCTGGATCCGGATCTCTGGACAACATTAGTGCGATTGGCCGAGTCCGCGGGTCCGACTCAAGTGCAATCTTCATGATTACAGCAAGAGGAACTCCCAGAACCATGCCCATGACTCCCCATGCCCAGCCCCAGAATGCAACTAGCAGTAGTAGAACAATTGGCGACATGTCTAGCCTCTGGCCCGCCAATTGAGGCTCAACAATAGCTCCCCAAGCCTGTTGGTTGAGGACTAGAATCAGAATCAACCCAATCGCCCAAGTTGGACTTAGTACGATGAAGCCGAGGAAGATTGGCGGAATGAGAGAAATTAGTGCCCCCACATATGGAATGAAGTCCATCATGAAGGTGATAGAAGCCCACATGAACCAACCCGGAATGCCTAGCCACCAAAGTACGAAGCCCGCTACTACTGCCTGCCCTAAGGCCACAGTTGCACGAGTCACCACATAGGTGTTGATACCCTCTCCAGACGAGCTAGCAACCGCCTCAATACGCTCGACATCTTCTGGATAAGCCGCCTTGAGCCGGCGAGGCAGTGTCTCCGCCTCTAGGATAATGAATAGTAGGAATATCAGTACTGTCACCGCACTAGCGGTGAAACTCGCAAGCGAGCCAACGAAGCCAGTCAGGTAGTTGTTGATGGTGTCCAAACTAATCAGCGCAGTTACTCCACTGACATCGAAAGAATATCCTCTGATTTCAAACTCCTCAATCCAAGCCAACTTATCGTTGAGTTGATTGGTTAGGGATGGTATTTCTTCCGTGAATGCTGTAAGGTTAGAGTAGAGCAACTGCGAAGCAATCCATAGCACAGCAAACAAAATCACTACAAGAACGCCATACGGCATCAATGGATGAGCATACTTCTGCATTATCGGACGATCTTCAATCCACTGCGCGGCAGGGCGAATCAGTAGGAATAGCAGAATTGCAATAATCAGCGGCTGGATAATCGACTCAAGCTCCTTGATTGCAAGCACTGCCACCAGTAGAATAATGCCGACATTAGCTACAGTCCCCGAATCCAAATCCTTCAGGTTTTGTCTCTCCCCCATGACTCTCCCTCTGATACGCTAGCGTGACTAACGAATGAATAATTCCCCGACATCAGTCCTTACTTGGCCCTTCCGTAAATACCTTCGAAACTCTCAGCATTTCCTTCGTAAGTAAAACTCTCCAGCACTCTTCGCCTGCCATTATCTCCCTTGCCATTGAGAGTCGCATCCGAAGTCAACTCAGTTAGAATTGCTTCAGCCATAGATTCCTCATCTGCCATCGTGAAAAGACCCCCGACACTATCGTCCACCATTTCCGGTAATGGTCCGTGATTGACTGTGACAACCGGGGTGCCGGAAGCCATCGCTTCGAGAGGAATTAGCCCCTGTCCTTCGTAGTATGATGGATAGACAACCAAGTCGGCTGAGCGAAACAACTCTGCTAACTCTTCAAATGGCATTCCAGGCTCAAAGTAGACCGATTCACCAACCCCCAGAGACTTGGCCAATCGATTGAGTCTGGAGCGTAGATGACCCCTGCCGACAATTACCAAACGAGTTGAGGGAGCAGTGGCATGAACCCTAGCAAAGCCCCTGAGAAGAGATGCGTAACCCTTCCTAGCAGCAAGTCTACCAACAGCCAACAAAAGCCGTGATTCAGAGGAAGCCACATCGTATCTAGAACGAATTACATCATGTGTTGCCATCGCATCCTCATCATCACCGTGCAATGGCACGAAAATACTCGTGTCAACCCCCCAATGAACGACTTCACAATTCCAGTTCATAGGAGGCGAGTAGCGCTGCATAAAATCCTGCTTGGTCGCCTGAGAATTGGCCACACAAATACTCGACTCTCTAACTGCAGCGCGTTCATATCCAGCATAGTGTTTAGCAGTCATAAGGATGGCTAAATCGTTTGGATTGGCCCATACGGCTGCTTCCTTGTTCTTCGACGCCTCGACCAAACCATCTCTTTCCCCTAGCCAAGATCCGTGCAGAGAAGAGACCACAGGAGCTACTGATTTTCTACAGTCACGAAACTGCTTGGCCGACCAAGAAATCATTGGACAGTGCAAGTGCACCACATCGACAGGATTGCTAGCATGCAATCGCTTTAGCGCTCTCATAGCACTTCTTCCGTACGAGCGAGTGAACGCCATTGGAATTGGAATCCACCCAACACTGACTACATCAACGCCCTCGATACTGGGCGGACTACCTCCTCCTGAGCGAGTAATTACAGTCACTTGATGGCCTCTCGCAGCGAGTGAAGCCGATAGATGGTACACAGTAGAGCCCATTCCGCCCCAGCGGGGAGGATATTCGGCTGACAGCATCGCTATGTGCATGGAATCACCGTATTCGCGGCTCAGCGCCCGCATTTCAAGAGCACGACCCCGGGGCAGCGATTCGTATTGTTCAAAACGAGGACTTGGGTGGGCGGCTTCGATAGTATGGCCGAGACCCTACCTGTACATGTGACCGTAGTCATCCCGACTCGTAATGAGGAGGCGGCCATCGTCGACACCATTCGCTCAGTTCCAAACGATGGTTGGTGTGATAAACTCGACTTTTTGATTATTGATGGAAACTCGACAGATCGCACCAGAGAACTGGCAGAATCAGAGGGTGCTACTGTCTATCTAGAGCCCCGAAAGGGATACGGTAGGGCGTACAAGACCGGTTTTGCAATGGCCGCCGGAGATATCATCGTCACCATGGACGCTGACTGTACATATCCCGGTGAAGAAGTCCCAGACTTGGTCCGCAAGTTAGTGAGCGAAAATCTAGAGTGGATTACCTGCGACAGGTTGCGCAGAGCAGAAGAGGGAGCCATGCCCGGAGTGCACGGGTTTGGTAACTGGGTTCTTTCTACAACAGCCAAGATACTCTACTGGTATGGAATACACGACTCACAAAGCGGTATGTGGGTATTCCGTAAGTCTATTTTCGATGACGAGCGCATTAGACCAAAGCACGACGGAATGCCACTGTCACAGGAATTCAAGATTCGCGCTAGACGCTATCTGGGCAAGCAGAAGACCAAAGAAATCAGCGTCCCTTACCGCCCTCGTGTTGGCGAGGCAGAAATCAATACATGGGGGGACGGATTACTCAATCTGAGATTCTTATTCACACACAGGCTCGGCCTCACACGACAGATTACTCCCTGGGGACCCAAGGACTAGATTACTCAATCCAATTAGCCAGATGTGGCATTACTTCTTGGGATCTGGTAATTACCCCCATGTGTCCTCCAGGCACATCGACTACTCTCACATTCTCAAGTATCGATGAAAGAATCGTACAAGCCTCAAATTGATGAGGAGGTGTCTCTTTACTGAGAGTAATCAGGATTGGATGACGTATGGAAGAATAGTATGATGGAGGAGTCTTATCATAGCACAGCAGACGCACCTCACTCAGTATCTTTGGTTGCAGATTCCTCCACATTTGTTTCCTATGTTCGGGCATCAATTCCCAAGTGCCAATATCGTTCCAGTAATCTACGAAGTCTTGTAGGAATTCTTCCGGTTGCAATCCTTCCGTGAAGAAGGTCTCAACGACCTCTCCAAATTCATTCTTCAATTCGTCCTTGTTTGTATGTTGTAGACAGCCCCAGACCGTAGGTTCATGGACGGCTATTCTACGAATCCTATCTGGATGATTTTTCGCCAATCTCAATGCAATGAATCCCCCATAAGAGTGTGCAATTATGTCCACCGCACCACTTTGATTGAGAAGAAGAACCTCTGCAGCATCATAGTCTAATGAAGAATCAATTTCTTCTTCGCCAGACCAACTATCCGTCATAGGGTAGCAAAGATAGTGAAGACAAATCACCCTTCTTTTGCCCAACATCGGCAACAAGTCGTTCCATTGCCGCGAGTCTAGCCCGGTACTACAGAGCAGTAGGACTGGCACTCCTTCACCCGCATGTTCAAGGTAATGGAATCGGTGTCCTTGCACCACAATACTAGGCATAATCTACTCTCTGGTCGGAACCTTAAGTCCGACATACCACATGCCAATCAGACCTACAAGTATGACAGTACCAGCACCAAAACCAGGATCAGCACCGTTCCATGTTGAGGGATCACTGAGCACACCGTCTCCCTTTGTTGAGACGAACCAAACGAAGTAAGCGGAGAGTGAAGCCATGACTGCTATAAGCCCGACCGTGCCGTACTTGGCATGCTTTGGAATGGTCTTTCCTGTAGCATAATACTCAAACATTGCAGACCCGAAGTAGCGATTTGTCAAAGTCATCCTGAACATCTTCTCGCTGGACATTGAGAATAAGAATGCGGCCGGAACTGCCCATGATACAGTAGGCCAGCCGGGAACCCAGATGCCGATTACAGCGAATCCAAGGAACATCATTCCCAGGCCAACATAGAACTTACTCTTCGCGGGGCTACTGGCTACACAGTACTTCTCGACTACCTCATCAATCGTCTGAAGGCGTTCCACAATATATCGCGGCTTGATTCAAGAGATAAAACCAAGTGTTGAACCTTAAACTCTCACTCCCCAATTCTCAAGCCCTACCTGCCTTCGTAGTGGTCATGGGCGACGACTTCGTACTGCCAAGAACCGGCTCACCTGAAGATCCAATCAGGGTCGCTGTAATGATTTCAGGCGGTGGCTCCGGACTGGCCGCACTACTACGATATCAGGAGATACCGAGGACACACCAAACAACATTGGTCATTGCAGACAAAGAGGATTCTGGTGGCCTACAGCATGGTATTCATGCAGGCGTTCCGAGTTTAGGAATTCCCTTGCCGATGAAAGTTGAAGCCAAGGAGCGACGTATTGCCCACGAAAGACTGGTACATGCTGCATTGGAGGAGCACGATATTGAGTTGGTAGTGCTCAGCGGCTACATGCGAATCCTGACACCTTGGTTTGTTAGACAATGGAAGGGGAGATTGGTCAATATCCATCCTTCATTGCTTCCAGATTTTCCAGGTGCCCATGCACATAGGGATGTCCTCGCAGCAGGCGTTGGTGTTACTGGTTGTACCGTACATATGGTTGACGAGGGAGTAGACACAGGCCCAATACTAGCTCAGACGCAAGTCGATGTACGCGAAGATGACGACGAAACCTCGCTTCAAGAAAGAGTCAAACACATCGAGCATGTATTGTATCCTGAAACCCTAGACAGGATTTGTTCGGGCCAGATCTCACTCTAGATCCTCAGGTTGATTGACATTCCTAAGCATCTCAGCATCCTCAAGCAGAATCGAGTGTGGCATTTCTGCGAACTGCAAGTGGAGGGGCCTACGATCACCAGAAACAAGTCTACTGAGAACTAACTCTGGCCTAACTAAAGCTAGTAGTGGATGGTTCCAGACACCATCACTCGGCATGACTAGAGTGTCCGAGGAAGCCAACGCATCCTCGAGTGATAAGAATAGACTCGATTCCACCCAAGGAACATCTACAGGAGCGAGCTGAATGGTCTCTGACTCAACCAATGGATCTTCAAAAGCCTCCACTAACGCTTCGATTGGGCCAGAATGAGGCTCGGCATCCAATACCCATTCGACCTCTATCTGCGAATCGATGACTGCGCCATAAGATTCGACATCCTCGGGCTCGGCTACCGCGATTCGAATCGGCTCACGACCTGCCTCCGCTAGAGCCATCGCAATACGACCGATACAAGCCTCTCCATCAATTTCTATCAGCGCCTTATCTCGACCCATTCTCGATGAGCGTCCCCCAGCGAGTATCAATGATCTCATACAATCACCGAAGCTCATCAAGTCGACGTAGTGCATGCTGAATTTCGTCCATTAAGTCCAAAGAGCGATTCAACAATGCGGCCCGATCTTTCCTGGAGCGCTTACTTTCCATCCATCGCATTAACTGTCGAATATCCTGGGCATCGCGCTGAATGGTCCATTCCAGAACCTGCTCTGCAATCGGATCATCCGAGGGTAGCAGACGACTGCTCATACTCTCTCCGCTTTAGTCAACAAACATCAGTACTACGCTTGCGATGAATCCATCCTGTCCATTATTCTACCAATCAATGAATCTCCGTCTGGAATCTCGACAGTACCTAGGGCATCAACCACCTCTTCACTCGGACTTTGTCCTTTGAGTGAGCCCGCATGTACCACCAATATTGCAAGATGACCATCTACTCGCCTAGCCTTACACCAATCAATTACGATATCATCGGCAGGAATTTCACGGCCTGCCCGGATTAATTCCTCAATACTCAGCAACAAGGCTTCTGCAGGCTCAGAATCCCGAATTGAAGAGGAAAGTACCTGCCAAGGATTCGTGCCTAGTGAAGTATGATCCAGATTGGCTAGTAGCAAGGCTGCGAGAGCAACATCCTCGCGTCCATGGCGTGTCCAAAGACGATCGACCAAACGCAGGAGAGTTCGCTGATTACCCGACGCTCCGGTCAGCAGCCACGAAGCCAATCTCCGAAGCATCTCATCGGGTGTTCCGAGGTGAAACTCGTATCCTGCGGATTCACCCAATCGGTCAGTACTCGATTTCATTATCAGAGCGGGAACCCCAATGGGGTATGCCTCGCGAACCATCTTGGCTAGTTTTCGGTCTGAGTTGTGGATTCGTAGAGGTTGAGAATCCAGGAATCCGTCAAGCGACTCGGTCTGGGCCATACGAACCTCAAATCTGAATTCCAATCCGGTCGAAGATACCACCAATCTTCTCCATAGTGTCGTCGAGACGCATGCGGAAATCCTGCAATACATTACGATGAATTGTCTGTTCCAGCTGACGGTCTAGACTGCGAGTGATAGCCCGATGCTCTGCATCACTAATCTGGAAAGCCTTACGCAAATAGGCCACCATCATTAGTTCATCCTCAGATCTGTCAGTATGAATCAGCACGGCCTCTAATACCTGCTCATACACCATCATCTTCTCCTGATCACCTAATTCTCTGCCACCCACGAGTTGTTCCGTATTCTCAACCACTGAGTCATACACCATTCGTGGCTCATTCTCTTCCAATCTGAGTACATGCGCTAATTTGACCAGAAGCCGCTTTTCACCATTCGATAGATGACCGTCACGCAGGGCCAACCTTGTGGCCCCACGGAAGACCTCCAGACAATCCCCAATACCCGCCTCCATGCAATGCGATTGACGCCGAGTACCTTAATTCCTCGCGAACATATACTATCGACAATAGTCCGCTAGCCAAACAGTAGCGTTCATCAAGGGCCCCCGGGTCGCACGGACTGCAGGTACTCTGCCACACTCGCGGGCGTTTTGCGCCCATCCACCGAACCGCCAACTGGCGAAAACCGGGAGCGAGGCCCCGAAAGTGGGGCCGAGAGCCTAAGGAGAATATACAATGACAAATGAAGGAAAATATGTGATACACGCGACTATCCGCACTGACGGAACGGTCGCACGCAAGGACGTCGTGGGAGCGATTTTCGGCCAGACCGAGGGATTACTCGGTGAGGAGCTACAACTACGCAAGTTGCAGCGAACCGGAAGAATCGGCCATGTTGACGTCATACTTCACCAGCATAAGGGCAAAGTCAACGGAGAAATTCAACTCTCTTCTTCAATTGACCAAGTCAGTACCGCGGTGATTGGCGCAGCATTGGAGACAATCGACAGGATTGGTCCATGCAAGTCGGTCATTAAGGTGAAGCAAATCGAGAATATCCGATCAGCCAAGAAGGACACAGTAATCGACAGAGCCAAAGAACTCCTACTCGATATTGTCAACTCTGGAGCAGATGAGTCGAAGAACATCTTAGATGAGGTTCGCTCGGTTCTGAATCTGGAGAAGGAATCGGAATACAAAGGAATGACCGCAGGACCAAATGTCAGCGGGTCTGAGGCGATTATAATCGTCGAAGGACGCAACGATGTTAGGAACCTGCTAAAGTACGATATCAAGAACGCCATTGCGACCATGGGATCGGGAATCAAGCCAGAGCTCGCTGAGCTCGCCAAGGGCAAGAAAACGGTGACCGCATTCCTAGATGGTGACCGAGGTGGAAAACTACTGCTCATGGAGATTAGTGGTTCACTCGGAAACAACCTGACACATGTTGCTTTTGCACCGACCAGTAGAGAGGTTGAACACCTTGAGATGAAGGTCGTCACGAAAGCACTTGCTCAGAAGGAGACCGCCGGCAAAGTCGTCGCTCGAATCCAGAAGGAAATCAAAATCGACGACGACCGATCTGTCGGCCGCGGCCAAGAAGCACTTGAGACACCCGATGAAGTCAAGGCCTGGGCAGGAATGCTCGACGGCCTGAAGCGCAACCAAGCTGTTATCGTCCATGCTGACGGAACTGGCTCGGACCCAATCGGGGCTCGAAGTCTTGAGAACGCGTTGAACTCCTCTGAGAATGCTCAGGGGTTGGTGTTTGCTGGCAAGGTCACTGCACGAATCTTCGATCTGGCTTCTGGAGCCGGTATCGAGAATGTGCTTGGGACCTCAGTAGGAACAGTCACCCGAAAGGGCGGCGTACAGGCATACTCAACAGAGAATATCTGATACGGAAACACCGGTCTTTCGGCGGGACATAGTCCCGCCTACAATGGCCGCATCAACCTTTGAATCCGCAGAAGCCATCAAAAGTCGCGCAGTTCCGCTGCGGCCGGATGGAAAACATCACAATGGGTGTTCTAGCACTCTACGCCCTTCTGGGCATAGCCCTACTCACCCTGTGGCTCAGACACCAAGCGGTACTGCGTCAGCGCGAGAGGATGAGAGAGAAGATGGGCGCCCTTCAGGGCGATTTATCGTACACTTCCCAACGACTTGACCTACTGTCAAGAGGAGTGGATACAGTACTCAGCGAGACTCCTGAGGTTCAGGGACTACTAGATGCTCACAAATCTCTTGAGTCGGCAGAAGACCTTCTCTTCCAACAGGGAATCAACATCAGCTCCAACGAGGCAGTGGCTATTGCAACCCATGCTGCTCGTACTATACTATCCCATTATCCTGGTCTAGCTGATGATAATGGTAACAAAGAAGTCGTACCCGGCCTACTTCCTCTGGTAGAGCGACTGGATTCTATACTCAATGAATCGGAGATGCAATCTGAAGATTTAGAATTGAACGGAGAGGAACATCGCAGAATGGGCGAACTATTCCATGCAGTCGATCGCAAGATGCGAGCATCTGACTTCTACCAGAGAGCTCACTATCTGAGCGCCGAGGACGCAGATGCACTACGCTCACTAGCCGCGATTCACCGCGAAGAGGGAGATATCGAGGCGCTGGATAGAACACTTGAGAGACTCCTAGCGGTGGAACCCGACGAAGCTGCTGTTCTCAAGGAACAGGCGTTGTTATTGGCAGGAACCGACGATGAGAGGACAGAACGCAACAAACTCAGGCTCGAGGCCATTGGCGTTGAGTTTGATACAACCCTAGCTCAAACCGATATTTCAGAAATAGTGCACAGGGCCAGGGAAGTCAACGCAGAGATTGACCCGACAAAAATCGATCCGGAAACATCCTCAGGTTGGCTCGATAAAGCAGCAAGACTCTTGCTAATTGGAGAGATTCAAGTAGCTTTAGAATCTGTTGAGAAGGCAATAGAAACAAATCCCGACAACGGCGAGGCATGGTTGCTTCAAGCTAAACTACTCTCGGCAGATGAGGAGAGGACAAAGGAGGCATTACAGAGTATTCGCAGGGCGACAGCACTCGGAGAATATGGTGTACTACTGGAGTCAGAGGTTTTCGAGAACACCGGTAGACTGGACGCGGCTAGGGCCGTACTAGAAGAGCGCCTAGAGACCAACCCAGAAGACACTGAGGCTAGGGCCAGACTGAGCCTAATTCTACTGAGAGCAGGCTCCCCAGACTGGTCCCGCAAGGTCCTCGATGAAGCACCCTCTGAGGCTTGGGATAGCGCTGCAATGCATGTCATGGATGGCAGACTACACTTACTTGAGTCAGAGAATGAGCGAGACAGTACAGGCAACCACGATCAGATAATCCTACTAGATGCAATGGTTGCATTCGACGCTGCTATAGAAAGAGACAGAGAGAGCGGGCTTGCATGGCTAGGAAGGGCTAGAGCACTTCGCTACCAAGGAGCCCCCAATGAGGCAGAAGTCGCATTGACTAGAGCCCGCAGACTAGTCCCTGAGCACCCATCAATACCGCTTGAAGAGGCCCAACTCTGTCTCGACCTCGGAAAACTTGAGCAGGCAGACACACTAATCGCTGAGGCAGCCACTCTACTCAATGACCACAACTCAATCCCGTTTGTAAGAGGGCTAATTGCAGCTCGCCAGAACAGACTCACCGAAGCTATCTCACTATTTTCCAGAGTTATTGCTACTGAACCCGAACATGTTCGTGCCAGACTCAACCGCTGCTCAGCATTACTACTGAAGGGAGATCTAGCATCAGCACTCGACGATGCTGATCACTTAGTTTCCGCATATCCAGAACTCAACATTGCTCGATTAAGGAGGGCAGAGATTCAGATGAGCAATGGCGACTGGGAAGATGCCGAGACCGAACTCCGAACACTACTGGAGTACAAGCCCGAGCACACGATGGCCTTAGTCCATCTCGGAACATGTCTGATTGCAAGAGGCAGACCAGAGCAGGCAGAGAAACCACTTAACGCAGCTCTTCAAATCGACTCATCTCATTCGGATGCATGGTACCAGCGTGGTTTGCTATACCTCGACTTCGGTAGGATTGAGGATGCCAAGCAAGATTTCGAGAACGCCGCTGCAAACGATCCTCATCACATCGATGCTAGACTCAGGATTGCTGCAATACTACATGAGACAGCTGAGAGTAAAGACGCTGCAGCGGCTTGGAGAAAGGTACTCGATGTTGATCCAGAACACCGCTTGGCTCGCCGCAGGCTAGAGGAATGCAAAGGCACGGTGGAGCCACCCAGTACAGGACCGCAGGCAGAGAGTTGAACTGCTTCCCATCCTCCCGACGACTCATGCCGGGACCTAGAGGAATAGAGCCAGGAGATGCAGCACCACAATTCGAACTACCGAATGCCAACCCAGCAATAGGTGGCGAATCCATGAGTCTGAGCGATGCAATGGGAGAGAACGGGGCCATCATCGCCTTCACCTGTAATCACTGTCCATATGTCGTAGGTTCGGAAGGAAGAATCGAGTATATCGCAGCCAAGGCGGCCTCCAATGGTATGGGATTTGTAGGCATTAACTCCAATGATCCGATCAACTATGAGTCCGATTCTTGGGATAACATGGTCAAGCGAGCCAACCGAGGTATGGGCTATGCATACCTGCACGACGAGAGTCAGGACATTGCCACCGCATACGGCGCAGAGCGCACCCCCGAGTTCTACATGATGAACTCCGAAGGCACAATCGTCTACCGTGGGCGTCTCGATGACTCTCCTCGAGATCCATCCCACGCTTCAACCTCAGAATTAGCAGATGCAATCGATGAGGTTGCTGCGGGCGACTCAATATCTGTCCAGAGGACGGACAGCATCGGCTGCTCTGTAAAGTGGAAGATGTAGGTGTCACATGCGCGTGACAAGTCCCAAAAAGATGGGTCTACCTGCTAGATTCTTCGTCATGATGCTAAGACTCGCTCCAGGTAGAGTCCAGAATCGGATGTGGAGATGGTGGTATCAAAAACTCGCCAAAGCAAACAGTCAATCTGAGTTTCGATTCATGAATTACGGCTTCGAGGATGGCAACGGACCCAAACTTGAGCTTGAGGATGAACCCAACAGGATGTTCATCCAACTATACTCGATGAATATCAGAGGCATCGAGCTCGAAGGTCGAGAAGTCCTAGAGGTCGGCTCAGGCCGAGGAGGAGGAGCAAGTTGGATTGCCAAGACACATTCTCCTGCCAGATTGGTAGGTGTCGATTTCTCACCCGAGGCAGTCAGCCATTGCAAGCGATGGTATGCTGACCAAACCAATCTAGAATTTATCGAAGGCAACGCTCAGGACTTACCATTCCAAAACGAGTCTTTCGATGTAGTGTACAATGTTGAATCGTCTCACTGCTACGGTGATATGTCGGCCTTTGTAGAGCAAGCACATCGAGTTCTAAGACCGGGAGGGATGTTCTGCTGGACAGACCTACGAGATGCCGATACTATGGAATCGCTACCCGGCCTGTTTGAATCGAAGGGCTTTGAGATAGTCGAGTCGGCCGATGTCGTACAGGAAGTAATCACGGCCCTAGATGAAATCAACGAGCAGAAGATGAAAGCAATTGAGGACAATGTGCCCAAGTCTGTAAGGAGGAGTTTTGAGACCTTTGCGGGACTGAAAGGAACCCCAGTCTACGAGGGCTTCGTGAGCGGTTCTATGTCCTACCACAGGTATCTGATGCGAAAGCCGTAATCAGTATTGCTCGAGTACCAACTCAGTTTGAGTCGAGCTAATCTCTCCTGGCGCCGCCAGCCACATCTCATCAAGCAGTCCGCGTAGTGCCACCGTGTCATCGACATGGACGACAGCCACCAGATCTGCATCCCCACTGACCTCGTAAACACACTCGACACCCGGCCATGCTGAGAACTCCCCGGCAAGTGTCCCAATCTCAGTTCCAGGCCCAATCTTTAGTCGTACCAAAGCGGTAAGTCCGATACCCGCCTCTCTGATTGTATAACCTCGGACGACCCCTTCGTCCTCCATCCTGCGCATGCGTGTTCTGACCGTTCGTTCGGTCACACCAACCTGCTTTGCAATATCGACGAAAGGCGCTCTCGCTGAGTCACGCAATACTCCTAGAATAGCTCTGTCAAGACTGTCTACTTCAACCATGAATTGCGCCGAAAATAGACCCTTATTTGTAGTTTGAGTGCTAGATGTGTGAAAACCGACTCACAGATTTTTCCGGAATCTGTAGTATATTTCTACACAACACGAAAGTTGCGTTCAAATGGGACGGCGTAAATCCGTATACGATGTCGGGCGAGGAGACGACGAGTCAACTCCGTGTGCAGGAATACCTAGACGATGTCTCAGAGCTTGACATACCATCGACTCAGACACAGTGGTACAATGTCGATGTCGCATCACTATTGACCGCTACCAAGATACTCGGGCATGAGGTTGATGCAACTACGGGAGACTCACTTCTATTCCTAGAGAAGAGTGCTATGTTGTGCTCTCCCTCCAATGGCAAGATGCAACACTTCCCCAAGCACCTTCTTCACTGCTTTGTGGACGACAACCGCGAGAAATGCAGCGAGCATGATGGTGTATTGTTCCGTGCCGAATTATTCTCGATCTCTCCCACCGAGGAGCAACTTTGCTGGGAGCACAACTGCCGCTCTGAGATGGAAGTACCAGAGGTTCAGAGCCGCGTTGCGTGTTGGTTGAATTGGCTCAACTCTTGATTTATCACCATCGCAACCTTGAGAGGCAGACGACAGGTCGCCGAATCAATGAGTGGCGCTATCAGCGACCTCTCCGCCCGAGCCATTCTAGACTCTCGAGGAAATCCTACAGTAGAAGTCGATTGCTTTGTAGATGGACAATTGCAGGGACGCGCAGCGGTTCCGTCGGGTGCCAGTACTGGCAGTTACGAGGCGATTGAACTACGAGATGGCGGTGATCTGTGGGTAGGTAAAGGGGTCACTTCTGCAGTTGCAAATGTAAACGGCGAGATTCGCGATGCATTGATTGGAATGGATGTTACAGATCAGGAAAGCATCGATGCTGTACTCATCTCACTTGATGGAACAGAGAATAAGGCTAGACTGGGCGCCAATGCAATGCTAGGAGTTTCCATGGCTTGTCTAAGAGCAGCCTCACCCAGAGCACTCTGGGAACATATAGCAGGCGATGGACAAAGCAGCATCCCTGTGCCACAAATGAATATTCTCAATGGTGGTGCTCATGCAACTTCAAATGTAGATATTCAGGAGTTCATGGTAGTACCACACGGATTCAATTCATTCTCCGATGCACTGCGTGCGGGTGTAGAAATCTACCATTCACTCAAGTCGGTACTCAAGGAAGAAGGACTACTTGGAGGAATAGGGGACGAAGGAGGGTTTGCTCCAAATCTTCCTCGCAACGAGGACGGGCTCAGACTTGTGCTAAGTGCTATCAGTGGAGCAGGATACACTCCCGGAGAACAAGTCTCAATCGCACTAGACTGCGCAGCTCAGGAGTTCTGTCACGACGATGGCTACCATATCGACGGAGGAGTTCTGTCAGGTTCTGAACTCGGTCAATTATACTCGTCTTGGCTTGACAACTATCCGATTGTCTCTCTTGAGGATGCCTTTGGAGAGGATGACTGGGGGGCCTGGTCAGAGTTCACTACCCGGGAAGGCCACAGGGTGCAAGTGGTAGGTGACGATTTGTATGTGACCAATCCAACCAGACTATCGAAGGGAATAGCAGAGGGTGCCAGCAATGCAATTCTCATCAAGCTCAATCAGATTGGTACAGTGAGCGAAACGATGCGAGTAATCGAGATGGCTCGCTCTGCAGGTTTTTCCACCATCATCAGCCACCGATCTGGAGAGACCGCTGATCATATGATATCAGATCTAGCAGTAGGGACCAATGCAGGCCAAATCAAGACAGGTGCTCCAGCGAGGAGTGACCGCACTGCCAAGTACAACCAACTGATTAGAATCAGCGAGCAGTGTGATAATTACGCTAGCCTATTCTAGAGCCGCCAATAATAGTGGCAATACGATAGTTGCATCAGACTCGATAACAAATCGAGGTGTATCTTCTGAAATCTTCCCCCAACTTATCTTCTCATTAGGGGGCGCTCCTGAGTATCCTCCATACGAGGGCCTAGACTCAGAAATCTGTGCGAACCAAGCCCATAGCGACACATCCACCTTGGCATCCTGTCTCAACATCGGAACCACAGAGATTGCAAAGTCGCCCGCAATTCCTCCTCCGACCTGTAACATACCTGTGGGCGAATCATCCTCCCTATACCAATCCGCAAGTGCCTGCATAGCCTCCAGTCCTCCCTTGACAATACTCGGGCCTTTCAGCGAACAGTCGAGTACTCTAGCAGCGAGAATATTCCCTAGTGTACTGTCCTCCCAGCCGGGGGTGAAGATTGGCAGGTTTGC
>CEVL01004429.1_pt1 | contig 16374 bp, 29 predicted proteins | sample 427051 | NCBI WGS metagenome assembly CEVL01 (sample SAMEA2623673, study PRJEB7988) | marine metagenome | biome: marine biome (ENVO:00000447); feature: surface water layer (ENVO:00002042); material: "saline water (ENVO:00002010), including plankton (ENVO:xxxxxxxx)" | depth 5 m
CATAGCCATCCTGGCCTCCCTGATAACATCCAGTTTTAGCAGGGCCAAGGATCAGGCTCAGGAGGCAGTGTGCAAGGTTTACAAACAGCAGCTCATCGTTCATTACGCAGGGTACGAAGAGGAGAGGGGAGCCGACTTCTTAGTTAAGCGAGATACAATCCTAGATAGGTGCTGGGAGTGCCATCCAACCCTGCCTTAAATATGAAAATCAGTGTGGGAATAGTGTGGGAATAATAATAAACACCCCAAAATAAAAGACGTAACCTATTGATCTGCAATTAGAAAAGCCAAGAAGCATCGTTAGCCTTTTAAGCCGTTGGTTGTGAGTTCGAGTCTCACCCGACCCACCATTAATTCCCCCTTGTTTTTCCACTTTTCCTAAAGATTTTGCACGTTTTGAAGCTGAATCGTATTTTATAGTTTTTCCCACTGTTTCTCAATTTTTCCCGTTTTCTGCCAAAATGAGTGTGGGAATAGTGTGGGAATTTTAGGCCGTAATTGAGAAGTATTTCTCCACCTGTTTAGGCTTAACTTTCGCAGCGATGTAATTCTTATCCAGAGAAGATAACCCTGTTCCCATTTCGTATTCTAAAAATTCTTTTGGGTCTTGGTATTTATTATCTGATCGAAGCTGACTGTACCTGTATGTACCAAAGGAGTGGCGAGGCCCATCGTAAATCCAATCAATGCCGATATGTTTGGCGATGTTATTGTTCGCCTGACCAGCAGAGTCTCTCACGCTTTTATACTTCTTCTCGAAATCTAATCGTGAAACAGGTGTAATCTTCTTACGTTTTGAAAATTCTTTTTGGCACTGGTAGAAGGCAGGGTATAGTTTAGCCCCACACTTAGAAGGGAGTAACCCACCTTTCCCTTTAGCTCTCTCGAAATATAGCCACAGTATCTCTTTCAAGTTTGGCTTTATTTCAACTTGGCGAAGGCCACCTCCAAATTTACGCTTCCTCACATGAATCTGATTTTCCTCCCAATCGAACTGGCTCCATTGAATAAGCATTGATTCAGATGGGCGACACGCTCCAAAAAACTGCATGGCCAGTATCGGTAGCCAATCGAAGCTACGGCCCTGCTTGTCCCAGCCAGTGCTAGTATCCAGAATCTTATAAGCATTATCTGTAGAAAAATATTTTATATGGTCTACCCCAAACGCATGAGTCGTGTTATCTTTACCTGATTTCAATTTCAACTTCCGTATAGGGAATTTGCTGTCCACTAGGCTCGGCTCTTGATCCTGACCCCATTTTAAAAATGCCTTCACACTGATCGCATATTTGTCATAGGTTTCCTTTGCCCAATTTTGCATTCGCTTCTGCCTCCATAAGTCATCCATTCTAGATAATATTTCGGCCCCACCTACAGAATACAACGACTTCCCTAACCACGGACTAAATACTAAATCTAAATGCCGCTTGATCGAGGCCACCTGGTCACTCCCCACCTCATCGGATTTGTGTTCAATGAACTTATCTATGCAGCTCTGAACATCTTTAAACGTAAACTGACTCAGGTATTTCTGATTCTTTTTCCAACTACGAACTATTTCTAAAACCGTTATGTCATCTTTAACATTGGACATTTCATTTTTAATCTCCTGCCATTGGTGGTTTTCAGCTTCAGTCATGTCAACCGACTTGCCACCGTTCCAATTCTGGCAGAGATCTTTAGCGAATTTATCAACAGCCTCTTCAGTTTTCCTGTTAGTGAATTTGCGATTAGCTCTACTATGTACGGTTGAAGTGAAATACAATATTTTAAAACCTTTTCGGTCACTCTCCCATTTGTATTGCAACCCCATTTCCTTCGCGGCTTTTTTTTGTTTGGCTTTGCCGTTCTGCCATAGTGTCCATTCTGCTTTAGCCATTACAGATTGTTCCTCTCCTCAAATGCCTTCATCTCTTTAGAGATAGGTCTAGAGTTTTTTAACTCCTGTTTAATTTTTGTTACAAACTCCTCCAACGTCATGCCATACTCTTTAGCAGCAGCCTTGAGGACTTTCGGATCTGTTTCCCATTTGAACTCACTGATTGGAGGGAGCTTGTTTGGGTCTTCTTTCTTGAATAGATTTAGTATTTTCATTTTAAAGTTTAAGTAATACGTTTTTGGGGAAAATTTTTTTAAAGAGAATCGTCTTTCTCAGGTATTACATTAGCTGGGCGGATTGATTGATCAAATAAATGAAGTTCCATGCGTGGAGAAATTAATATCCAATACTTGTATTCATTTTCCCAATTCTCATTCAAATGTTCAGGGTTCACTTTTTTCCAGAAATATGGTTTGTCGTGAATGAATGCCAATGCACAGTTTAGTTTCGACTGAGATATTTCGTTTTTCTGTTTATAGGTTAATGCAATTGGCTGATTAGATTTTTCCAGTTCAAGTTGCACGGCAAACTCTGGGGTAATTTCATCGAATGGTTTAATAATTTTTTTGTCGATAAACCCAAACATTTTACTCACATGAACGAGATATTTGTAATGCTCTAGGGTTTTTATTATTTCATGCAACTCTCTGGTTACTCCACCCTTGTCACCGTTAACACTCCAGCTATATTTGAAATCAGAACTCAACAGGTATGTATGTTTCAGCTTCCCCTTTTCCCATACAATACCCATGTCATCCGACACTAATTCAAACGTACTTTCTTTTGTGTTGAATGTGAATTTTATAGAATCTGGTTTCGGGTTGTTTTTATAGTAGCCCGTTTCGCCAGCGTTCTCAGAGGGGAAATGATCCATGACTGTTTGGGAAAAACCAGAATACATATCTTGCTCGTCGTACAACGCAACGCAACGTGTTATGTATTCCCCGAACTGGTCGGTTTTTGGTTCACCCTCAATTCGCCAATGCCAACGCTCGATCAGTTTTTCACCGTCCCAAACCTCGTAACCCGCTGGATATTTATCATCCACTTTTTGGAAACCCTCATTGGTGTGTTCCCGTTTCCTGTCGAACCATATTTTTTTAAGGGTTTTCTGTTCAATCTGATGAGACAAGTCCTCTATTAAAACAGATTTTTGTTGAACCGCCTTTGTGAGTTTTTTTATTCTTGCCTGTTGGCGGTTCATATTTGCTCCCACATATAGAACACATACAATGGCGACAATGGCCGCTGACCAGTATCGTTTTTTCCACCTCGTCTCTCGTTTAGAGTCGTTGCTTATAGTTGTCTGTTCTCTGTTGTCAGCGTTTTTCTCGCTCAACTCATGCCGTGTTTGCTGGCACTCCTCAGCATCGATTTGGTTTTGTTTAACCTCGTCAAAGCCTTCCTCTATTTGTTTATCTATCATCGTGTTTTTTTAAATGTAAGCTATATGCTTCAGCCGCAGCCAATGCCTTCGCTAGTTCCTTGTGGTTTTTCTTGAATATAGACTCAGTTTTTTCGATAGCTTTATTTAAAGATGTGACCGTGGTTGTAATCGCCTCGGCCTTTGCTAACTCTCCAACTTGTTCTACTTGGTCTTCAGATAGACCCTCTCCATGAATTCCCTCCTTTAACTGGGTACGAATGGCAGAGAGAATCCACTCATTCACACTCATTTCCGCTTCATTAGCCGCAGTTTCCACTAACTTATAAAGCGTGTCTGTGCATCTAAATGGACGGTTTGTTTTTTTGGTTTTCATATATTGCTAGAGCTAAATGTGGCCCTTTTAAAACTTTTTTTCTTTAAAAGAATCTAGCCTCGCAGCGGTTTTTTTATAGCAATCAAACCAGTTGTCAACAAAAACTTTAAAAGAACGCTATCTCCCCTTTAAAAATAAAGTTGTGCTATCACTTTTTTTAGTGCTACAAATTTGCCGTGCCAGCGACAAAGGAGAAGAAACCAGTTAAAGGGAAAATAAGAGGTTTTGCAGTAGATCCGCATACAGACGCACTGATCGTAGCAGGGGCAAGGGCTATCAGGGGGACTAAATCAGAGTTTTTAAGACAGGCAGTTCAAAAGTATTTCGAGGAATAATGGATTGGAACGAATTAGTAACCCCTATTGAACCAAAGGTTCCCAAAACTGTAAGAGGATTTGAAGAGATGTTCACAGTTAAGGAGGTAATGGCTCTTACTAAGCAGGGAATGTCTACTATATACAGGCTTATGGAACCTTGGAATGTAAGAAAAACAAGCGATATAGGGCCAAATGGAGAGATTCCGTACAAAAAAATAGGAGGCTCCACCAGATTTACAGCAGAAACGGTAAGACAGTTAACAACTTAAAGAGATTATGGGCAGATTAGATAACTACGAAGAAGTGAAAGACAGGTTGCCAAGGTTCTGGCAGTCAACAAAAGGCGGCAGAATTGTCACCGAAATCATCAACCACTCAGAAAATTGGGAGCGAGTTGTATACAAGGCATCATTATTTGAAGGGGATACGTTGATTGCCACAGGTCACGCAATGGATTGGAAGGACAAGGACAGGAACGCCAATCGGACTAACTGGGTTGAGGTTTGTGAGACTAGCGCAATTGGTAGGGCAATAGCCAACTCCCGCTATCAAGACCCTAACGTACCAAGAGCAAGCCGTGAGGAGATGGAAGTCGCATACGAAAGAGAAGCGAATTTAAAGACTTCAGAATCACCTCAAGCAACCTCACTTCAGAAGCCAGCATGGGTTGTTCAATTAGAAACAAGGTTTGGCCAGGGGGAAGGAAAAGTTACTGAGTATTGTATTGGTAAAGATTTAATCAAGAAGGGCCAAACATGGAGAGATCTAAGCAGTGATAACAGGAACAAGTTAATCAAAGGAGTTGAAGCAGTATGCAAAGCCGTTGGAATTTAGATAGTCCAGCAATCATGGATGACGAGGATGCTATGCAAGCTGAACGCAATAAGCTTCTCATCATCAACACAAGTCTGAGGAGCCAAAACGAGGCTAAGGATCTTGAGATTAGGTCACTTAAACGTGAGATAAAAAAACTTAATAAGTCATTGGATTATGTGGAGATGAAGGCGCGTATTAAAGCACAAGACAAAGCTGACTACGAAAGAGCTGACAAAAGAAAAAGGCAGTTTAGTGAGTAAGGTTGGAAATAAAGGTCTAGTCAGAAACGAAGCTTTAACCAAGCGGATCGTGAAATCTGTCAAAGAAGGGAAGCCTTATTCTCAAATAGCCAAAGAAGAAGGGATAGCCGCATCTACCGTATGCCGACATTTTAAAACTGCTCAAGGGGTAGCATCCAGCCAATACCACGCTAGTAGGAAAAGTAAGAACTGCCAAATGTGTGGGAAGTTTTTTAAGCCTCTCAAGAAAAACTCAAAGGTATGCCCAGACAAGGAATGCAAAAGGTTATTTACCAACTGGCAAGCAGATCAATATAGAATCAGAGACGGGAAAGTAACAGGTGAGATTACAAGAAACTGCGACTTTTGCGGAAAGACATACACAAGCGGAGGGAGTCGGCCTTGGGGGTCGAGCCAAGATGAAGATAAGAGGTACAGACCTAAATATTGCTCTAATGCTTGTGCTAAAAAAAGACAGCATCAAGCCAAATTAGATAAATATATTAAGGAACCATTAGTGAAAGATAACTGCGTAGTTTGCGGAACAGAGTTCACTACAAATAAACCTAACAGCAAGAGACGTAAAAAAACTTGTAGTACAAAATGTGCCAACCAAGTGGGGAGATCTAGGCAACAGGGAACATCTTTTCAGAGGCAAACTTTTGTTAAGCAATGCGTCGAATGCGGAGGCCCGTTTGAGGTATACAAATACGCAAGAGCTAACGGCGAACCATCAGAGTCAGGTAAACCTAAACAGTATTGCTCTAGACAATGCTTCAACCAAAACAGGTACGCCAGAAAATACGTTAAAGAGGATGCAAAAAGAAGGAAGAAGTACGATGTAGATAATTTAACTGATGGTTACGTTGTTGAGCAAATCCAAAAAACTTTTAGAAGGGCGGGTTTCCCTACACCAAACAAAGAACAACTAATGCAATTTCCACATTATATTGAAGCAAGGAGAAACTTGTTAAAGCTGAATAGATTTCGGACTGATATTGTAAGCAGTCGAAAGTAGCAGAAATGCAAAATGTAATAACCCCCTAAACAAAAGGTAAAACATACATGATACAGAACATGAAAGAACTGAACGAAGAAGTGCTGAGTCTATATGAAACAGCTAAGAAGAATCCTGAACACGCCAGATCTTATCTGGATATGGGTCAAATCTTAGACAAGTCCATAAAGGCTGCTAACACACATCTCAAACGCTGCGGAGTCAATAGGACTAAGAGCGGTGGTTATTGGGATCAGTTCATTAGTGCGGAGAAAGCTAAGGTCGGTAGACCAAAGGCTGCGTAACAAAGATGGCCCTCCTTAGCCTAATCTGGGGAGGGTCTTTTAGAATTTGAAGAGAGTTGAACATAGAGAGCGGGGTCATCACCCCAACAGTCCTTCCAATTATGGGAAGTGGGAACTGTGTGCATTGTTCACTAACCGGGGCGGTACAAGCGAGGCGGCTGAACGGGGAACTCAGCGGCACGAGGTGTTTGAAAGAGGAATCGAAGATCGAAACAAGGAGTTAGGTTGGAATGAAGAAGGAACTGAGCGTATCAGATGAAGCTGCAAGATTTTCATTAGATTATGTCATCAGCATAGTTGGCGAAAATTACATTCACAACGAATCCAAAGCTGAGTATCAAGATTTATATTTTGGCTTTGTAGATGCATGGGCATCAGTCGATGGTAAGTTAAATATTTTCGATCTCAAAACTGGATGGGGAGTTTCTGAGGATCACCTAGCTCAACAAATAGGTTATGCGTTGGCCTTGTTGGACATGGCTAGAGAGGGCAAGTGGCCATCAATCAAAGACCATAACAACGCAACCATGCACCTAATCTGGGAAGATCAACGGCGCACATATTCTTGGGATACTACCTACGATAAAGCTAAGGGTAAGGTGATGGAAATCTTGGCTAAAAGGATGACCCCGGATGTAAAGCCAAGAGCTAATAAGAATTGTCAGTGGTGTAAAAAACTTACCGAGTGTGAAGCTGTTAACCACGAAATTATGGCGGTTGTTAAAGCTGGCCTTCCTACCAAGTTTGAATCTCCAGAAGAACTATCAAGAGCAATGATGGTTGGCGACCTGGTTGCCACTTGGAGTAAGTCAGTAAAGGAACTGGGTATAGCTCATATCAAATCAGGAAACGAATTACCCAACTATAAACATTCACTTTGTAAAGGAAGAGAGATCGCACCTGACTTAAAGGATGCATGGAAAGCTTGTAAAGCTGCACTCGAAGAAGAGTACGGTGACAAAGCAAAAGATAAATTTTTAGAAGCCTGTAATGTGTCAGCCTCAAAGCTACGCAAGATGTTTACAGGAAAAGATTTCCCCGCAGATAAAGTAATGAAACGGGGAGAGCCGTTCTATCGGCTAACTTGTAAGAAGAAACTAATAAGATGAGTAACTATAACTATTGTGCGTTCGAGGGAAACTTTACACGCGACCCCGAACTAGAGACTAAGAACGAAAAGAGTATATGTAAATTCTCTATAGCTAATAACGATCATAAAGACGAAGTTAGTTATATTGATTGTGTAGCTTTTAATAAGACTGCCGAGTTTATCCAAAAATTCTTTCAGAAGGGTAAGTCTATCATCATTGAATGCCGATATAAGCAGGATAGGTGGGAAGATAAGACTACGGGAGATCCCAGAAGCAAGCCTACCTTTATTGTTAACAAGGCATCCTTCTGCGGAAACAAATCAGATAACGGCGCGGCTAAATCAGACGATCCATTCGCATGAACTGGCTGTGGGCCATTTTAAAGGCAATCCCTTTACTGAGTAAGATCGCTAAGTTTCTCGAATCTAAAGTCAAAAAATCAAATGCAAAGGCCAGGAGGAAGAAGAAGGATACATTGGTTGATGACGCTATTGCTAATGCTCTCGCTGACGAGCGGCTGCGTGATAACAAAGTACGAGAACGCACACGATCTAATCAGGAAACACCCAAAAGGTTTTAGAGATGCCGTCAACGCATCAAAGGAATCTGAGGTGTTCGTAAGGGATTGCCTTTATACCATCAATGAACTGGAAGAGGAGTTAGAATCCAAGTGATACCACTGACAGAAATATATAATGCAATAGCTAAAGAGATGATTGTTAGAGAAACAAACTGCAAGAGATCTATTTTAGCAGCGTTAAATAGTTGGGTTAGATCAATCACATCAGGAATGCATCCAGTTTTAGCCAGAAAATATTATTCATACTCTGCAAGATACGCAGTTTTAGAAATACAAAGAAGGATAGAAAATAAATGAACCAAGAAACTTACCAGATAGGAGACGCTGGTCATCCTGCAACAATTGAAAATCAGTCAAACATGAACCAAGACTTAACATACAAACTAAGATTAAAGGTTCTACAAGGTAGGTTTGATCCTGATCCAAAGGACACAACTATGATTAAAAAGTTTAAAGAAAGTGGGCTGACTCCAGAACAATTTTTAGAGACTTGGAACGGTTAGATCCAGACGTACAAATTTGGGAAAATAACATGGGTAAATATATTAAATCATATCTAGTATTCATACTATCAACACTGGCCGTCATGTTCTGTATAGGATTTGTGATGGGAATCTTCTCAATATTTTTTGCTAGTTCACCACACGAACTACAAGCATCACTACAAGGGGGAGCTATTCAACTTATCATTCAACTCATTTCGGTTGTAGTTGGATTCTACTGTTTTAGATATTCAGTCAGGAGGTTTGTAGAGGATGAATAATTTAGCCTCGCCCTCTACTTCAAGTCCCTATCCCCAAGGGCTACGACGTATGCAAAATGCTGGGGGCGGGGCTTATGAATATTGATATTCTAAATAAGATGATTCTTCAGCTCGAATTGCGTTTACCAGAACTGGATAACCAATCAATCACACAAGAGTTAGAGGCAATACGAGCGCAGATTAATGACGGCTTTGCTGACGTGGAAAAAGAAAAAGGAAAAGACAGTACATACAAAGTCATTACATGATTAATTCAAAAGCTAAGGGTGCTTCTAATGAACGTAAGTGGGCAAGTATTTGCACCAACGAAGGTTATCCAAGCAAAAGAACCGCACAAGTAGCGGGGAACTATAAAGCAATCAGTGAAGGTGTGCCGGATGTTATCTGTGACTCACTTCCGCTTTTTCATTTCGAGGTAAAATCAGGCGCAAGACCTCATCTCTGGAACGCAATAGAACAAGCGATCAGGGATAAGCGCACGGAGCAGCTCGCGATAGCGGCCCTCCATAAAGATTATTGTCCGTGGTTAGTCGGAATGACTGCTGATGATTTCTTTAGAATGGTTAGAGGCGATCATCTTTGACGGAATTAACAATTATTAGTTTAGGAGCAGGAGTACAAAGCAGCGCAATGGCACTAATGTCAGCAAAGGGAGAATTACCTCCAGTGGATCATGCAATCTTCGCCGATACAGGTGCAGAACCAAGGAGGGTTTATGACTACTTATTATTCCTACAAGATGAGTTACCGTTCCCTATACACGTTGTTAAGCACAAGGAAGGTTTAACTAAAGGTTTAGAAGATGCTGCCAAAGAGGGAAAACGAGTGGCCAACCCTCCTCTTTACACTGATAGCGATGGTGAGGTTGGAATCCTTAATAGGCAATGCACCTTAGATTATAAAATCAATCCAATTAAAAAGAAGGTAAGAGAACTCTTAGGTTTAAAGAAAGGTCAACACGCAAAGGATGTTCATTGCACACAGTGGATAGGTATTAGCCTTGATGAGATTCAACGAATGAAATTAAGCATGGTTAAATATATTACTCATGTATTCCCTCTTGTTGATAAAAGAATGAATCGTAATGACTGCCTTCAATGGATGAAGAAAAATAATTATCCAGAGCCTCCTAGATCAGCTTGTGTTTATTGCCCTTATCATAGCGATAATGAATGGAGGCTACTAAGAGACAATGATCCAGAAGGATGGCAGGAAGCTATTCGTATGGATGAATTATTAAGAGATGGAACAGGAAAGACAAAAGAGAAGCTGTATGTCCATCAACAATTAAAACCTCTTAAAGAAGTAGACCTAACAACGGATACAGATAGAGGTCAGACGTTATTCTCGTTTCAAGATGAATGCGAAGGGATGTGTGGAATGTAATATATACAGGATTGCTAAATGAAAGACTACGGAAATTTTAAAGTTATTAGAGAAGGATACTTAAATGGAAAGACCAGAATCACCAATACTAGAAAAGGAAGCAGCACACCTGGGCAGAGCCGCTCAGGACATGGGCTTCAAGTCGTTAGACGAGTACTGCGCCAACCTATACAAAAGATTGTTTGAGTTCGCTGAACAAGTCAATGCCTACAACAAAGCCAGAGAAGAAGAGAAAGAAGCCGATTGATAAGCCAACACACATTGATTTATTCAGCGGGATCGGGGGGTTCTCCCTCGCTGCTGAGAAGGCAGGGTGGAAGACAATTGTTTTCTGCGAGAAGGAACCCTACTGCCAAAAGGTTCTTGGTAAGCATTGGCCTAATGTTCCGCTAATAGAAGATGTCAAAGAATTCAAAGGAGATGACTACAGGGGAGCTTCCCTTCTTACAGGAGGATTCCCATGCCAAGACTTCAGTTACGCAGGACAACGAAAAGGCAAGGCTGGGGATCGTTACCTCTGGCCAGAAATGTTTAGGGTTATTAAAGAATCAAGACCCAGTTTCGTTGTGGCAGAAAATGTTGTTGGAATCATCAATCTGGCACTCGACACGGTGTTGTCTGACTTGGAAGGCGAAGGCTACTCCGCAGGGACGGTTGTACTTCCAGCTTGCGGCATCAACGCCCCGCATAGACGGGACAGGGTTTGGATTTTGGCCCACGCCGAATGCGAGCGACAGGAAGGGAACGGCGAAGGATATAACTCACGATGTGAAGAGGGGGTATCTAAGAGGGATTGTAAGAATGTACCCAACACCAACAGCACACGAGCCGAGACTAGGGTATCAAGACAGAAGCCGGGGCAAAAAGGGATCACAGAAAAGTCTAACAACCATAGTAATAGACGATATGGGGGGAAGGGCTTCGACTACTGGGCAACTGAGTCCGATGTTTGTCGAGTGGTTGATGGGTTACGAAATAGGTCACACAGACTTAGAGGACTTGGAAACGCAATAGTTCCTGCCCTGGCTTATGAAATATTTAAAACAATTTATGAAACTGAATTTGGTCATAAAACAAAGCACGGGGAGTACGAGTAGTTCCGATGCGTTTCCGTGTTTCCCTGTGAGTCGCAGGGTTGGCCTTATTAAAAAGGGATGATGGTTAAGGATATGGTGTCGTAGGAGATCTACGGACGAGCAGAAGGAGTTGTTATTGCTTTCACTCCGTGCCTTTAAGGAATGCTCCATGAAACACCTTAGCCATCAGAATTTATACTTATGAAAACTGATATAGGAGAACTAATACAAATAAAGAATACTCGTAAAAGAGTTGGAGCTAAGGCGACTTACTATTTCGCTATCTTAAAGGAAAATGAACATGAAGAGAGGTATATGTTTACCGAGAGTCAACTAGATGCTGCGAAGTACAGAGCTGGCCAAAACAAAGAAGATTGGAAGCCAAAACGCACCTTCTGGCAAAAGCTTTTTAACAAGCGGTGAGCAATGGCTATGTAAAGATATTCCGCAAAGTGTTGGATAATCCCAATGCTTCTAATCATCTATTCTTAGCTGTATGGAGTTATCTTTTACTAAAGGCATCACACAAGCCTTATGTCATGCGAATTGCTGGTGAAGACAGAGTACTTAACCCAGGGGATCTAGTGTGTAGTTGCCGTAAAGTGGCCGAGTTTTTCAACATAAATAAGGACACCGTAAACAACATTTTTAACACGATGGAAAAGGACTCAATGATTAGACGCAAAATGTACGCAAGAAAGACAGTAATATCAGTACTAAACTGGTCATCATACCAAGAGAACCCAGACACATCGCGGGACATATCGCCGGACGCACTGCCGGACACATCGCCGGACACTAACAAGAAGAAAGAAGAAAGAAGAAAGATAGATGATAGGGTAAAAAACCAAAATGCTTCTAGTGAAAAAGATAAGGAAGCCTTGAAGCTTTCCAAGGAAGTGATGGCTCAGTTTAACCAACGAGCAGGGAAGGCTTTCAAGGATCATGCAGGGAGTGAGCATATCAAACATATCAGGGCTAGGCTGAATGAAGGATATACCGTTGAGGAACTCATTGAGGTGATAGATCACAAGGTTAAGGAACTAAAGGGAACTGAGAACGAAGCTAAGTGGCTTAACCCTACTACCATGTTCCGTAACAAGAACATCGAGAGAAACTTAGATTTCGCTAGAACATCAGATGATATGGAAATAGCTAGGCTTATGAAGGAATACAACCAGATCAAATCCTCAAGGCCATTAGATGCAGAAGAGATAAAGGAAAAAGTAATTAAGTTAAGGGAAAAGAAACATGGAAAAAACACCGTATTACAATCTTGAAGCTGAACAAGCTTTGATAGGGGTATGCTTACTCGGAGGTATCGAGGAGTGTATGACTGCTGGAGTAGACGGCTCTTGGTTCTTCGACCTAAGACATCATCAGGTTTATGAACTTTTAGAGTCTATGGCTGAAAGAGCTGAAGACATTGACCTACAGAAAGTCACATACGAACTAAACAGTAGAAACCTACTTGATAAGATCGGTGGCGTAGAAGCGTTGATGGAATGGGAGAACCAAGCACCAACAAAACACAACGCCGAATATTGGCTCTCAGAGCTTTTTGTTTACAAGACCCGAAGGCAGACTAAGTCGAAGCTCGAAAACGCCTTACAGGCTATCTCACAGTCCAACACGGCAGAGATTGATGACGTTGTCTCATCCCTTCAAACCTTCGTTCTCGATATGAAGGATCACGTTAGTAAAACAAGTGATGAAACTCTCAAGGAAACCATACCTGAAATCATAAGCGAGATAGAGGAAAGGTTTAACAACAAGACAGCTACACCTTGGGGTATTGGCACAGGTTTTTCAGAGCTAGATAACTACCTTGGAGGACTCAAAGACGGCAGTGTTTACATCATTGCTGGTAGACCAGGACAAGGAAAGACAGCTATGGCCCTTAGTATTGCTAGGAATATCCTTATATCTGGTAGTCCAGTAGCCATGTTTAGCCTTGAGATGACCAAAAAGGAGCTTGGTATGAGGTTAATGGCTGCTCATGCAGACTTAGACATGAAGCACGTTTATAAGGGTACATTAAGCCAAAAAGAGTTTGAAAAGATAAGTGTGTCGGCAGAAGTAAGAATGTTACCCCTATTTATCAACGATAGGACGGATCTAACCGCTAATATGCTGCGATCCGAAGCTCGTAGGTACGTTAACAACCACGGGGTAAGGGTGATTATAGTAGATTATCTACAACTTTTACAGGGAAGTAAGGACGCTAGAAAGCAAGGCAAGTACGAAGTCGTGTCCGAAATAAGCAGAGGGATAAAACTAATGGCTCAAGAACTCAATGTTCCTGTCATTGCCTTAGCCCAGCTTAATCGTGAGGTAGAGAAAAGTTCTAAAAGAAGACCGCAACTATCAGACCTAAGAGATTCAGGTTCCATTGAGCAAGATGCTGATAGTTGTTTGTTTCTTTATGAACCCCCAGAAGAAGATGGGACTTTCTCAGAAATAAAAAGAATCAACTTATTCATAGCTAAGAATCGGAACGGTGAACCAAACAAGGATGTAGAATTTGAGTTCAAACCAGAGTACACGAAATTTATACAGCTCAGTCCAGTTCGATGAATACGCTGTCAGGAAGCTATTATGCGCCGTTATTGAAATGGCCGTCATAGATTACAAACTATGCGTTGAGAAGGAGCTGATAGTGAACGATAAGCTAAACAGATGTAGCACCTTAAACTATGACTTACCCAAAACCATAGAGAACATATCTGAGATTAAATCACTCATAACATTCTTTCACGAAGGTGGCTTAGAGAAATTAATAGAATCAGCCTGTCTCAAAGACGAAGAAGGGAAATATTTATCAGCAAGTTACATAAGGAAATCACTATGCTTACTAACAACGAACTAGCCTCAGCAATAGCAGGGGAATTAGACATAAAAACGGAAATGGGTAGAGAAATCATCCCAATAGCCTTGGAGTGTGTGAAACTCTTCGACCAAAAACAACAAGACTACGGCAGTAAAAACATCGCCATATCTGGGAAACTAGGTCTAGCCGTTAGACTAACAGATAAAGTTTGCCGTATGCACAACCTACTCAAGAAAGATGAAGCAGAAATTAACCATGAATCCCTAGAAGACTCATTCCAAGACACAGCCAACTACGGCATGATAGGTATGATGCTATCTAGGAATCTATGGAAGTAACTACATGAAGACTAGCTTGCGATTATTACCAAAATCCAAGAGAGGGAAACCTGGTATATGCTGGTCTTGCGATTGCTTAACTGAAGTTCACTATCGAGACTATTCTGTTGATGGTGATTTATGCCTAGATTGCTACGACACCGCACATGAGGTCGAACAAGTGCTAACAAACAATCAATACATGGAGCTTCTAAAAGGAGAAGGAGGAACAAAAATTGGAATCAGACACCCCAATCCCAACGAAATATCCGACGAAGATAATCACTAGGAAACACCTAGAATCAGCAGCTAAGGATATAGCAAAAGATACTGGCCTTAAAAGAGAACAAGTACTCGCTGTAATGGCTTCAATCCCTAAGCATATAACAAAGTATCTAAAGCTAGAATTACTTGTGATATGGGACAATCTAGGCTCATTTAGACCAATTTATAACTCATCTAAAGGTTTTTGTAACTCCACATACAGAATAAAATTCACACCATCCATTCTAATAAAGAAAGTAATGCGAAGAATGGCCATTGAACATGAACAAAAGAGAGATAATAAGACTAGCGAAGATCTTTAAAAGAGCTGGGGATCAGCTAATTAACATAGCAAACACCAAGAACCCTGATGCTCAACTAAAAGAGTACGCTAAATTTGAAAAAATATTGGAGAAACTAGGTGAAACTATATCTATTTCTAGACCCGAAACTAAGAAGTGATAAGATCATCCTCCTATGACCGAATTGATCTGTAACTTGGAGCAAGCTTTAGAGAAAATGGCAGAATTAGGCCACCATGTTGGAATAAGAATCATCCAGAACGCCCTTGACCAAGCAAATAAGATCAACGCCAAACGTCAACAGCCCTCAAAAAATAGTCAGACTTAACGTCAGCTAACCAATTTTCCCATATCTCAACCACCTCAACAGGCATCTCCTTCTTAGGGACAGGACTTTTAACCACTACCTTCATCTCAAAGCCATCATCAGAGCAAGGGAAACATCCAGCTCCTATCTCATAGTCCACTCCCATGTGGTTAACACTCAATCCGTATCTATGCGGTATCATAATCCATCCTTTTTCCAACCCTCATCATCCTCTGGAAAATGTTCGTTGATCCAACACTGCCCACCTAACGCGATCTTAAACGGCATATAGCACCCACACCCCGCATTGCTACCATCATAAGGCCGACAACGGCGTAGATTCCTATCGTACAAAAGACAGCGATAACAACTCCGATACTTTCTCCTAAACCTAGTCTCTTTCTTTCCACTTAGCAGTACCTTCAGTATTCCAATTAATAATCTGTACCTGTCTCCCCAAGTAGCTCTGCCAAATTCAATTCGGATAACAGTAAGCCACTCTTCATATCGCTTAACCTTAAAGCCAAACAGCTTCACAACAACAATATGACGCTAGGCGAAAAGCGTTTCAAAATAGAAATAGCCAGAAAGTTGAGAAAACAGATGTATATATGCTATGCGCGCCTGGCCCGGCCCCCCTCCCGGCCCCCGGCATTCCCAGCTTTCGAGCTGTTACCCTATCGATAGAGGGTCACAAAAGATAAAAACCAAGGGAAATCTTCAAAGTAAGCAGTCAATCACGGCTGTGAAAATACAAATAATACAAATCATGTCGGAAAATACAAAAAACCCAAAGAAGGTAAAAACTGAAATAGAAGTAACAGTCGGCAATGACCGCAAGGTTACAATGAAGGACGGTTGGAAAATGTCTCATTTCAGAGACGCAAACAACCTAGACGGTATATCAAATAACAGCCTTGCCGAATTCTACAAATCCGCTCGACAGCAGCTTGTGGCATACGTTCACAATCATTCTGAAGTCGAAAAGGTAGGGGCAAGAAAGCAAACAATCGTCGAAGATAACGAGGGCAATTACAGAGTCAACGACACCATGTCTGTAATCTTCAATCTTGGCGAGACTGATGACCACGCCAAGGCACAAAAGCTATTGAGCGACAAGGCAACTACAATGGAAACCAAAGCTT
>CEVL01098108.1_pt1 | contig 16234 bp, 17 predicted proteins | sample 427051 | NCBI WGS metagenome assembly CEVL01 (sample SAMEA2623673, study PRJEB7988) | marine metagenome | biome: marine biome (ENVO:00000447); feature: surface water layer (ENVO:00002042); material: "saline water (ENVO:00002010), including plankton (ENVO:xxxxxxxx)" | depth 5 m
GTTCATCATGTTCAGGAGGAACAGAACCACATTTACATCCAGTAATGTCGGGAGGAAAGAAAAAGAAAATAGTAAAAATGAAAGTACCATTAAAACCATCAATAAAAACAAAAAAAAAGTTATATAGAGAATATTTAGATAAAAAATATACAAAGGAACAATTATTAAAAAAATGTAGAAAAGTTGGTATAAAAATTACAAAAAAAGCAGATGGAACAGTAAAACCAATAAAAAAGAAAACAATAATAGAGAAAATAATAGCAATAAAATTTAAATAAATAGTATAAATAGAAAATGGTATTAGATGATAAAACGGTAAATAAAATATTAGGAGTAATGAAAGGTGGTGGAAATATAAATGATTTAAAAAAAAAATCATTAAAAGAGTTAAGAGAATATGCAAATAAAAAAAAAATAAAAATAAGAGATAATAATGGAAAATTATTAAATAAAAATGAATTAATAAAAAAAATAAAAAGATAAATTAAGCAGTTTTTTTTTTAGTATTAATATTAAAAATATTATAAGAAGAATTATCAAAATTTAAATTAGAATCAAAATAATTATTCCAAGTACCATTATTATAATTTTTATGTTTTAAATTACAACTTTTATAATTAATTTTAGTACCTTTTAATATATTATGATCTAAAATATAATTATGATTTATAGGATTAGTGTAATCTGTTTTATATAAACTAGAATAAAATTTATTATTATTATTAATAATATGAAATTCATTAAGATAATTTTTATGTGTATTAGAAATTTTTTTAGATTCTAATCTTAAATCTAAATCATCATTAATATTATTAAAATAGTTATTTAAATTTTCAGTATTTTCATATAAAAGAGAATTATTATTATCATTTTTATTATAAAATCTATGATCAATATTATTATTATAAGTATCCATAAAAGATTATAATCTCTATAATATATATGTATAAAAAATATAAAATATAATATAATTTTAAAATAGTATAATAAATTTTATATGACAGTATTAGAAGCATCAAATAATAATATAAAAAAAATAAAAAGAGATATAATACCGAATAATGTAGTAATATTTTATTATTATTCAGATAAATGTCCATATTGTATAATGATAAAAGGTTTAATAAAAGAAATAACAGAGAAATATAAAGATAGAAAAGATATAATAATAATAAAAATAAATAGAGAAATATTAAAATCATTAGATAATTCAATGCAAATAGATTTAGTACCAACAATAATAGCATATAAAAATGGAAATAAGAAATCAGAATTTAAAAAAAAGAGAGAATATGAAAATATAATAAATTATATAGAAAAAAATAAAAATATTATTTAAAGATTTAATTAAATAATAAATATATTAAATGTCATTATCAGAAAGTCAGAGTGATGATAAATTATTTATAAATAATTTATTAGATGAAACAAAAGAACCATCATCAGATGAATTAGAATCATTAAAAAGTATGGTAAATGATTGGTTTAAATATGATGATCAAATAAGAAAATTACAGATAGCAATAAAAGAAAGGAAAGTACATCAGAAAGCATTAAATAATAAAATAGAGAATTTTATGTTTCAATATAAATATAAAGATTTAAATACACAACACGGAATAATAAAAGCGAATGAAAGAAAAGTAAAAGTACCAGTAAAAATGTCAGATATAAAAGATAAAATATTAGAATTAAATCATTTATCAGGAGAAGAATTATTAAATGAGATATTTAATAATGAAAAAAGAAAAACAGTAATTAAAAAGAATATAAGAAGAGTAATACCAAAAGTTTCATTAGAGATTTAATGTAAATTTATCATATTCGTAATTAGTGGAGTAATAAGTTTTTTTTATATTAAATTTATTAATATATTTTTGACAATTAATACAAGGTTTAGAATATTTTAAAAGATTATCATTACTAATTCTAACAACAAATAAGTCTGAATATTGTAAAATATCTTTATTATAATTTTTAATAACATTATTAATAGCAGATATTTCAGCATGAATACTGTAATTACAATTACTATTTTTTTTAATAGTAGTATTATTGCAACCTTTTCCAATAATATTTTTTTTATAAACGATAATAGCACCATGTTTTTGAAACATATTAGAATTTTTAGCAATATCAGAAGCAATTTCTAAATAATATTTTTTTTTTAGATTAATATTTTGAGATAGTTGATTATCAAAAAATTGAAAATACAAAGAGGTTGAAACTAATTCATTTTGATATTTTTTTAATTCTTTTTTAATAATTTTTAATTCATCATTATTTTTAATATTTGAAAGTTTATTATATATATTCAGTGCATTTTGAGAATCAATCATTATAATATTACCAAAAAGGTTTTATAATAAAAAAATATAAAAACAAAATCATTTTTTTTTTAGTAATAGTAAATATATTAAAATAATATTTAAGAGATATAACATATGTGTATATATTAATTTAAATTTATTATATGATATAAATAAAAATGGATGAAAATAATAATATATTATATAATTATGATCTTGAATTAGATGAAAATTCACCATCAATGAAACAATCATCATTAATTAATATACAATTAAAACCACATCAGTTAGTATGTTTATGTAAAGCACATAAAATGGAAAAAACAGGTAGTATAAATTATAATATAGATAGTTCAAAACATAATGATATATATAATACTTGTTTAGATGGTTTATATAAAATAAATACAAATATTGGAATAATTGGTGATATAGTTGGTTATGGTAAAACATTAACAGCATTATCTATAATAGCATCGTGTAAATTAAATGATATATTTTTAAATAATTTATATGAAAAAAGTTATATAAGTAATCAAAATTATTCATATTTTAGTTATTCTACATCAAATAATAAAATAAAAAATTTTAATAAAATTATAGATACAACATTAATAATTGTACCAAGAGGACCTGTATATATGCAATGGGTTAAAACATTAAAACAAGATACAAATTTAAAATTTATTGCAATTGAAAATTTAAATTTTATAAAAAAAAATTTACCAAATCCTGAAGATAATATAACAAATAATGATATTTATAATTTTTTTAGTGAATATGATGTTGTGTTAATAAAAAATACAACATTTGATGTTTTATTAAAATATTATAATAATAATTCTTATAATTATAATTATTTAACAAGATGGAAAAGAATAATGATAGATGAAGCACATGATTTAGTAAGATTATTACCATTATTACATTATTATTTTTTATGGTTAATATCAGGAACTTATGAAGAATTATTATATTCAATAAGATCGCAAAATAGTTTATTATATGATGTAAGACAAATATTTAATGATATAAAAAATATAAAATTAATGTTAATAAAATGTAAAAAAGAATTTGTTAGAAATAGTTTTAAATTACCTATACCTGAAGAAAAATATTATTTATGTAAAATGCCTATTGATTTTTTAGCAATTAAAGATTATGTTAATAATAGTATTATAGATAAATTAAATGCTAATGATATAAATGGTGCTATTAAAGAATTAGGTGGTAAAACTGAATCACAAGAAAATATTGTTGAATTAATAACTAAAGATTTATATAATGATATTGAAAATAAAAAAAGAGAATTAGAATATGTATCAGATTTAGTTATTAATGAAGATGTTAAATTAAGTAAAATAAATAAAATAAATAATGAAATTAATAATTTAAATGAAAAATATAATTCTTTAAAAAATAGAGTTTCTGAATTATCTAATAAAACTTGTTCTATTTGTATGGATTTATTAGATAAACCTATTATATTAAAATGTACTCATTCATTTTGTGGTTTATGTATTTTTAATTGTATTAAAAATAATAAATCAAATTGTCCTGAATGTAGAGCTAATATTAATATAGATGATATGATAGCAATTGATAATAATATAAATGAAATTGATAAAAATGAAACTAAAAAATTATTAAGTAAAATTGATACTTTAATTGAAATAATTAAAAGTAAACCTAATGGTAAATTTTTAATATTTAGTAAATATGAAAGTTGTTTTACTAATATAATTGATAATATTATATTAAATAATATTACATATGCTGAATTAAAAGGTAATACTTCTCATATGATGAATATATTACAAGATTTTAAAAATTCAAAAATACAATGTATATTATTAAATACTTTACATGCAGGTTCAGGTATTGATATTAGTTTTGCTACTGATGTTATAATTTATCATTCTATGGGATTATATAAAGTACAAGCTATTGGAAGAGCTCAAAGAGTTGGTAGAAATGAAAAATTATATATACATAATCTTTGTTATGAACAAGAATATAATAAATAATAAATAATAAAAAATATATAAGAATTTTATAATAATTATTATTAAGATAATGGAAACAGAAACAAATACTAGTAATAATATTTCTACAAAAAAAATAATTGCTTTAGCTTTTCAAGGTGAAAATTTTTCATCTAAATTTTTATTATGTTGGACAAATACTTTAAGTTATTTATGGCAATCTGGTAATTATGAATTTTTAATTGCTTCAGGTGATAATTCATCTATTTTTCATTCAAGATTACGAACTTTAGGTTTAAATAATGAAATACAAAAACCTTTTAATGGTTCTAAATTTGATTATTGGATTACAATTGATAAAAATATGTTATTTACTCCACAACAATTATTAGATATGATTGAATCTCTTGAACAACATCCTGTTGTATCGGGATTATATAAATCAGATGATGCTGTATCTTTTTTTGCTGTTAAAGAATTAGATAATGATTATTTTAGTAAAAATGGTACTTTCAAATATTTAACACAAGATGATTTAGATAATTGGAAAAAAGAAGTTGATTCTAAATATATTCCTGTTGATTTTGTTGGATTATCTTTTTTTGGTATGCAATCAAGTGTTTTTGATAAATTAGAATATCCTTATTTTAATGGTGATAATTTAGTTATTCAAAAATCTGATAATTCAGGAATATATAATGTTGTACCATCAGAAGATTATAATTTCTGTTTAAAATTAAAAAATGCAGGTTATCAAGTTATGTTAAATACTGATTTAAGATTAGGTAATTCTGTTAATTTAATTATTTAATTTAGATTAATAATTTATAATGTTTAGGTAGATTATTATTTTCTTCAATATTTTTTTTATGTAAATTATGTACTTCTTTATTATTTCTAAAAAATATATCATCGCATTTTTCTATTTGTTCTTTTATTTTTTCATCATTTAAATATTTATCATTATTATATTCTTGATGTGAAAAATTTTTAATTTTATTTTTAATAAAATTAATATCACCAAAATAAGAAAAATGCCATCCACCATCTTTTAATACTATTATATCTTTATTTAAAATAAATCTAATATTTTGAGGATCTTTTATTTCTTTATATTTTTGATATTTTATAATTGTACCATAATACCAATTATCTTTAGATTGACATTCTAAATTATAATAATATAATTCCATTTGTAATTTACATAAATCAAAATTTATATCATTATTTTTTATATAATTTAATATTTTAGGATTTGGTATCTCATCACAATCTGTTATTATTATTATATCATTATTATTTAAATTTAATTTATTTATTCCACGATCAATACATCTTCTTTGATGATATTCATTATTCCAAGCATTTTTATCATTTGGCATATCATTTACTATTATATGAATAATTTTATCTTTAAATTTACTAAAATCATCTTTATTTTTTTCATAATATAATTCTTTTTCTTTTCCTATAAATGTTGATGTTGATTCTACTATTATAAAATAATCAACTACATCATATAATTCTGTTAAACGAAATTTTAACATTTTTAATTCATTATAAAATATAAATGCATCTATTATTTTTACCATTATATTTATATATTATTTATTTCTCATAGTTTTAAATTAATTTAAAAAATGATTATATATATAAAAATTATGTATAGTCTTTATTTATGACTGATAATATAGATTTATGGGAATTATATGATAATATCAAAAATGATTTAACTGATGATAAACCTATATCTATTTGCAGTTGTGGTTCTAATGAAACTTTTGATAATGATAATATGAAAATATGTTGTAAATGTAATGCTATTATTGATAAATATTTAGATAGTGGTGCTGAATGGCGTTTTTATGGTAATGATGATAATCGAGATAGTGATCCTTCAAGATGTGGTATGCCTATTAATAATTTACTTCCTAAATCTTCTATTGGTTCTGTAATTGGTGGTTGTAAAAATAATAATATTGATATGAAAAGAGTTAGAATGTATCAAATGTGGAATGCTATGCCATATGATGAAAGAACTCTTTGGAATATTTTTGATAAATTAGAATCTTCTACTGCTAATAATGGTATTCCACAAAAAGTTATCGATGATGCTAAAATATTTTATAAAAAAACTTCTGAAAAAAAAATATCTAGAGGTGATAATAAAGAAGGTTTAATTGCTTCTTGTATTTATCACGCTTGTTTAGTTAATAATATTCCTAGAAGTTCTAAAGAAATTGCTAAAATGTTTAATATTAGTCATGTTATTTTAAATAAAGGTAATTCTCGTTTTCAACAATTATTACAAATTAATGTAATTTCTTCCAGTCCTGAAGATTTTATTTCTAGATTTGGTAGTCGTTTAAATATGAATATTAATGATATTGATAATTGTAAAAAATTAATTCAATTTTTAGAAAAAAATGAAATTATGAATGATAATTCTCCTACTAGTTCGGCTGCTGGTATTTTATATTATTATTCACAAGAAAATAATTTAAAATTCTCTAAAAAACAATTCTCTGATATTTGTAGTGTTAGTGAAGTTACTATTGTTAAATGTTATAAAAATATTTTAAAATATAAAAAATTTATTGATAATAATAAAGACACTATTTATAGTGCGTAATATTTTCATTTATATTTTATTATATTTTAATATATAAACATGTCTGAAATTGAATTAAAACATTTAAAAAAATATATTAAAAATAAATCTACTTATCTTATTTTTGGTAATTCTCATTTAGATCAATATTCTAGTATTAAAGAATTAAATAATAATATTAAAACTATTTCTAAAGATTTTGATAATAATTCTATTATTTTTTATTTTGGTGATATTCCTGATAAAGAAAATCCTAATATTGGTTTCATTATTTCTCAAATTAAATCTAGAAGAAATGATATTGAAATTATATGTATAGGTTTAGATGATTATGATGATACTTTTATTAATAAAAATATAGAATATCCAAATTGGATTGATAAATTTTTATGGATTAGTTGTAAAACTAATAAAAAAAGAGGTGTTAATAGTAATTCTAATAAACCTTTAGGATTAACTAAAATATGGTATGAATTAAATAAAATTCAACCTTTTAAATCTATCTATCTTTTTGGTGGTGATAATATTACTTTAGAAGAATATTACTTCGCTAAAGAATTAAATATTAATACTATTTATTTACCTCTTAAAAGAAAATATTTAGGCGATGGCACAACTTTAATTAAAAAAAAACATTCAGATGAACAAAAAATTGGTCCAACATTTATATTAAATACTTAAATTTTTGTGTTTTATTTATTTATTTTTTTATTTATTTTATTATTAGAAGAAATATAATAATGTTTTATAAAAATATTATTTTTTATATTTTTTTATTTATAATTATTCTTTTATATTTTTATTATTATTATTATTCATATGATACTATTTATGATATTAATAATATTAATAAATTTATTAATTCTAGAAAAAAAGAAATTATTTCTGTTAAAAATTATGATATTACTTTATATTATAATATATTAAATGATGATGAATGTAATCATATTATTAATTATTCAAAAAATCATTTAACTGATAGTAAAGTATTTATGAGTGATTATAATGAAGGTTCTATTGCTACTGATATACGAATTAGTAAAAATACTTTCCTAGATCCTAATATTATTGATAATAATAATCTTATTAATACTATTAATAAATTAGAAAATATTACTAGTGTTATTACCAATTTACCTATTGTTAATCAAGAAAATATACAAGTTGTTAAATATGATAAAAACGGTTATTATAATCCACATTATGATGCTTGTGAAAGTAATGATTTTGATGATAAATTAAATATGAATCGTTCCGCTGGACAAAGAATTTATACTTTTTTAGTTTATTTAAATGATGATTTTGAAGGTGGTAATACTTTCTTTCCTAAAATTAATAAAAATGTAAAACCTGTTAAAGGTATGGGTATTTTATTTAAAAATATTAATGATGATGAAAATTATCATATATTATCTCAACATACTGGTACTGTTATTAAAAAAGGTAATAAATGGGTTTGTAATATATGGGTTCATCAAAATAATTTTAAAAATTCTCATAATGTTAATTTATGTTATTGTCCCAATTGTAATAATACTAATTGTTATAATGTTGCTAAATTAAAAGGTATTACTACTTGTACTTTAGAACATTGTATTAATATAAATTGTCCAAATTATTTTAAAAAAAATTTTGATTGTTTATGCCCTCATTGTGATAATGAATATTGTAAAAGTAAAAAAAGAAAAGAATGTACTAAAATAAATTGTACTAATATTAATTGTCCTAAAGGTAAAATAAATATTAAAAATAATACTCCAACTAATTAATTATATATTTTGTATATTTTATCTCTTTTTTTTCTATTTAAAAATATCTCTCTCTCATTTATTGTTAAACTTCCTAAATATCTATTTATTCTTGATTTTATATTTATATTCATATTTATATGTATTTGATTCATTGTTTTATTTTCACCATTATATTCTCTTTTTATTCTAAAACATAACATTCTTTCCATTATCTTTATATTTTTTAAACTTTTATATAAATTATATATTATCTCACTATTTATATATCCTAATAAATTATTTTCTATATTTAATGTTACTGCCATATCTATTAATTCATTATATTCTCCATTTGTAAAATTATTTATATTTATAAAATTATTTTTATATTTATCATATAATTTCTCTTTTATTATTTTATAATTTCTTATATCTTCTAATAATTCTGATTTTTGAGGATATTTTATATATGATATTATTAATATTTGTATATCTTCTGGTAATTTATTAAATAATTTATCCATATTTTTTTTATTTTTATTTTTTATCAATTTTTTTTATTTTACAATTAGATTATTTTTTTTTCTTAAAAATTCACCTTTTTTAAAAAAATTGATTAATTACTACTAAAATAATATTACCAATCAATACAAGACACTAGATTTAAAGGCTATCACTAACTTTTCGAATTTAAAATGACCACTACTACCCAGCAGATCATTGATGAGTTTACTACTCTTATTGATACTGAAAAGGAGTATACTCGTTCTGAACTTGGTAAGATTCTTACTGCTGTTTATCATCAGATTACTTCTGGTAAAAAAAATGCTGAACCAAAAAAAAAGAAAGCTAAAAAGGATGTAGATGATGATGCCGAACCTAAAAAAAAGCGTGAACCAACAGCTTATAATCTGTTTGTAAAGGAAAAAATGCCTCTTCTTAAAGAAGAATTTCCAGATCTTTCTCGCCAGGACCTTATGAAAAAGGTAGGTGAGATATGGAAGGCTCAAAAAGAAGAAAAATAAATTAGAAAAAAATCATTTATATATATAAAGAAAAAGAAAAAATATATATTTTTTATATTTTAGATGAATATTTTTTAATAAATTCTTTATCAATATTATAATTAAGTTCAGCAATTTCAAAATTTTCTTGTATTTTTTTTAACATAGTAGTATAATAAAAAATAATAAATAATAAAAGTAATAATAATATAAAACAATATAAAGTATTATTACTAAATTTATTCATATCTAAAAAATAAATATATTTTTATTTATTATTTAAAATATGTTTAATATATTTAATATTAATTTTAGGTAATTCAGGACAACATTCCCAAAGATGTGTTTTAAGATAAGTATGAATGTAAAAATTATCAGGAAACATATGATATAAACCATATTCAATATTTTCAGTATATTTTTTAATATTATTTTTTAATAAATTATTACTAGATTTAGGTAAAACAATTAATAATTGAATATCATTATCAATAAAATCACCATTATTAGTAATATCAGGAGGTAAATTAGCAATAGCGTGATTACTAATATCTTTAATAATAGGTGGGAAATTATAAGGATAGTACCATTCGTGGTCAATAATATTATATTTATAATAAGAATAAGTCCAATAAATACCTTTAATATAATTAAAACAAGCTTTATTAATTAAAGAACTATCAATAAGAATATTAGTATTAAATTTATTTAAATAATAAATATATTTTAATTTATCGGGATTAGAATAAATTTTTTTAGCGATATCATCTTTATTTTTAATAGCATAGTATTCACTATTAATATTAGAATTATTAATTTTTTTATTAATATAATTTTCAGTAATTTTAATAATATCATTATTTTCAGTAATAGATAATTGATTAAAAATTTCAGATAAACATTTATGATTAATTAAACCATCAATAACTAATAAGCCATTATTATTAATAGAATATTTAGTATGATTTAATAAAATATCTAAATCATTATTTTTAATATTAATAGATAATAAATGTGGTATAAAATCATTACCTAATAAAGAACACATAACACAATAACTTTCAATTAAATTAATAGAATTATTAGAAAATATATCAGTATAATCATCGGGAGATAAATTCCATTTAATAATTAAATCAGAGATAATAGCTTTTCTTAATTCAGTAATATTTAAATATTTAAAATTATCATTATTATTTTCTCGCATAAGATAAATATTATCTTTATGAGAGATTAAAGATAATATAATTAAATCAGCATCTAAACCGTGAATAATAGAAATTTTATTATCATAATTTTTTAATATATTAATAATTTTGTGTTCACCTTCACCACAAATATCAGAACCAGAATAATTAAAATTAGTATATTTATTAGTATTATATCTAATTTTATTTTTAAAATAAATATTTAATTTATTCATAAATTCAGTACCAGGTGTAATAGCATTAGTATCCCAAATAATTTTTTCATTATCTATTTTTTTTTTATATGTAGATAAATATCTTCTTTTTCTTTGTTGTATAATTTTAGCAAATGGTGCAATACCATCAACACAAATATATAAATTTTTAGGTTTAAATTTATTAGCATATTCATTAACTTTTAACCATAAAGAATCAATAATATCATCTTCATTATTTTTATTAAAAGCAGTAGGATGTATAATACCATTAAAATCAAAATAATAAATATCCGGTTTAATATCTAAAAAATCAGTTAATATATTATTATATTTTTTAGTTAAGATATAAAAATAATAAGGAATACCCATTTTAAAATTTAATTATATTAAATGTTATATATAATATATATTTAAATCATTTTTTATTTTTCTTATGTGATAATAGATAGAAAAATTTATATAAATAATGGCTTCAACTTTAACAAAAGCAATTATAGGTTCTACACAATCTAAATATGCAGCGGTAGCAATATTTACAACAATATTAATAATATGTATAGCATTTTTAATAGCAGAAAATGATATAAGTATTTCAAAGAAAATTGTTTCAATAATAACAATATTATTATTAGCATTACCAGGAATATTATTATCATTAGTACAATTAACATGTATGGTTACGGGAGGAACATTAAATAGTAAAACATGGTGGTGTGGAGTAATAGCATGGGTTACAACACTATTTGTAATATTATATTCAATAATAATAATAACAGCAACAATAAATTCATTAATAACATATAAAGAAGCAAATAAAAAATTAAAAAAATATAATTCAGAAAAAAAATTATCAAATGAAGAAGCAAATGATGTTGCGGATGCAATAATAACAGCAAATGAAGAAAAGGAACCAGTAATAACAGTTACATCAAGACCAGCATCAGTTGTAGTTGAACCACCAACTGTACCAGTTCAAGAACCAAGTGTACCAGTTCAACCACCAACTGTAACAATTGTAGATAAAACAGGAAGAGTAGTAAGTACTAGTAATATTCCAAAAACAGAAGAATTAGATGGTGGTAATGTATTTGGATCATCAAATAATGCATTAGGTTCAGGTAATTTTTAATATAATAATTTATAATTATATTAAAATTAATAAGAATATTTATTTTTATTTAAATATTTAAATACAAAGATTTAAGAATATAACTTATATAATATATAAAATATTATATGATTAAATGAAAAAGAATTCAATTATTGGTAATAATAATAATTATATGAGACCACAAACATGTCGTAATTGTGGATTAAATGGTCATTTATACAAAGATTGTATACATCCAATAATGAGTTTTGGAATAATATGTTATAAAATAGAAAATAATGATATTAAATATTTAATGATTCAAAGAAAAGATAGTTTATCATTTATGGAATTTATAAGAGGAAAATATGAAATAAATAATATTGATTATATATCACAATTGCTAAATAATATGACAAAAGAAGAAAAAAAATTATTAGAAAGAAAAGATTTTGAATTAATTTGGAACTATGCATGGTCGCAACCACATACAGCAAATATAAAAAATACAACAGAATATATAGAATCAAAAAAGAAATATTTATATTTAGTAAATACATCAATATTTAATGAATTATTAGAGAAATCAAAAAATAATAAATATGAACAAGAATGGGGATTTCCAAAAGGTAGAAGAAAATTAAAAGAAAGTGCAATAGATTGTGCAATTAGAGAATTTTGTGAAGAAACAAGATTAAATAAAAAAGATTTTGATATAAAACAAGATTTAGATAATTTTGAAGAGATTTTTTATGGTACAAATGATGTATTATACAAACATGTTTATTATATAGCAAAAATAAATAATAATAATATAAAATTAGAATTAGATTATAATTGTGTTGAACAAGTAAGAGAAATAAGAGCACTAGTATGGTATTCATTTGATGAAGTATTAAAAAAAATAAAAAAAAAGAATGTAGAAAGAATAGAATTATTTAAATTAACAGATAATTTAATAAATAATAAAGAATTTAAAAATAATAAATAGATTAGATAGAATGGCTGAAAGATATAAATCTTTTACAGTAGAGGATTGTTTAAAATGGAAAACAGATAAAACAAAAAATCCAAAAACAGGAAGAATATTAAAATCAAATAGTATAATATTAAAAGAATTAGAAAAACAATGTAAAGAAAAAAAAGAAACAAGTAAAGTTTATAAAGATAATAAAATAAATGAAAGATATAATACATTTACAGAAGAAGATTGTTTAAAATGGAAAAAAGATAAAACAATAAATCCAAAAACAGGAAGAAAAATTAAAGAAAATAGTTATGTATTTAAACAATTAGTTAAAAATTGTAATATAAAAAAAGAAAATATAAAGGAAGAAAAGAAAGAAGAAAAAGAAGAAAAAAAAGAAAAAAAGAAAAATACAAAATCAATATTAGAAGAAAAATTAAATAAAGAAGAATGTATGAAATGGATAAATAATAAATTTATAAATCCAAGAACAAATAATAAATTAGATAAAACGGGATATATATATGGAATAATAGAAAAACAATGTTCTGAATATAATTTAGAAACAGAAAAAAAATTAGAAAATATAGAAGAAGAAAAAGATAATAATATTATTTTAAATAATAAATCAAAAGATACAGAAAAATCAATAAATAATAAAATAAATGAATATAAAAAAAAATTAAAAGATGATATATTAAATGATAATGAAGAAAAAGAAATAAGAGAAAATATATCTATATTAAAAGATAAATTAAAGAAAATAAAAAGTAAAGAGAAAAAAAAAAGTATAAAAAAAGAAAATAGAATTGAATTAATAGATGATAATGAATTATATTATCCAGATTTAAATGATAAAAAATTTGTAGATAAATTAAATAATTTATATGAATTTAATATGTATAAAATAAAAAAACATGAGATAATAAAAAATAAAGAAGATTTTAATAAAAATACATTAAAATTATGCGGTGAATTTGAGAAAACATATTATCAACAATTAATTAGTCATTATATATCAAATAGAACACCATATAATAGTTGTTTATTATATCATGGAGTAGGTGTAGGTAAAACATGTAGTGCAATAACATTATCAGAAAATTTATTACAAACACATTCACAATATGAAGAACCAAAAATTTGGGTAATAATGCCAAGTGCATTGAGAGGTAGTTTTAAAGAACAAATATTTAGTATAGCAAATTTTGATGATTATAAAATATTAGCAAATCAATGTACAGGTGATACATATATTAAAATGACACAATTATTAAAAAATACAGAAAAAGATAAAGCAATGTTAAAAATAAAAAAATTTATAAATAACCGTTATAGATTATTTACTTATGATGAATTTGCTAAATTAATAGAAAATGAATATGAAAATAAAATATTAGAAGATAAAGTAATTATAATAGATGAAGCACATAATATTAGAAATTCATCAAAATTAGAAGATAAAAGAATATATATAGCAATAAGTAAAGCATTAAAAAATGGTATTAATAATAAATTAATATTATTAAGTGCAACCCCAATATATAATGAACCAAATGATATATTAGATTTATTATATTTATTTCTATTAAATGATAAAAGAGAAGATATATTAGAAAAAATAAATCCACCATTTGAAAATATATTTGATAATGAAAATAAAATTAAAGAAAATATTAAAAATTTATTAGAAAAATTAAGTAATAATTATATTTCATATTTAAGAGGAAAAAATCCATTTACATTTGCTATTAAATTAAATGCAAAAGATAATGGTTTTAAAATATTAGATAAAATAATACCAAATGATCCAAATAATAATCCTATTCCAGAAAATGATAAAAATTGGTTAGATAAAATAGAAGATGGTATAACCTTATCAAAATTAAGTGAAAATCAGAAAAAATTAATTATAAATAAAAAAGATTTAAATGAAAATAATGTACTTTCTAATTTACAACCAATGAATATTGTATATGATGATAAAACAGGTAGTGGAGGATTTTCAAATTTTTTTAATAGAATAGATAAAACAGGTACTATAAATGTTTCATATGTTAAAAAATATGAAAATGCATTATTTCCTAATAAAGAAAATTTAGGTTTATATTCTGGAAAATTTTTAACAATATCAGAATTTATAAAAAATTCAAATGGTATAGTAGTAATTTATTCTAGATTTATTGAAGGTGGTATTTTACCATTAGCTATAATGTTAGAACATATGGGATTTATGAGAGAAGGTGAAAAAAATATATTAAAAAATCCTTTATTAATTGATAATCCACCTAAATATAATTTTAAAAATTCTCCTAAATATTGTATTATGACTTCTCATTCTGATATTAATAATATTATGGGTTCAACATCTATTGATAAATTAATTCCAATTATTAATAATATTAAAAATATAAATGGTGAATTAATTAAAGTTATTTTAATGACACCAGTTGCAAGTGAAGGTTTAAGTTTTTATAATTGTAGAGAAATGCACATATTAGAACCTTGGTATCATTTTAATAAACAAAAACAAATTATTGGTAGAGGTATTAGAAATTGTAGACATAATAGTCTTCCTCTAGAAGAAAGAAATATGACTATTTTTACACATGCTAGTATTGATAATTATGAAATAGAAACTCCTGATATTCATGCTTATAGAATTTCTTCTAAAAAATTACATCAAAGTGATATAATTGATAAAATTATTAGAGATAATGCATTTGATTGTTATTTAATGAAAAATATTAATTATTTTCCAAAAGATATTTTTAATTTTGATATTAAATTAAAAACTTCACAAAATAAATTAATTGATTATAAATATGGTGATAATGAAATTATTGAACCTAAATGTAAAATTAATACTTTAGAATTAAATAAATTAGGTTTTAGAAAAGAAACTTACAAAAATTTAATTTATAATTCAACTAAATTATTTAAAAATTTAATTTTAAATAAAATACATAATGGTATTAGATTTATTGAAAATAACGAAATTATTGATACTCTAGATTTTGATATTAAAATAATATATGAAACTATTAATCAATCAGTTTATCCTAATAAATTAATTGATAATTATATTTTAATTACACATAATAATGGTATTCATATTATTGATATAAATGAA
>CEVL01026060.1_pt1 | contig 16178 bp, 11 predicted proteins | sample 427051 | NCBI WGS metagenome assembly CEVL01 (sample SAMEA2623673, study PRJEB7988) | marine metagenome | biome: marine biome (ENVO:00000447); feature: surface water layer (ENVO:00002042); material: "saline water (ENVO:00002010), including plankton (ENVO:xxxxxxxx)" | depth 5 m
GAGGCGAACGACGCGCGCGAGCGAGAGACGACGGCGACGCGAGAGGAGAGGATGGGATCGATGGTGACGTCGATGGTGACGTCGACGTCGACGCGGGAGACGAGGACGTCGTACGATCTCACGGATGAGATTCTTCGCGAACAGTTTACGAGAAATGTGCAGTTTTTCGGCGAGGCGGGACAAGAGGCGGTGCGAGACGCGTTCGTCGTCGTCGTCGGGCTCGGTGGTGTCGGTTCGCACGCGGCGAGCATGATGTTGAGGTCTGGGGTCGGGAAATTGCGCGCGATCGATTTCGATCAGGTGAGTCTGAGCTCGTTGAATCGACACGCGGTGGCGGTTCGAGCGGATGTGGGCACGGCCAAGGCGACGTGTCTGAAGAAACATTTCAAGGCGATTTATCCCGAGGCTGTCGTGGACGCGCGCGTGGCGATGTACGAGGCGGAGGCGGAGAATGAGTTATTGGGGGCGTGGACGCTGGACGCGAGCGGACGAATGCCGGATTTCGTCGTGGATTGCATCGATAACATCGACACAAAGGTGGATCTCCTCGCCGCGTGCAAGCGAAGAGGTTTGCGCGTGGTCACGTCGGGTGGTGCGGGAGCCAAGTGCGATCCGACGCGATTAAGATTTGCAGATATCGCGGATTGCGCCGCGGATCCGCTCGCGCGGGCGGTTCGATACAGATTGGGTAAGAATCATAAGATTCGAGAGGGCATTCAGACGCTCATATCCATGGAGAAGCCTCGCTGCGAGTTGGTGGCGGAGATGGAATTAAAGGAGGGTGAAACGCTCTCCGATTATCAAGTGATTCCGAATTTCCGCGTGCGCACGATACCAGTGCTCGGATGCGTGCCCGCCATTTTCGGCATGGCGCTCGCGAGCCACGTGCTCACCGAACTCGCGGGCGCGCCGTACGAGAGCGAACCCATCATGGCCATCCAATGGAAGCAATACGAGACGCAGCTCGAACGTTTGCGTGACCGCGAGAGCGAACGCGGACGAGAGGTGTCCAACATGGCGATAGACATAGAAGGAATCGTGTATTTGGTTCGCGAAACGTGGCGCGCGCTGAGCGCTCGCGATCAAAAGAATAAACGATTAAAGGCGTATTGGCGCAACACGAGCGGTCTTTCGATGACGCGATGGGATCCATCGAAACCGGCGGCGTTGGACAATCTCGTGCTCTTGACGACGGATGAGTGCGATGAACACGACACCAAGTGCGCCGAACCGGGTGGATTCGAACGTCTCGTCGCGGAGGAACCCGAGTTTGCGCACTTTGTCGAGTCGCGCATCGCGCGAGTGCGCGCTGACTTTGCGTTATCGAAAGATGGCTAGCTCGTAGAGTTGTAGTAGGGATAGATTACATCAGTTAACTTTGCGGGTCAGTGTGCTCACACCGCACGAGAGAGTAAACCCTCGCTATCTTGGTAACCGCCTTCAGCAGTGAACATGTCGCTCGCCTTGGAGCCGTTTCTCGCCGGCGATCCAGGAATCGTCTCGTGCTTCAATCCGGTGTCGTACGCAGAGTTCGGATCGTTGTACATGTTATCATCAGAGCCGTCCAACAGTCCTTTGCTCCACATGAGCACCCACAGCGCGACGGACGCCACTCTCAGGAAGAAGGCGAAGAGCTCCGGAACGAGGCAGAAAAAGTTATTCACTCCCGCCGCCATCGTGCCCCACTTCACCGTCGATTGCACGTTCGCGCTGTTCGCCTCCGTGACCATGGTGAGCCCCGTGCTCGAGGATCCGATTGGTCCCGAGTACGTCGCCAACCAGAAAAAGTCCGTCACCGTCAACGCCAACAGCAACACGGCGTAAATCTTCAACAACCGCGGCGCCTTGATCTCCAACGCCACCACCGCGTACAACGACAGCGCCATCGCCGTCGAATGAATCGTCCCGTACACGAAACTGAGCGTTCCACACATCGCCAACACGATCTGCGCGTACACGGACGCGCGCGCAATCTTCAACATCTGTCTTCCACCGACGCCTTGATCCTCCAAGTGATGGAGCACGCCATCGACGCGCGCCGCGAATTGATCCATGTCCACCCTATCCTCGTCGCTCGCGCCCCTTCGCGCGTCGCCTTTCCTCGCTCACAGCGCGCGCGCGACGCCCTGTGCCGCGCGAACACCTTTCGCGCCCGACGGTGGTGCCTCGGTCCCACTCCTCGACGGGTCACGAACGGTCGATCGCACCCACGAGATCTCGCGCGCGGCCTCCGTTATCCGAAACCGGCTCGAGCGCGAGACGTCGACGCCGACGCGAGACGACGACGCCGACGCGAGAGGACGACGACGACGATGATGACGACGACGCGCGCGTCCGCGACGCCCGCGCGGGGGATTCGCGCGACGACGACGAAGAGGAGCGCGACGGTGAAGACCGGGACGATGGCGCCCCGAGGCGCGGGCGCGACCGCGCGCGCGAGAGGTGCGCTCGCGCGCGTCGACGCGGCGAACGGAGAGGCGAAAGATCCCATTCTATTGCGCGCGGCGAGGGGTGAGGACGTCGAGCGACCGCCGGTGTGGTTGATGCGTCAGGCGGGGAGGTACATGGCGGAGTTTCGCGCGTACAGCACCAAGTACGGGTTTCGATACAGGTCGGAGACGCCGGAAATCGCGATTGAACTCTCCATGCAACCGTGGCGGGCGTTTAAGCCGGACGGTGTGATCATGTTTAGCGATATCTTGACGCCGTTGCCGGCGCTCGGGATCGAGTTCGATGTGGTGAAGGGTAAGGGACCGGTGGTGGAACCGGTGCGCACGATGGCGGACGTCAACGCGATGAAACAGCTCGATGATCCGGACTCGCAGTTGCCGTTCGTTCGGGAGATTCTCAGCACGCTTCGAAAGGAGATCGATGGACAGTCCACCATGCTCGGTTTCGTTGGATCTCCGTGGACGCTCGCGGCGTACGCCATGGAGGGTTCCAGCGACAGACACTTGATGACGACGAAGCAAATCATGACGCAAGATCCAGAGACGCTTCACGCGTTCTTGTCCAAGTTGGCGGACGCGCTCGGCGTGTACGTGTGCCACCAAATCGATAGTGGTGCGCAAGTAGTGCAGATCTTCGATTCCTGGGCGCACCACCTCTCTCCGCAGCAATTCCTCGAGTTTTCCCACCCGTACAACGAGCGCATCATCGCTTACGTCAAGGAACGACACCCGGAGACGCCGCTCATTTTCCACGCGAACGGTGGCGTCGGTAAGCTCCACGAGCTCAAGAAGTCCACTGCGGACGTCATTGGTTTGGATTGGAACACGAGCATGAGCGAAGCGAGAGCCATCCTCGGCCCCGATCGCGTCTTGCAAGGTAACATGGACCCCATGTACCTCTTCGCGAGTCCGGATCGCATTAGAGAGGAGGTGGCGAAGAACGTGAAGGACGCGGGCAACGGTAAGCACATCTTGAACGTCGGACACGGGGTGGCTCAAGGCACTCCGGAAGAGAACGTCGGTCACTTCTGCGACGCTGCGCGTGCGTCATTATATGCCGAGGTTGGCGCCCCGGCGCGTTAGGAAACTTTTGTCATTATCTTACCAAAAGCGAGCTAAAGTGTGCTAATCGTTTTTTTAGAGTAAGAGCTGCGTCACGTCCGGCACGCAAGTTAATCTCGCAACCGTCGAGCCCATGATGACGCACTGTCGCTTACTCTCGTCTAATCGAGCGAGATGCTCGGAGTGTTGATAGGGAATGCCGTGCATGACGTCGAAGGCGGCGTTTCCGATGTAAAGTTTCGCCGAGCCGTCAGCATGAATCTTGAGCTCACCGAGTTGTCCATTCGCTAAATCCGCGACGCCTCGCACGAGTTCGTTTTGTTCATCGCCTAATTCATCGTCGTCTTTGACTTCTACGACGCCGTCGACGTCCATCTCTTCGCCCTCGGGTCGCTTGATGAGCGGCAAATCCGAGGGAAGTTGCAACACAACAAATTTATTCCCTTCATCCGTCGAACGCACCACGTCCCCCACCGAGGATCCCTCGACGTCTCTCGATCTTTCCGTGAGAACCGTGGGATAATACTGCGATTTATCCGCCCAATCCTCCTCGGCGTCGTACATCTCCTCCTCCGTGACGCGGTCGTGCTGAATCCTCCTCGACGCCTCTTCCAACGCCAACTGCGCCTGTTTTGACTTACTCATCCGAGCCTGACGAGCCGGCGTCGTGTGCACCCCGTCGCCTAAAGTGGCGCCAACCGGCGTTCCCGGCATCTCTCCCGCGTCCCCGCCGCGCTCGTCCGGCCGCTCCTCCTTCACCTTCACCGCCCCTCGCGCGCCTCGACCCCTCGTCGGTGTTCTCGGCGTCTTCCGCTCGTCCACGGCGTCGCTCATCGCGACATCACCCCCCGAGCTCCCCGCGCCGCGGCGCGCCGCCTTTCCCTTCCCGGGCGTCGTCGACGCGCGCGTCGCGCGTCTCGGCGCGGCCCCACCGTCGCCGTCGCCGCCGCCGTCCCTCTCTCCCGTCGCCGTCCCGTCGTCCGCGGTGGACCCGCGCGTGGCCCCTTGTCCCGACGTCCGTCTCGCGCGCACCGGCGTCGCGCGCGCGTCCGAGGAACCGTCAGCCGCCGCCGCGCGCGTCCCGCGCGCGGTGTTCCGCGATTTCCCACCGCTCGCGCCGCGTATGCTCCCGAGTCTCGAGGCGGAGGACCGCGGGGGTGGTTTTCCCTCGTCCGTCATCGCTCGAGACGCGCGCGACGTGGACGCGCGCGCGTGTGACGACGCGACCGCGCGGCCGTCGATCGATCGATCGATCGTCGCGCGCGCACTTTCCGGGTTTGTTTTCTGATGGATTGGAAAGTGGTGCAATACGCATTGTACGTCCGATACATGAATCGGCGGGTAAAAAAGTACCCGACGGGACGACTGGACGTTCGCGGCGCCGCGGACGACGGCGGACGTCGACGCGCGAGGGAGGCGAGCGCGAGGGAGGCCGTTCGCGCGAGCGGTGTGGACGCGCGCGCGGCGAGCGGTGTGGACGCGCGCGCGGCGAGCGAGAGAGAGAGGGAGATGGGAAAGGGTGCCGCCGCGAGCGGACGCTCGAACGCGGGCGATGGAGGCGATGGCGCCCCGTGGGGGGGCGGTAAGGTGAGCGCGCACGACGTGGCCATGGTGCAGAATCTTTTGGAGCGATCGCTGCGGCTGTACATGTCCAAGGAGGAGATCGTGAAGCACCTGGAGGAGACTGCTAAGATTGAGCCGACGTTTACGCGTTTGGTGTGGTCGCAGTTGGAGAAGAGTAATCCGGAGTTTTTCAAGGCGTATCACATGATGGTGCGGTTGAAGAGTCAGATAATACGATTTAACGCCGTGTTGGAGAGACAGTACGAGTGGATGAGGAAGAATGGGAAGATTGGAGAGAGGACGGATGGCGAGGGCGCGAGCGGGGAGGCGGCGACGCGCGAGCCGAGAGCCGAAGTGGACGCGAAGGCGACGTCGGCGAAGGGAGCGAAGAGACGAAAGAGTGCGCCGCAATCATCGTCAGAGGCGGTGGAGGCGGTGCAGACGACTAGGGCGTCGAACGCGTCTGGAGCAAAGGTGACGGAGTTGCCCGTGCTCTCGCCGGGGACGACGGAGGGGTGGTCTCAGCCGTTCTCCGAAGCTGTGGATGCGGCACCGTTCCCGCAGGCACCCGTGATGACGCCTTATCAAGCGCATCCAGAACTCAGTGAAGAGATTTCGCAATTACTCGCGCAGACGCCAGCCATGAACGCGTCAGACTTGCAGGTGGACTTTGAGAAGCACTTCGACGCGCAAGCGCAAACGCTGTTTCCTCCAGACAGCGCGCCTGGCACCGATCTTTCTCGCGATTTCGCGCTGGAAGACGTGCCAGAGTTCAACTTATGATTCATTCGTGTATATTATAGATAGCATCGCATAGTCCATTCATTTAATGCGCGCCCGCGCACGCCGCGCTCTGACGAGCCGTCGACGCTCGAGCCCTCCCTCACACGTTCACGCCCCGGCCTCTCGCATGCCACTGCGTCACCTGAAACGCGTGCGCGTGCAATTCAACCCGCTCGATCCGCGCTGCACCGCCGCTCGCGAGTTCTTATCCCGCCTGACGTCCCCGAAAGCGACCGCATCGAACCCTGAGTGTTCGATCGAACCGCGCGTGCGCGACGACGACGCCCCGCCCGTCGTCGCCGTCGAGTTCGCGAGCGGACAGAAGGACCAGTTCAACGTCCATCGCATGACCGTGGACGACATCGCGAGGAGAATCAAGAACGTGAGCGATCAGTTGGCGGTGGAGCAGGCGCTCGGGGACGCGGGGCGAACTTTTTCAGAGATGAAGTTTGACGTCAAGGGCACGTGAACATGAACGAAGAGAGACAGATGGAGGGATCGATCGTGCAGGGGGAAGCGCTTCGTCGGCGTGCGCTGGAACACCGGGCGCGGTGGGAGGCGCAGCGGAAGAGAGAGGAGGAGAGACGCGAGCGGGAGCGGGAGGACGAAGCCGTCGCGCGAGCGCTTCGAGCGCGCGGAGAGGCGACGAACGCCGGAGGCACGAACGCGAACGGAGACGCGAACGACGGCGCTCAAACGGAGGAGGAAGAAGAGAGGGTGTGTAGGATATGTTTCGCCGGTGAAGACGCTGGAAGATTATTTTCTCCGTGCCTGTGTCGAGGATCGATGGGACTGGTGCACGTCGACTGCCTCAACGAGTGGCGAAGCATGAGCCGTAACCCGAGGAGCTTTTACGGATGCGATCAGTGCGGATATCAGTACAATCTCGAACGCACGAGAGCGGCTCGGTATCTCGAGCGCGAAGAACCGGCGCTCGTGCTCGCAGCACTCGGCGTCGTCGCCTTGACAATCGTCGCGGCGGCGACGTGTCGGCTCTCGAGCCACGCGCTCTTCTACGCCTTGACTCGCCTTCGCGGCGTTCTGGACCGTCGACGCGCTTTTCCAAAACTCTCAAAAACCCTTCGCGCGCTCACGGTGGACGGCATCACGACGCATCGAGGCGTCATCCTCCACGTCTCTCCGTGTTACGTCGAGGTGCTCTTTTACCGTCTCGTCCGATGGAACCCCCCCTGGCGAGACTTCCGCCGCCTCGACGCCTCCTGGATCCACTCCCCCTCCATCGCCGGCACCCACGCTCACCTCGACGCTCTCACCGGCGGTTTCTTCACCGTCGGTCTCGTCGCCTTTTGCGTCAGCATGTTTCGGAAATTCCGCCTCCTCGGCGCGCGCCGCGCCGCCGAGTACGTCGGTCCGGGCCTCGCCCTCACGTTTCTCGCCCACGGGTCGAAAGGATTACGCCTTCCACTCTTCGCCGGCGCGCTCTACGCGTACGCGCGACTCCACGCGGCGGCGAAAACGCAGAGTCGAGCCTTACTGACCCGTGTGGGCCAACGCGTGTTAGAAGTCTCCAGGTGATGCAATACCGAGCCACCCCACCGCTAACCACCGCGCGTCGTCCATCCGTCGCCTCGCGCCACGCGTCGACGCGCGAATCTCGATCGCACCGACGGGAGACGCGCGAACGAAAATTCACGCGCGCGTGGATCGCGTCGACGACGACGCGCGCGCGTGGATCGCGCGCACGCGGCGGTCCCATCGTCTGGACGCGCGAGACGACCGCCGCGCGTCGTCATGTCGGACGACGACGACTACGGGTTCACGTACTCGGACGAGGACGAGTGCGACGAGGAGGAGGTGGACGTGGAGAATGCGTATTATAACGCCAAAGGTGCGCGGGAGGGGAGGGATCGATCGCGGTCGCGCGAGACAGGGAACGCGAGGAAGAGATGTACCCACTCGCGCATTCATGTCATTCTTTCCCGAGAGAGAGAGAGAGAGAGGAAAGAGTGAACCGACTGACTGACGCGCTCGAACGCTCGCCGCGCGCGCAGGTTTGCTCGAGGATGGGGCGCGCGAAAACGCGTTGGAGGCGTTCGCGGAGGTCATCTCCATGGAGCGCGAGAAGGGTGAGTGGGGGTTCAAGGCGTTGAAACAAATTGTAAAGTTGTTGTATAAAATGGGCGACGCCGAGAAGATGTTGGAGAGATATAAAGAGCTGTTGACGTACGTCAACGACGCGGTGACGAGGAATTACAGCGAAAAGGTGCTGAATTCTATCTTGGACGACATCGGGACGAACGAGGACATGGGTTTTTTGCAAGAGTTTTACGAGACGACGTTGAAGAAATTAGAAGAGACGAAGAACGAACGCCTGTGGTTCAAGACGAATCTCAAACTGTGCGCGCTTCTCTTTGACGCCAAGGAGTTCCCACAGATGCAGCTCATTCTGAGAGAATTACACAAGAGTTGTCAAAACGAGGACGGCACGCTCGATCAGCGCAAGGGGACGCAATTATTGGAGGTGTATTCCATCGAGATTCAAATGTACACGGCGCAAAAAAACACGAAAAAGCTCAAAGACTTGTACGTCAAGGCGTTACAAGTCACCTCGGCCATTCCCCATCCGCGCATCTCGGGCGTCATTCGAGAGTGCGGAGGAAAGATGTACATGACGGAGCGCCAGTGGGAGCTCGCGGCGACTGATTTTTTCGAAGCCTTCAAGTCCTACGACGAAGCCGGAAGCGAGCGTCGCGTGCAGTGCCTCAAATACCTCGTCTTGGCCAACATGCTCATGGAGAGCGCGGTGGATCCCTTTGACGCGCAGGAGGTCAAACCATACAGAGACGATCCCGACGTCACCGCCATGCGCGCCCTCGTCGGCGCCTATCAACGCAACGACATCACCACCTTTGAACGTCTTCTCTCCGCGCACCGCGCCCAAGTCATGGGCGACGACTTCGTCCGCGACTCCATCGAGGACTTGCTCAAAAACATTCGCACGCAGGTGCTCCTCAACCTCATCAAACCCTACACCACCATCACCATCCCACACATCTCCACCGAGCTCAACATTCCAGAGGACGACGTCGAGGCCCTCGTCGTCGCTTTAATCCTCGACGGACGCGTCGACGCGCGCGTCGATCAGCTCGCGCGCGTCGTGCGCATTCGCCGCCCGCCGGGCGCCGACGCGCGCGTCGACCCGCGCGCCGAGCGCGCGCGCGGACTCGCCCGATGGGCCGCGCGCCTTCGTCGCCTGCACGCCGCCGTCTCGGGTCGACTCGTTTCCAATCCACGCGCGTGACGCCCGCGTGTAATCCATCCCGCGTCCCTCGCGTCCCTCGCGTCCCTCTTTGGCGCGCGTTTCATTTCTCCGGGTGCCGCGCGCGATGATCGAAGATGCCGATCGCGCGGTCCGCACACGCCCGCGCGTCGTGCGCGGACCCCGAGCGAGGCCATGCGCCGAGGGAAGACATCGCGCGATCGACTCTACCGCGCCCTGTGCGCGCTCGTCGTCGTCGTCGCGTCGTCGTCGCGGTCCGCGCGCGCGTTTTATCTTCCCGGCGTCGCCCCGATCGATTACGAGAGGGATGATTTAGTCTACGTCAAGGTGAATAAACTCTCGAGCGCGGTGACGCAGATGCCGTATGATTACTATTCGTTGCCGTACTGTACACCGGAGAGGGTGAAACACGCGGCGGAGAATCTGGGAGAGGTGCTGCGAGGCGATCGAATCGAAAATTCATTGTACTCGCTGGAGATGCGATTCGACGATCAGTGCAAGGTGCAGTGTCGAAAGACGCTGAGCGAGAAGGAGGCGAAGACGATGGAGTCTATGATTCGAGATGAGTATCGAGTGCAGATGATTCTGGATAATTTACCGGTGGGGATGACGCAGTACGTGACGGATGAAAAGGGAACGAGGAAACGGTACGAGAGAGGCTTTCCGGTGGGATTCGCGGCGAACGACGGAAAGACGTACGTGAACAATCACGTACGGTTCACGATTCTCTATCATCGAGATCCGGACACGGATTTGAGTCGAATCGTTGGATTCGAGTGCGTGCCGTTCAGTGTGAAACACAAGTATAAAAAGTGGTCGGACGACGCGCCGTCGTTGAAGACGTGCAATCCGAGATCCAAGGTGTACGTCTCAGAGGCGAGCCCGCCGCAAGAGGTCAAGACGGGCGAGGAGATCGTGTACACGTACGATACTTTGTTCAAGGAGAGCGATATTCGTTGGGCGAGTCGTTGGGACACGTATCTGTTGATGGTGGACGATGAGATTCATTGGTTTTCCATCGTCAACAGCATGATGATTGTGCTCTTTTTGTCGGTGATGACGGCGCTCATCATGCTTCGAACGTTGCACCGCGATATCGCCATGTATAATCAGCTCGAGACGGCGGAAGAGACGCAAGAGGAGTCTGGATGGAAGTTGGTGCACGGAGACGTCTTCCGTGTGCCGCCGAATTACTCGTGGTTATCCGTGTTCACGGGCACAGGCGTGCAGCTCATCTGCATGACCACCGTCACCATGTTCTTCGCCGTCCTCGGGTTCCTCTCCCCGGCGAACAGAGGTGGGCTCATGACGGCGATGGTGATGCTCTACGTCATCATGAGTTTCATCAACGGCTACGTCAGCGCCTTCTTGTTCCGGATGTTCAAGGGACAAGCGTGGAAGATGAATGCGTTGAGGGCGTCGTTGATGTATCCCGGCGTCGTCTTCGCGGTGGGCACCGTGCTGAACGTTCTCGTGTGGGGCCAAAAGAGTAGCGGTGCCATTCCGTTCAGCACGTACTTTGTATTAATGTTTCTTTGGTTCGGTATTTCCGTGCCTTTGACCTTCGTGGGAAGTTACTTGGGATTCAAGAGAGAGCCCTTGGAGGAGCCGGTGAGAACCAATAAGATTCCTCGGCAAATTCCTCCACAGCCTTGGTACATGCACGACGTCTTCTTCGTCCTCGTGGGAGGCATTCTGCCGTTCGGTGCGGTGTTCATCGAGCTCTTCTTCATCCTCACGAGCATATGGCTTCAACAATTCTATTACATTTTCGGCTTCCTCGCTCTCGTCTTCATCATCCTCATCGTGACGTGCGCAGAGATCACTGTCGTGCTGTGCTACTTCCAACTGTGCACGGAAGATTACAGATGGTGGTGGCGCTCGTTCTTGACGAGCGGTGCTGCCGCGTTCTACATGTTCGCGTACGGTATCGTCTACTACAAGACTAAGCTGGTAGTGACTCACAAGATCACCACGTTCATCTACTTTGGATACATGACCGTCTTATCGTTTGGATTTTTCATCCTCACGGGTACAGTCGGTTTCTTGGCGTGCTTGGCGTTCGTGCGTGCGATTTACGGTAGCGTGAAAATTGATTAGCGTGCAGCGTGCAATGATGAATTACCAGTACTGCATTATTTCTATTTGTTACAGATCGCGCCACTACTTGCTCGCTTCAATCAACGCCTGAAATTCCGCGCTCTGTTTAGAGTACAAATGCGAGAGCACGTTAAACTTCAGCGTCAACATATTGTTCGACTTGCTAAGCATGTCGTGCGCTTTATTCAATCGTTCGTTCTCGACGAGGAGTCCTTGCAATTCGCTTCTCAAAAGACGTACGTCGTGATCCAAATCTTCTTCATCATCAAACGACATCCCGTCAAGGTAGTCGTCGCGACGCGACGGCGCGCGCGTCACCTTGGCCGCTGGCTTCGCACGAGCCGGAGGAGGGGTGCGGTTTTCACACTTGAAAAGCACGGCGACTAATTCCGCGATTTCCGCATTCTCATCTGCGCTTCGCGTCTCGGCCACAGCGCTACCGCTCGCCAAGGGCGAATGCGCGTTGAACTGCTCAGATGTGATCTTGATAAAGTAGTCGACGAATTCGGAATACGTCACGACACGTTTCTTGTCGATAGACATCGCTTTGAAGACGGTGGCGACCATCTTCTTGGTTCTCGCGGCGCTGTCGGTGATGCTGCTGCCGGCGTCGAGCGACATGGCGATGTCTGCGTTTTCGCTCAACTCGTCGAGGAATTCCTGCATCACGATTCGTTCCTTCTTTTCGTAATCAATGAGCTTGTACACGTCGCGAAGATAGCTTTTGATGACCAGTAAATCAACATCATCGATGGAGCTCAATTTCTCCTCTTTACGCTCCTTCTCGCTCTTCCTCAAACCAGCCTTGAGCGCTTGTTTGCTTATGAAGCGCACCCCTCGTCTGAAGGCGCTCATGCTTCTGACGCGAGATTTGTCCGCTGATTCGAGGAGCGCATTCTTCTCCTCTCTAGTGAGCCTGTTGAGCGCTTGGTTTCCATTCGCCGTCTGACGAGCGGTGAAGTATTGCACAAACTCATCGAACGAAACGCTCTTGTTCTGGTCGGCGTCCATGCGCGAAAAGACTTCGCTCACAATCTGCGAGACATCCTCGCCCGCGGACGTCCCTTCGTCCAGCAGAGTACCGATCTCTGGGTTCACGTGCAACGCAGACAAAAACTCCACGAGCGTGATCTCCTCGTTTTCATCGTAATCGATCAAATTGAACACTCTTCTGAGGTAATCCGTGTCGACGACGGGCTGCTGCTCCTTCGGAATCGATTTCTTCCTTCTCATGGACGATCTCGAATCCGTCGACATCGCCGGCTCGTGTGTCGCATCTGGTGTTTGCGCGCTCGTCACCTCATTCCGCGCCGAATTTTCTCTCTCCGGACTCTTCGCGCTTCTCTTCGACGTCGAGTCTGGTTGAGAACTCTTCTCGCTGACGTCGTCCTTCTTCTTCTTCGACGCCTTCTTCGGCGTTTGCTCCTTGGTCACCTTCTTCATCCGCTTCTTCGCTTCGTTCTCGCTCATCATGAACAGCGCCAAAAACTGATCCACGCTCACCCAACTCTGACTCGCCCGCTGCAACGAATCGAAGACGGCGTCCAACATCTCTCCAGTCGTGGAATCCTCCGTCGCCCCTTGCATGACGTCCGTCATCTTCGGATCTCCCCTCAATCGCTCGAGAAACTCCTCCACCATGATCTTCCCTCTCTTTCCATCGTCCAGTTTCGCGAAGCACTCTCGCAGGGTCTTCTCCCGCACGATCAATCGTCGAGCGTTCGGGCCCGATGTGATCGGCTTCGGGGCGGGTCGACCTTCGTTCGCCCCTCGCTCCTTTGTCGACGCCCCGTTCATGCTCGCGCCGCGCGAACCGCGCGAACGCGCATCGTCACCATCTTGCGAGACGCGCCTCGGCGCGCCTCGCGGGTCATCGCGCGGTCGTATCCGCGACATTGTTTGGCGCCGAGAGAATTCAATTTCCCATTTCAAGCATCCGCCGTGAGGAGAGTGACTTGTTTTTTGATAGAGTTTCAATTCATGCAGTACGTGACGAATGTCCTAAGTGCGGCGTGAGTCACGTCTCGCGCGCAACGTCATCACCGCGCGGCGACACCGCGCGACGCGCGACGCGCGAGGAGAGGGCGACGCGTTCGATGATTTCGACGACCGCGCGCGCCGCGGCGGTGACCTCGGGTCTCGCGGTGACCTCGGTGACCTCCGCGAGACGCTCGACGAGGACGGGGCGCGGGGACGCGACGAGACGGGACGCGGGGAAGCGACGGGGGATCGGTGACATCCTCGACGACGAGTTCAACTCGGATGGGAAAAAGAAGGAGAGGAAGAGCAAGGGCAAGCGCGCGGGCGATGGTGGGGCGCAGTTCGATCGCGCGGCGTCGACGAGCGGGGCGGACGGGGAGCGATGGATAAAGGTGGGCAACGTGTCCGAGTTGGAGGAGAAGCCGATCAAGGCGTTGGTCCTGGCGAACGGGAACTTTTGCATGGTGAAGTACGGAACGATGGTGTTCATCACGGCGTGTAACTCGACGGCGTACCAGTACCCGTTGATTGACGGGGACCTGTTCGAAGGGCCGTCGGGGGCGGCGATTCGCGTGCCGCTTGACGGAACCGAGTACGATTTGGCCACGGGAGAAGTCATCACGTGGTGCCCGCAAAATAACATGATGCGTAAGTTTTTGGGTGGGTTGAAGAAGGCGGCGACTCCGGTGCCGCTCCCGGTGTACCCGACGAAGATTAACGACGACGGTGACGTGTTCACGTACTTCGTCTGAGCGTAGAGGAGTCTAAACAACAATTCGCGCGTCCTATTAAATCGCTAATGCTACATTCATTCATTCATTGTCAACTTTCTTTTTGCCCTTTGCCTTTGTCGTCCTCTTTTGCACGAATCGCATGCCGATGCTCTTCGCCACTTTTTGTGCGCCGCCGAAACGCTTGAGAGCGTTGACGATGTCCATGCGACCTCCGGTACTGAGCGCCTTTTGTGAAGGCATGCAATCGGGATTTCGCCGCACGTCGGGATCTTCCGAGTTCACGATGAAGTTTTTGATCTCCAACTCGAGCGTTGTGAGCGACCAGTACCCGCGCGGACGCGATTTTGATCCAGTCCAATGCAACATGTTCCCGACCTTGACGAAACCGCCAAGATTTTCTATCTGTTGCACGGCGTCCCAGTGATTGCCATCGCGGAGCTGCTGCCGAGTGGGCATGGTTTTGTCCTCACCGAAACCGAGAGCGAGGAGTGTTTCTTTCAGTTCAAGCAGTTTCCTCTTCTGTACCTTGGTGCGAAGTTTCTGATCAGCCTCGAGGTACGCGTCCGACATGTCCTCGATGACGTCCTCTTCGTCCAAGGACATGGATGACCCTTTCATCGCGATATCGGCGACTTTGACGTCGATGCCCGTGAACGATTCGACTTCTTTGTTCGCAACGCTCTCCAAAAAATCTCTCGATTCCTCCAGCATGCTCGAAATCTCCTCGAATACGATGCGCTCGTTGAGCGGGTCCACCGTGTTGCTCGCGTCTCGACGAATGTTTTGCACGACACCTTCGATGGCAAACTTCAGAACTGAGGCCCGAGAATCGTCGGATGTGGTGACTAACCACTTGCCCTGAAGCGCACCAAACTTTGGGTTCTGTAAAATACGAAACTGTATCTCGTAACGGTCGTCTTTTTGCACGACATCCATTGCCGTCGATTCTTCCACGCAATGGAAAAGTTCGCACTTGAGAAACACGTGTCTCAGTCGCAATCTTTTGATGTTTTCCGATTCGGCGCGAGACATCGCGTCCGCGTTGTAACGCTGGATGTACTCCGTGTGCATGAGGTGCGGCACGAATTTCGGCATATTGTCGTAATTCGTCAACAATTCCCACACAAGTGCGGGCGGCGCCTCTATGCGCACCGCGGCCAACGCTCGGCGGTGCAGTAAACTCTCCGTATCGTAACGACGCATGTGCACTTCGAGTGCGCCTGAATTTTCAAAAGGCGTGATGTCGCTCGAGAACCATTTCCCGCTCTGTGTGCTCCCACCGATGGCTTGCCAGCTCTTCGGCGCTTCAGACGCCTTCACGCCGTTCTGTTCGCCCCTCGGTCGCATGCGCACACCGTTCGCCGCGGCGTCTTCGTCTTGACTCGAATCTGCGCTCGGTATGGGCACGTTGACTTCACTCAAGCCGAGGTATTCGCTCGATTTCAACGCGAGCGGGTCTTTCTTATCGTCGAGATCGATGCTTCGCGCCCCGAAAGGGGTCTCGAGCTGCGGTAAAAATCCCGGCGATCGCAGTCTTCTCTGATCTCTCTTCACCGCTTGCCTCGTAATGCTCGCGCTGATGAACGGGATACTCTCGTCAACGGCTCGCTGAAGAACTTTCACGGGAACTTTGTATCTATTCGGTCGTAATTCTGCCCGATACTCTACTCTACACTTGTACGACTCGCCGAAGATGGGAAGAATGGCGAATGAACCGACGAGCGTAAATTCGCTCCTCTCGTCGACGTTTCTCGCCAAAAATCCAATCTTTCCCGGACCGTTCTCCCAGTTCGGCGGTCCTTTGGACTTATCGACGATGCGCACGCTCACCGTATTTAGCATTCTCGGCGTGAACAGCGTGTAATCCATCGCCAACATGCGTACCTCGGTCTCCGCCGACGCGTACTGCTTCGGTCCTCGCCTCGACACCAACAACGTCGGCACGAATTCCGACAAATTCTCCCCGTTCGACAGACACGTCCACACCGATTCAGGCGACGCGTTTATTTCCATTCGCGTCACCACCACCGCGTCCTCTTCCTCCTCTTCCTCCTCGTCCTCCTCTTCCTCCTCGTCTCGCTCCGCCGGGACGCCGGCGGCGTCGACGACGTCTCCTCCTCCGACGCGTCCCGACGCCTCCCTGGACGACGACGACGACGACGACGACGCGCGAACGATCGCACTCGACCGCGTCCGCACCGTCTTCCTCGCCTCGACGCCGACGCGCCCCCCCCCGTCCCCGTCTCCCACCGTCGTCCCCGCGCG
>CEVL01042383.1_pt1 | contig 15955 bp, 6 predicted proteins | sample 427051 | NCBI WGS metagenome assembly CEVL01 (sample SAMEA2623673, study PRJEB7988) | marine metagenome | biome: marine biome (ENVO:00000447); feature: surface water layer (ENVO:00002042); material: "saline water (ENVO:00002010), including plankton (ENVO:xxxxxxxx)" | depth 5 m
GCGAGCGGTAAGATTGAAAAGTATTACGAGTTTATGAAAAAGGCGTGCGCGTACGCGTGGAAACACCGCGCGTGGACGCGCGTGGTTGAATTATGTGGTGAATTAGGAACGATACGCGCGTCAGACGTCGCGTGCGCGGACGAAGAGACGCGCGTGGAGTCGTTGAGACGCGCGTGCGAGGCGGCGTTGGCGCTCCGGGACGCGCGCGCCGCCGAGGCGGGCGAAGCGGCGGTTCAGACGCTTCGATCGACGACGATCGCGTCCAAGGGCGAAGAGTCCGCCGTTCGTGCGCTCGGCGCGCGCGCGTCGTACGCCGCGGACGACGAGACGTTGTCTGAGGCGTTGCGCGCGTGGTTGGCGGAGGACGCCGCCCGCGCGACGTTTGACGCGAGAACGCACCTCGCCGAATACGAACGGCTCTTCGCGCGTCTCACCGCCGCCCTCTCCTCGTCCGTCGACTGCGATTTAGACGTCAAGACGTGCGCCAGAGAGACGCTCGCCGAGGCGTCGAGACTCGTCGATGCGTGGGGAGACGTCGCGCTCGAACGCGTCGCCGAGTCGCCGACTGTCGTCGTCGCCGCGCTCGAGCTCGGCGTAGATTGCGAAGAGGAGGGTTGGGACGACGTCGTTCGAGACGCCGACGCCGACGAAACGCGCGTCGTCGCCCTTCTCGAGAAGATTCGCGACGCCGACGCCATCGCGAACGCGTGGTTGACGCTTCGAGAGACTGGACGGAGCGGCGCGTTTGCGCACTCGTGTCGACCCGTCGACGCGCCGCGAGACGCCGCGGGTTTACTCTCCGACGCCCTCCGCGACGACGTTCTCGCGCACCTCTCGCGCGAAGACGAGACGAGACCGATGCCCGCGAGCGCGGTGATCGGTTGGCTCGCCCTCGCGGAGTCTGCGTTGGTCGGAGGCCAGCGCGGGGACGCGCGCGCGCTTCGATGCGCGGCGACGGCGATGAAACTTTTACGACGCGACGTCACCGCGGACGCGTTACCGAAAACGACGCGTCGCGTCGTCGTCTTACACGCCGAAGCGATGATGTTGGAGGGAATGTTTGCGCGGGCGAACGAGGTGTTCACCGAGGTGGAGGGCCCGAGAGCGATGCGAGGCGCGGCGACGTGCGCGCTTCACGCGCACCCGCCCGAGCGCGAACGCGCGTTGGACATCTTGACCGCCGCCGCGAACGCGTACCCGGCGGTCGCGCGCGTGCGCGTGGAGAAGGGATGGTTGATGACGATCGCAGGTGCGCCAGAGACGCGCGACGAGGCGTTGGCGACGCTGGAAGAGGCGTGCGGCGCGGCGCCGGGACGCGCGCTCGCCGCCGACGCGCCCGCCGACGCGTGCGCGAGACTCGGTATCGCGCGTTGGCGCGCGAAAGTCGAGCCGAGAAAGGGTCCCGGAAGTGCGCACGAGGCTTTGTTGCTCGGTGCCGCGCGCGCGTCGGCGTACCAAGCGGCGGCGTTTGCGCATTTAGGATTGTCGCGCGCCGCCGCGGGCGACGACGCGCGCGCGCGAAAGTGTCACGCGCGCGCGCTCGCCTTGTGTCCCGCCGACCCAACGTCCGGACCGGTGGCGTTCGCGAACGCGCTGAACGCGAACGACGTCCGCGAGGCGACGAAAATCTGTCGCGAGGCGCTCGACGTGGATTCACGGTGCGCGTGGGCGGCGAATAGGTTGGCGCCGATGCGCGCGAGAGCGGGCGATCACGAGGGCGCCGCCCGCGCGCTTCAAGTCGTCCTTCGCGTCTCTCCGCGCAATGCGGGCGCGTGGGAAGCGTTGGGCGCGTCGTACACCGTCCTCGGTCGACACTCCGCGGCGCTCAAGGCGTTTGAACGCGCGTTGGAGCTCAGCGAAGACTCTGGCGACGGCGCGCGCGCGTACGCCGCCGCGCAGACGGGACACATTCAATTAACCCTCGGTTCCTCCGTCGACGCCGCGGAATCGTACGAAAAGGCGCTCAGCGACGGCGTCGATCGCGTCGCCGCTCTCTTCGGCCTCGCTCGCGCGCATGCGTATTACGCCGAGGGCGCGCTCAGATTGGGCGCGCCCGGCCGCGCGGCGGATTCGCTTCGCGAGGCGCGACGCGCGGCGTCTCGCGCCGTCGACGCGCTCGGCGAGAGCGCGACCGCGACGTTTTGGAAACTTCTTGGCGACGTCCACCACCTCACCGCGCGGGTGAACGACCCAGCGCACGGCAAAAACGTCGAGGCGACGCTCGCCGAGCGCGCGCGCGCGGCGACGGCGGCGGTCGACGCCTACGAAAAAGCCCTGGCGCTCTCCCCGGACGCCCCGGCGCGTTGGCGCGATCTCGTCGCCGCGCTTCGCCTCAAAACCGACGTGCACGTCCTTCTCGACGACGTCACCGCCGCCGAGACGTGCGCCGAAGAGGCGTCTCGACGCGCCGTCGGCTACGTCGAGCGCGCTCCGGGAGACGCGCGCGCGTGGTTCGCGCTCGCCTCCACCGTCGTCGGTGAAGACGCCGCGTCTCGGGACGCTCGCGCGATGACGGCGCTCTCACGCGCCGTCGCGATCGATCCCACGTTCGCCGACGCGTGGTGCGCCCTCGGTCGTCTCAATCTGTCCCGAGGCGACGTCGCCGGCGCTCGGGACGCGCTCGACCGCGCCAGAATCGCCGACCCGAGCTCTGGCGACGCCTGGACCGCCACCGCCGAGCTCTTCGTCGCCGGCGGTCGACTCGAAGAAGCGCGCGGGGCGTTTCGCACGGCGGCCTCCCTCGGCGCCGGATGTGAGGCTGAATTGGGATGCGCGCTCGCGTCGTGCGCGTCGTCGCCCGCGCGGGCGAGAGACGCGTACGCGTGCGCTCGCCGCGCGCGCGAACGTCTTCCGGGCGACGCCGTCGCCGCCGTCGCCGCGGCGCTGTGCGCGGAGAGTCGAGGTTCGTTTACGGAATCGGAAGACGCCGCGAGAGACGCGATCGAAGCGGCAAAGCTTCGGGAACGGAGCGCCGCCGCCGACGGGTCGCCGAGACGGCGTCTCTCCGCGGTCGGGCTCGCCGGGACGACGACGAACGATGATGCGTCGCACCGCGTCGCGTCCCGAGTCGCCGAGGCGTGTCTCCGACGCCTCGAGCGTCGACGCCGAGCGTCGGTGTCGTCGCCGACGTCCTCTTTCCTGCGCGCGCTCTCCGCTGCCGCGTCTTCGTCTTCGTCTTCGTCTTCGTCTTCGGCGTACTCCGAAGACGACGTCCGAAGACTCATCGCGCGGTGCACACCGCGAAACGACGACGACGGCGACGACGACGACCACGACGACACCGATTCGGCGCTGATATTCACCGCCGCGCGAACGCTCGCCGCGTCGCTCTCCTCCGAACACGACGTCGTCGTCGCCGCGCTCGGCGCGTGTCCCCGCGCCGTCCCGCGCGGCGACGGCCGGGCGCGGAGCGCGCTCGCGCTCGCTCGCGCCGCCTGCGCGCTCAACGCCACCCCAGTCATCGGCGGCGATGAAAAGACACTCACGGAAGCGTCGCGAGACGCGAGTCGCGCGTTCGCGTACGATCCTTCGTCGACGGCGGCGGTGAGAATCCTCGAGCGCGCGCTCGATCGACGCCGAGGACGCGCGCGCGCCGACGCGGAGAATCATCACGCGCTGTTCGAGCGCATGTCCACCGCCGTCGAAAAACACCTCGCCGGAGACGCCATCGGTGCGGAATCCACGGTGCGGTCCATCGCGGACGACGACGGTGCGGACGACGACGGTGCGGGCGGGTCGCCGCTCGCCGCGCGCGCGTCGGCGAGACTTCTCCTGGTGACGTTTTTACTCGCGCGCGCGAATCGAGACGATGACGCGAGACCGAGGAAAGAGGCGAGAAAAGCGTTCGCGAAAGTACCCGAGGAGGCGATCGAGTCGTATAGATCCGTCGCCGGCGTCGCGCGCGCGTTGGCGTCCGAGTGCGTCGTCGGCGTCGGCGGCGCGTGACGGGTCGGGACGGGACCGGGACGGGACGGGACGGGACGGGACGCGGGACACACGACGACGCGCGTGACAGAGAGAGAGGCGCGGAAACGATACGATGTCGCGCGGAGAAAGAATCATCGCGGTGATCTCGCGCGACCGGCGCGCGGAAACGGTGCGAGTGTACCGAAAGACACCGCGGCGTCGAACGGCGAGGTCGACGTCGACGCGCGCGTCGAGAAACGCCGACGACGAGACGCGGCGTTCGAAAGAGTCGAGGGATGAGACGACGCGTGAAGAGCGCGACGACGACGACGACAGTGATGATGACGATGCGTCGTCGACGCGCGTGCGCGCGTCGTTTTTACGCGCGATCGTCGCGAACGAGTCGCTCGGGACGCGTCTCGTCTCTCTCTCGCGCGTCGGGACGGGGACGGGGACGGGGACGGGAACCGCGGGCGCGGAGCCGCGAGACGCGGTCGACGCGTTAGCGTCGAGACTCGGATCGTCGTGTGCGACCGGTCTCGAGGACGCGTCTCGTGTCGAACGCAATCGCGCCGCGTACGGCGCGAACGCGGCGCGCGGTCGAGCGACGAAGACGACGCTCGATTTCGCGCGCGAGGCGTTGGAGGATCCCACGCTCATCGCGCTCGCGGTGAGCGGCGCGGCGAGTCTGTTGTTGGAGACGCGTCTCGTCGCGACTCGCGGTGGTGACGCCGACGAACCGGCGTGGTTGAACGGAGCGGCGATTCTGTTGGCGGTGTTCGTCGTCGTCGTCGTCGAGTGCGTGAATAACGAGCAAAAGCAACGCGCGTTTATGAATTTGAACGCGGCGAGCGAAGAGACGAGTCTGTCGAGCGTGACGCGAGCGGGCGCTCAAACGCTCGTACCGAGACGAGACGTCGTCGTGGGCGATGTGGTGGATTTACAGGCGGGAGACGTGAGTCCCGCGGACGCGTTGGTGTGCGAGAGCGCGGATTTCTTGGTGGATCAGAGTCACATCACCGGCGAGAGCGATGAATCGAAAAAGAGACCGGGCGACGTCGTCTTCGCCGGGTCTCGAGTCACCTCGGGTCGAGGTTCAGCGCTGAGCGTCGCCGTGGGGGAAACGTCGTCGTGCGGGGAGATTGCGGAGATGATCGGCGTCGGCGGCGAAGACGCCACGCCGTTACAGAGACGTTTGCAAAAGCTCGCCTTTGATATCGGGTCGTACGGCGTCGCGGCGGCGGCGTGCGTCGGGACGATTTTAGCGTGGAAAACGACCGTGGACGCCGTCGGTGGGACGATTTCGGGGGCGGAGACCACGGTGGGGTATCTCGACGACGTCATCGTCGCCGTTACGATTATCGTCGTATCCGTGCCGGAGGTTCGTTTCTCTACGCCGCTCGCTTTTTTTTTGTTTTTTTGCAAAATCGTTCGTTCGTTTCCAAAACGACGACTGTCGTTCAGTGATGATTGGAGTATTGGGAATCTCTCAGAGAGAATTCAACTCGTTGACGAGACAGACTCGCGTCTTTGCCGACTTCCTTCTGACGAACGCAACGCCGTGCCGTTTATTTTTTCTCGTCGACGTCCTTCGTCTCGATGACGATCTGAGTATTGGGAATCTCTCCGAGACGCGCGCGTCGTTGAAGAGAAAACACTCCGTCTGCCGACTTCCCTCTGAGAGACGAAGACGTCGTTTCGATGTCGTTCGCCGAGACGAATCGCTGACCGCCGCCGCGTTTTACCATTTTCGCAGGGATTACCGCTCGCCGTGACGCTCGCGTTGGCCTTCTCCGTGCGACGAATGCTCGAACGAGACATGCTCGTGCGCGTGCTCGCCTCGGCGGAGACCACGGGTGAGGTGACGTGTCTTTTACTCGACAAAACCGGTACGCTCACCGTAAACGAACAACGCGTTCGACGCGCGTGGATCGCCGGCGTCGACGTCGGTCCGCTCGACCACGCCGACGACGCCGCGCGAACGAAAGCCATCATCGCGCACGACACCGCCGAGCTCGACGACGCCGTTCTTAAGCTCGCATCGATTCTCTTGGCGATGAACACGACGGTGACGTACGACGGCGAGGGTCAGATTTTACGAGGCGGTCGACAAGAAATCGCCCTCTTACGCTTCGTACAATCCCTCAACGACGACGACGAATCCTTCGCGACGACGATTCGCCATCATTTCCCGCTCGTCAAGCTCTTCCCGTTCACGACGGAGCGAAAACGCATGTGCACGCTCTTCATGCTTCGCGACGGCGTCGAAGACGAGGAGGCGGGCGCGCGCGTCGTCGTCCGCGCCGCCGTCAAGGGCGCGGCGCGGGACGTGCTCTCGCAGTGTTCGAGCGTCCTGAACGCGCGCGGCGAAAAACACCCGCTCGATGACTCCACGCGCTCGACGCTCTCGCGCAGGTTTGAATCGTGGCAGAGAGACGCCGAGCGCGCGTTGCTCATCGCCTATCGAGACGTCGAGCGCGAGCGCGTGAGCCCGCGAGACGCGACGACGCTGTGCGAACGGCTGAGCGTCGAGAGCGCCGAATCCGAGCTCACGCTCGTCGCTGCGGTGGGAATGAGCGACCCGGTGCGCGTTGAGGCGCCGAAGAGCGTGGAGACGTGTCGACGCGCCGGGGTGGCGGTGAAGATGGTGACGGGGGATTCTCTGTCCACCGCCGTCGCCGTGGCGAGACGGTGCGGCATTTTAGACGACGACGACGACGTCTCTCGCGCGTGCATGACTGGGGAAGAGTTTCGCGAACGCGCCGTGGATCAAGCGTCGCTCGATGCCATTTGGCCGGATTTACGCGTGCTCGCGCGCGCGAGTCCCGCGGATAAGTACGCGCTCACGGATGGCATTCGAGCGTCGACGGCGACGTCTCGGCGCCAAGTCGTCGGCGTCGTCGGCGACGGGACCAACGACGCGCCGGCGCTTCGTCGAAGCGACGTCGGTTTCGCCCTCGGATCCGGCACGGAGACGGCGCGAGAGGCGTCCGATATCGTCCTCTTGCGAGACGATTTCGCATCCGTCGTCGAGGCGATTCAATACGGACGAAACGTCTTTGAATCCATTGAAAAATTCATCACGTTTCAACTCACCGCCAACGTCACCTGCGTCGTCGTCTCCGTCGGAGGTGCGCTCGCGTACGCGCGCGCGCCGCTCTCCGCCATCGAGTTGCTCTTCGTCAATCTCGTCATCGATTCCTTGGCGTCCCTCGCCCTCGCCACGGATCCTCCGAGCGACGAGGCGTTGCGACAACCGCCCGCCGACGCCGGCGAGCTCGTCAACAGCACCATGAGACTCAACATCCTCGCGCAGGTTGCGTACCAACTCTTCGTCATGCGATATCTGCTGGATCGCTTCGGCCCGGACGACGCGCAAATCTTCGCCGCCTTTGTCCTGATGCAACTCGCGAACCAGTGCAACTGTCGAACGGTGTCCAACAGGGTGGACGTCTTCGCCGGCGTCGGCGAAAATCCTCTCTTCGTCGCCTTGCTCGCGACGGAGATTTTCCTGGTGGTTGTCATCGTGCAGAGAGGCGGCGCGGTGTTTCACACGCGTCCGCTCGACGTCGGCGAGTGGTGTCGATGCGTCGCCTTCGCCTTGGGATCGTTTCCTCTCCGAGCGTTGGTGGTGACGTTTCTCGTATCGCTCGCGGCGGCGATTCGCGAGGATGACGAAATCAAACGACGACGCGCGTCTCGAGAGGAGTAGATGAAATGCACGCGCTTGTACGATTACATTACATTCTTCACAAAAAACAACGACACACACGTGTGATTCTCGCGTCGAGTCTCAGATTGGCAGCGTGTACGGAGGCTCGAAACCGGTGAGCGACGGCACCATGGTGCCGGCGAGTTCGTAGTACACGCCGCCGACGCCCATCTCCTGTCCGTTCGATCCCGTCCAGTCGCGGTACGGTCCGTTGGAGTGCGTGGGATTTCTGTAGTGGTTCGACATGTCTCTGATGAGCGGGTCGCCCGTGTTGTGATCGAAATCCGACGCGGGATCCGTGTGGTCGAGCGCCGAGTCCAACGCCTTGATTTTTAACGCGTCGCCGTCGACGAAAATCTCGATGCGCGCCATCTTCCAACCCGCGCCGACGAGACTGGTTAAGATCCACTGCTTGCGAGTTTTCGTCGGACCCGAGTATCCCGACCACGCGCTGGATCCCGGATTGAACGGGACGGCGGTGGCGTACATGCACTGCTCCATGTTTTGACCGCGCGAACACAAGACGCCGGATTTTACGATGAGTCGACGCGCGTCGACGTCCGGGCCCCAATGCCCAGCCGCGAAGAGCGTGCGCTCGGCGTCGGCGCCGGTGCCCCACGTGCCCTCGAGAAAGTGCGACGCCGCCTGCTGCGCGGGGGTACACGTGATTCCAGAGCGTATCGTGCGACAGTTTGGTTCCGACTGTATTCCCGTCGTCAAGCTGAGCGAGCTCGGCGCCGAATCCCCGACTTTGAGCGATTTGTACTGCAACGCCTGCACGATGTAGTTTTGCATGGCGACGTTCGTCGAATCTGCGTACAACGTCGTCAAATCGTACTGCGTCGGATCGCAGTACACGTTCGTGCACCCGACGACGTGAAAGTTGTTCACGCGCCAGTCGTTCATTCCCTTGGTGCGATACGGGTACCCCTTGCCGGAGTCCAAATCGTGACGCGTTTGCGAGATAAATTTCATCTTTGCGCGGCCGTTTTCGAGATAAATCTCAATCTTTGCCATCTTGAGGTACATGCGCCAGTAATCGATCCCGCCCACGATCCATCGAACCGCGGTTTTGCTCTCGGTGAAACTCGAGTCCTTTTGCATACCCGTCCTGAGGTGCGGATTCACGCCGACGTACCGATCGTCTGAATCCGCGTAAAACATGATCGTCTGCGGCACGATCAATCGAGCGTCCCGAGATTCACCCAAATCGACCGACGCGTTCGGATCCGTCGCCGGCGACACGAGTTTCCCGCTCAACGGTTGCGACGTAAACGCCGTGTCTTGATATCCAGGCGCGCACGCTCTCTCGCACGTCCCAAACACATAACTCACGTTTAACGGATCTCTCTCGTGCGTCAACACTCGATTCATGTACTCACCATACTTTTGCACGCACTTCTCACCCTCCACCGCCAACGGCGCCCCAGACTTTCGCGTCCCGACGTCGTAAAACTTTTGTCCCGCGTCGTTCGCCAACGCGAAACCGTATTCCCAATCCAATTCCGTCGTCGTCGCCGTCCACGCGTACAACCCATCCGCGATCTCCATCCTCGACAGTTCGATCCCGTCCTCGTACTCGAAAAACTTCTTCGAGCCGTAATTGTGTCGAACGATTTTCCCGCTCGCGCGCGGCGACGTCCAAAAATCCCGCGCGAAGCCCTCCTCGCGCGTCGCGTCCGAGAGACAGTGATCGTACATGGTGAACGTGCGACTGACCGCGCCCGCGCGTTCGGAACGGCGAGGCGGACGCGGGAGAAGTCGCCCTCGAACGCCTCGCCATCGACCGAGCGCGCGGGCGACGCGTTCGCGGTCGTCTGGAAAGCGCAACACGAAAACACCGGTGACGACCGCGAGGACGCCGAGGAGGAGGCGACGACGCGCGATGTCGCGCGAGGAGGACGCGCGCGAGGGGACGAGGGGCGTGCGCTCGTCGTCGACGGTTCGCATGACGAGAGACGACGTCGCGCGACGGCGGGTGACGCGGGAATTCGTGTCGGTGGGTGGTGGTTGGGTGGAGGGTGTTTACACGCTCTGTATGTGTAAACAGTGAGATGTGTTTTAAAGTGTCGTGGAGGTGTTTATTCATACAAACTTCGTCTACGCGAAGAGCGGCGCCGCCGTCGCGCGCCAATTCTCTCGCCACGTCTCCTTTCCGCGCTCGACGGCGCCGAATTTTAAACCCTGAAGCACGAGTCTGTGTCCGTGACACAGCTTGACGAGGGCGTCGGCGAGCTCGAGGTATGAACCGAATAAGACGCCGTCGACGCCCTCGCTCACGAGTTCGCGCACGACGTCGTATCTCGCCGCGAGCACGGGGAGAGAGGCGCCGAACATGTCCAACACCTTCATCGGGAGGTCTAATCCACTGCTGGACGTGTGTAAACACACGCCGACGTGCGCGTTGGCGAGCGCGCCGGGGTAGTCGTCGGGATGGAGCCAGACGGTTCGAAACGCCACGCGTTCGAGCGTCAACTCGTTCATCTTGCGTTCGTACATCTCGCGCTGTGGACCCTTACCGGTGATGATGACGACGAGATCGGGGTATTTGGCGACGTCGGTCTCCTTGTGGCGTCGGCTTCGCTCGTCGTACTCGACGGCGGCGTGGAGTAAGACGTCGAAATCTTCGTCGGGCGTCCACGACGTCGAACTCACGACAAATCTCGGTTTATTCTTCGTCATGCACGCGTGCGTCCCCTTGAGAAATCGATCGCACACATCGTTCTCTCGCGCCACCGGCGACGCTCTGAGCGCCGCCGCCGGTCGCTCTCGCGTCCAAAACGCGCGCGGTCCCTCGGCGACTGCCGCCGCGTCCCGAAACCGGTCCGCCGCTTTATCCCTCACCACCACCGCGTCCTCGATCCCGAGCTCCTCTCGTAAAAAGTCTCGCATCGCGTTCGTCACGCACATGTGTTTCGCCGGCCAATACGCTCCCAGCGTGCGCTCGTACCACTCACAAAATTTCGTCGCTCGGCTCGCGCGCCCGTGTTTGAGCCCGAAGAGCGTGTATCCCAAATTATGCCAGTCGATCACCATGCGCATCCCTCGAAGGCTACACGCCAATCCACACGCGAAAAACGTCGGTATACACGGTGGATTCTGTATCAACACCTCTCTCGGGCGCGGTCGCATCGTCAAAAGCGCGTATAACAAATGCGCGCACTGCGCCGCGGCGCGCGCAATCAACGCGAGCGCCGTCGGCCAATTCGCCGTCATCGACCATTCCCCCGTCGTCACCTCGACGCGTCTCACGCCCTCGTGCTCGACGATCTCTCGAATCGGTGTCGTGCCCCGAGTGGAGACGACGACGACGTCGCGATCGGCGTCATCCGCGAGCGACAGCGCGTGGTATTGCATTCGAGGCGAACGGCCGAAATCGCCCATGACCACCACCGCCGTCGTCGCGCGCGGTGGGCGCTCCGCGTTCGTCGACGCGTTCGTCATCGCGTCTTTCGTCGTGGGAACCCGATCGCGAACCGCGCGTCGGACGCGCGCGCGTGTGAGGCGAATGGGCGCGAATTTGAATTGGATCGTCACATTTTTTAATTAATCACCGTCTCGCGCGTTTCGTCGCGCCGCCGCGTCCGCCGCGCGCGCCTCGTCCACCGCGTGCGCCTCGCCCACCTCGCCCACCGCGTCCCGGGGATTTACGCGCGTCTCGCGCGTCCTCGTGCGCGGATTCTCTCGCGCTCGCTTTTCCGCGAGACGCGCCGGGAAGCGCGTCCGAGTCGTCCGAAGATTCATCGGACGAGTCTGAATCGTCCGAGTCGTCCGATTCGTCTGATTCGTCCGAGTCGTCCGATTCGTCCGAGTCGTCCGATTCGTCCGATTCGTCCGATTCGTCCGATTCGTCCGAGTCGTCCGAGTCGTCGCTCTCGCTCTCGCTCTCGTCGTCGTCGTCGTTCGCCTCTCGTTTCCTCGCCGCCGCGCACGCCGACGCCATGTTCTTCGCCTTGGTCATCATATCCTCCTCCCCATCGCTCTCGCTCTCGCTCTCGCTCGTCGAATCACCCCGCATCGACGCATCCTCCTCATCGCTCTCCTCCTCGGACGAATCATCCTCGAACGAATCCTCCTCGTCGTCGCGTTCCGTCGTCGCCTCGACGCGTCCCGTCGCCACGACGCTCGCCGTCTTTCCCGTGTGTCTCACCTCCACCCTCGTCTCGTCCCCGAAGCGCAATCCAGAGCCGCCGAGCGAGAATTGTTCGCGTCCGTCGCCGTTTCGCAAAGTCCCGATGGCGATCGCGTCGCCGCGCGCGTCGTCCCCGTCCCCGAAACCGCCGCCGCCGCCTCGCGCGGTGATCGTCACCACGACGCGTTCGCTCGCGTTTCCGGGGGTTTCACCCTCGCCCACGCACAGGGCGACGTGCGTGATGACCACCGCGGACCCGCGGGACGGGGTGAACGCGCGTCCCGCGCCGGGGCCGACGCGAAGTTGGAACAATTCCATGACGGAAACCTCGCGCGCGCGCGCCGCGTCGACGAGTGACGCGCGAGACGCGTCGGATGAGGGCGTGCGGCGCGCGGTCGGTGTCGTGGGAAGGGAAAGCGCGCGCGCGCGTGTTGATGGTCGAGCGTCGTGATGTGCGGGGATGTGTGAATGCGTGAATGAATGATTATCGCCCGGCGCCGCGGAGCGCGCGAGACGCGGCGGCGACGAGGGCGGCGACGCCGGCGATGGATTTTACGACGTCGAGCGACTTGTTTTTGGGTTTTTTGTCGAGTTGGTAACGCATCGACCACTTGTGCCCGGACGCGTCGAGCATGACGGCTTGACACAGACGGAACAAGTCGCGCGCGGCGGCTTGTTCGTTTTTAAAGATGGAGACGGATTCCACCGAGACGCCGAGCGGAACGCCGGAATCTTTCGTCTCGAGGATGATTTTTTCGCACATGGCGACGAGTAATTCCACCGACTTCTGCGCGGGGTTATCCGCGCCCAAGATGTCGCGCTCGACGTCGGCGGGGACGGAACATCCGAGCCACTTTATGAATTTCATCGTCTTTTCGCGACCGCACGGCGCAAAGGTGAGCACGACGCGCTTGGGCGCGATGCCGCGCTTTTTACACTCGCGTCCGTAATCGTTCAAGAGCTTGATGGTCATATCCGCGTCGAAGATGGCTTGCGAGATGAACCACTCCGCGCCCGCCTCCGTCTTGGCGCACAACGTCTCGTGCTCGTTGCCCTTTTTCGCGTGTCTCTCGGCGATGGTCACCCCGCCGAACGCGCAACCTCTCTTCGTCCCTCTCAACAGCTCCGCCGCCCGCTTTATCGTCGGTCCAGCGTACGATTGACTCGAACTCGCACCACCGACGAGATTATACGACCGCGTCGCCTTGGTCGCTTCCTTCAACCACGCTCGAAACGCGTCTTCGCTCTTCTCCTCCGCCACGCACTTGTACACCACGCTCTCCGTGCCCCCGCTCGCGCGTTTCAACAACTTCGCGAACGTCCCGGGATCTCCCAATTTACGAAACGGAAACGGTCTCGGTTCGGCCGTGCGTCCAGCCTCCTCTTGAATGTCGTACACGATGTATCCGTCGCACGCCAAGCCTCGCGTCTTCGCGACGAAGCCCTCGGCGGCGTCTCGGGACGCGTCTTCGCTCGATCCATCGAGCGCGGGCGTCACGCCTGGTGAGCGACGCGAAAAACGCACACCGACGCGATCGGTCGATCGTTTTCTCGTCAGTCGTCTCGTCTCGCTCGAAGGCGTCCCCGAATACTGAATCATTCGTGCGCTCGATCGTTCGGGACACATCTCACATCGCGCGCGTCTGCAGTCGCGTCTCGCGTCGCTCGCGTCGTCGTCGCGCACCGAATAAAAATACCGGTCTCGATGGGTCTCTCAGGGCGTCCACGAGCGACATCGCGATCGTCCTCGACGCGTCGCGAGGTGAAGATGATGGGTCAGGTTTTAGGGACGGATGCGTCGGATAAAATAATCAATCAACGTAATGGATGAATGGATGAATGGATGAATGGATGGACCGAGACGCGGTGGATCGTTTCGAGCGCGTCCGTCTCTCTCTCTCTCTCTCTCTCTCTTTCTCTCTCTCTCGCTCACGCGGGGGCGAGCGGAGGCGCGGGGGTCGACGCGTCGGACGACGGACGGAACGCGCGTCCGCATTTCGTCGCTATGCCCGCGATGAGACCGGAAACGAGCGCCCAGACGACGAGACCGCAGAGTCTGAGCGCGTTTGCCGCGCCGATCGGCGATAAAAGTTTGGATTTGAGCACCAAGAGGGCGACGCGTCGTCTTCGTTTATCCATCTGCGCGTTGCACGCCGCGCGCGCGGCGTCGTCTTGGAAAATTTCGCACGCGGCGTGTTCGCCCGGCGAACCGCGAACGAGGTCGACGACGCGTCTGGCGAGTGCACGAAACGAAAAAGTCGCCGCCGCTCCCGCCGCCGCCGCTCTCGCCGCGTCGACGAGCGCCGCGCGCACGTTCGGCGGCGGCACGAAGACGCTCTCGGGACTCGCGTTCACGGCGAGTCGACGCAACGTTCGTCCGGCGCTCGAATCGACGAGTTCGTTGGCGAGTCTCGCCACGGCATCTCGCGCGTGTTCGTCGGCGACGGAGGACGAGTCGTCGTCTCGATCCCCTTGTTCGGCGGCGGAACCCGCCTGCGCGCTCAGTTGCTCGAGCTTTGTCCAATTCACCCCTCCTCGGTCGTCGAGCAACATTTTCTCTAAAGCCCTCTTCCCTCTCGCCGTTCGAGGGGACAACGCGCGAAATATCGCCGTCGGCGCCGCCACTTCGTACATGTTACACTTGGTTCTCGCCGCGGCGAAATCGAGCGTCGTCAACGATCGAATGACGAAAACCATGTACGGAGGTAAATTGAACCGGTAGGCGGTGGAAATCTTGGTGAGGTCGATGACCAATTCCGTGAAATTCGCTCTCACCTTTGGATTCCCCTCCTCACCGTCCATGCACACCTCGAACGCGCGACGAAACTCGTCGTCGGTGATCGGTTTCCACGACCCCGGTCCGCCTTGCGTGTAATCCGCCTGATTCCCGTCCTCGTCTATCCACATCTGCGGCGTCTTCGGAAGCATGTCCATGATGCGCAGATTATCGATGAGTTCGCCCCACTGACTGTTTAAGATGTTTAAAATACAGTTGGCCATCGCCTCTTGTTGCTCGTCGTCCACGCGACAGACGAGTCCGAAATCGAGCAGCGCCAAGCGCCCGTCGTCGGTGAAGAGCATGTTCCCCTCGTGCGGATCCGCGTGCACGATTCCGGTGCGAAACAACTGCGCGGACGAACACTCCACCCCCATCTGTACCATAAGTTTTTGTTCCTCGAGCGTCAGCGCCTTCATCGGTCGTCCGACGATCCAATCTTGCGTCAACACCTTTTTCGTCGTCATCGCCGCGCGATGGCGCGGGACGTACACGTAGTCTAAAAACTTGAGCGATTTCCGAAACTCGTCGGCGTTTCTCGCCTCGATGGTGTAATCGAGCTCTTGAAACACCCCCGCGCCGACTTGATCGACAATCTTATCGAGATCTTCGCTCCCGTTTAACCCGGATTCCTCCACCCATTTAAACCCGAGTCGAATGATGTGTAAATCGAGCGCGATGCGTCTCACCATGCCCGGTCGTTGCACCTTGACCGCCACCTTTGTCCCGTCGTGTAGTCGTCCCTCGTACACCTGTCCAATGCTCGCCGCGGCGATGGGTTCATCGCTCAATTCTTTATACAACGAATGCGTCGGTCCCTCGCGCGAAGCCTCGCGTTCCGTCACCGCGCCGCGCCATCCCAACTCGTCTCGTATAATCGCGCGCGCCTCCTCCGAAGAAAACGGACCAACCTGATCCTGCAACACCTCTAAATTCTCCGCCGCCTCCTCCCCGATGATATCCGGACGCGTGCTCAGCGTCTGCGCCATCTTAATGAACACCGGACCCAATCTCGCGACGCCATCCCGGAGTTTCCTTCCTCGCGTTCGTCTCTCCCTCGGCGTCCCCAGCCGTTCCTCGTACGTCCACGTCGCGTACACCGACCCCACCACCGCCAACACCTCCGCCGCCCGCACCGCGAGTTCACCGGGCGATCGTTCAAAATACGCACCGACGTCCAGCATCTTACGCGTGAAATCATACGCCGGGGAGAAGTCGAGCACGATTTTCTCCAACGCCGCGTCTTCGGCGGCGCGCGTCGACGTCCCGAGTTCGAATTCGAGTTCTCGCGTCGTCGTCTCCTCTTCCTTCGCCTCCTCGAGACGGCGCGCGAGGGAGGCGTCGTCGAGGTCGTCGACGACGGCGCGCGCGGAGACGTCGCGCGGAGACGTCGCGCGCGCGCGTGGAAACCTCGCGCGAGACCATGGTG
>CEVL01176156.1_pt1 | contig 15683 bp, 7 predicted proteins | sample 427051 | NCBI WGS metagenome assembly CEVL01 (sample SAMEA2623673, study PRJEB7988) | marine metagenome | biome: marine biome (ENVO:00000447); feature: surface water layer (ENVO:00002042); material: "saline water (ENVO:00002010), including plankton (ENVO:xxxxxxxx)" | depth 5 m
TCATCATCATCATCATCCCTCGATCGAGCCGACGCCGCCCTTTTCCTTCGCCTCCTCATCTCGCGCTCGCCTCGCGCTCGCGCACCGGATCGCCGCCCTTATCGGGACGAAGCAAATTCACGTCCAACATCGCGGACTCTCCGTCGTCTCTCGCGCGCGCGCGTCGTCGTGTGCGGCCGCGCATCCATTCGTCCCCGACGAGGGCTCGGCGTCCCATCCATCCCATCCCATCATTCATTCATTCGACGCGAACGCGCGACGCGAACGCGCCGAACCGCGGGCTCGGAGGGGTCTCGACGCGCGCGTTTGGTATTTGTTTTTTTTGTGTTACACGACGCGGACGAACGAATCGCTCACACCGCCATGAGCTCGCCGGCGGTTCGAAAGAAGACGACCGAGCCGACGAAGAGGGCGACCGAGCGAAGGAGCTGCGCGTTCGCCTCCCGCACGGCCGGGTTCGGGGAGTTGAGCTCGCGCTCGAGGAAGGAGGCGATGGACATGGGCGCGGACGGACGGACGGACGGAGGACGAGGCGCGCGCGCGTGTGAGGAATGAATGAATGAATGAATGAATGAATGAATGATTCGGTCGCGCGTCACTCATCGTCCGTCGGTCGACGACGGTGGGTGATGGTGGAGACCTCCACGACGCGCGCGCGGAGTTCACATCGCGCGCCGTCGCCGTCGTCGTCCTCGGAGAAGGAGAAGGAGGCGGCGATGAACGACGACGCGCGATGGACGCTTCGACAGCTGGAATCGCTTCGCGCGCGTCCCGAGGTCATCTCTCGCGCGGTGGCGTCGCAGGAGCGCGCGTGCGTGGACGTCACGCTCGCGACGGACGACGCGAGACGGTTTCTCGCGCTCGAGCGCGAGATGACTCGGGATCTCGCGGGGATGGAAGAGGCGTCGGCGAGGGCGAGCGCGTTGGCGAGGGCGTGCGCGCGAGAGATGCGCGAGGCGCGCGCGCTCGTCGAGCGTTCGAGGCGGAAACTCATCGCGGCCGGGTTCGTGGACGAGGGGGAATTAGTGCCGTTCGATCCCGACGCGTGAGCTTCGTCGAACGCGTCGCTCGGTCTCGACGGTTGTTTTCGTAGCGTGAATTTGTGAATTTGTTTGTGTCCAAACCATCCATCCATCGAGACGCGTCACGACGTCGCGCGTCGGCGGCGGCGGCGGCGGCGAGTGAACGGTGCGCGAGACGCGAGCGTCGCCGTGTCGCGCGCGCGCTCTCTCGCGCTCTCTCTCTCTCTCCGTCGACGTACCGCGCTCGAAGGCTCGAAGGCTCGAGGTCGCGCGCGGTCCGAGGGTGGGCGAAAAAGCGCGCGTCGGCGACGATGACGAGCGCGATCGCGGAACCGACGAGACTGCGGCCGCGATTGACGACGTTCCTGCGCTCGGCGTTCGCGAAGAGCGTCGAGGACGTGATCGACGTCGACGAGGAGCGGGTGAGAAGGGACGACACGCTCCGAGGATGGCGAGGAGACGCCGCGAGCGCGGAGCCGAGCGCGAGACTCGCGCGACGAGTGGCTCGAGACGAGCGCGCGTGTGAAGATAAGGATGTTTTGCGAGAGTGTCGCGCGTTCGTGCGCATCGTGTTGAAGTTTTTGGGGAACGACGCGATGACGGAGGAGGCGCTCGGGGACGTCGCCGCGGCGGCGTGGGACGCGACGAGTGGTTTGGTCGAGACGCTCGCACGCGAGCGAAGGGAGTTGGAGGAAGAGAGGGAGTACATGGCGGATTATGAGACGGCGAAAAAAGTGTTCGACGTGCGCGAACGCGAAGTACGAAAGGAATTGGTGGAGTCTCTGGGACGCGCGCTCGGACCGGTGGAGGCGAGCGCGCCGCTCACGCGAGAGCTCGAGACGCAGGTGGAGAGTCTGTTGCGCATCAAGTCTACTTTCGCGCAAGAAGGCGTTCTTTTGAGCGTCTCGGAGACGTCGACGTCCGGTCGCGCCTTTGGTGATAACATCAAATTGAATCGAATCGGCGACGAGCAACTGAACGACCGAGCTCAAGATTTGAGACGCAAGATGAAGACAAATCTGAGCGAACTCGATGAAGCGGAGCGCGTGAGAATTGAATCCGAGAAATTGGCGCATCCCGGGGAGCGGTTTCATGAGAAGAGTCCCGCGGAGAGCGACGCGACAACACAGCTGAGATGGCTGAAGACACGATGCGAACATTTTGTCACGAATAGCGCGCACGCGCTCGATCAAACGTGGGAGGCTATCGCCGCCGCAGTCGGTAGAGCCATCATGAATACCTCGATTTCGGACGATGAATGCGCCGCTGAATTGTACGAATACCTCGGTGATTTCGGATTCGAACTCATCGCTGGGGTGGTTGAGCGCCGTACAGATCTCGCCGCCGCCATCAAAAGCAGAGTGCAGTTGCTGAGAGAGACGCTCAGCACTCAAACTAGCAATGACGGCCCATCTGTGGCGCGAGTCGTGACGATCACTAGTACGTTGGATAAGCAACTAGAAAAAGCTCGCAGAAAAGAGGAACGCAGAGCGAATCGTAAGTTGGCGTCAGGTTCAGGCGAGAGCGTAATGGAATGGTTACAATCAGTCGGCGTCGGGTTCGATGTCCTACTAGAGGGCGATTGGGAGAACCAAAAAACTCCGAGCACGAGTAATCCGGATGACATTTTAGCGGGCTTGCGGGGTCTGGGGCGGGGTATGGATGGCGGACGTAAGGCGTTGCCACCTGGAACCACTCGAAGCGTACACCCGGATGGATACGAAGAGATCAACGTCCCCGCGCGAGAGCCCGGACCCATAGCCGCTGGGGAGCGTTCCGTCGCGATCGAAGAACTGGATGAATGGGCGCAACCTGCGTTCCGTGGTATTTCCACACTCAATAGAATCCAGAGCAAAATTTTCCCACAGGCGTATCACACCAACGACAACTTGCTCGTGTGTGCGCCGACGGGCGCCGGGAAGACGAATATCGCCATGCTCACCATCCTACACGAAATCGGGTTGCACATCGATGAAAACGGAGAGTATCTTCCGGAAGATTTCAAAATCGTCTACGTCGCTCCGATGAAAGCTTTGGCGGCGGAAGTGACTGACGCATTCAGCAGGCGTCTCGCGCCTCTCAACATTGTCGTTGCCGAGCTCACCGGCGATACACAAATGAGCAAGAGAGAACTCGAAGAGACTCAGATGATTGTGACGACTCCGGAAAAGTGGGATGTCATCACTCGTAAGGGTGGGGAAGTCTCCATAGCGAGCACACTGCGTTTACTCATAATCGATGAAGTTCACTTGTTGAACGACGAACGTGGGCCGGTGATTGAAACTCTCGTCGCACGCACCTTGCGCCAGGTTGAACAGACGCAGAGCATGATTCGAATCATTGGACTATCAGCGACTTTGCCTAATCCGATGGATGTAGCGCAGTTCTTGGGCGTGAATAAGGACAACGGCCTGTTTGTTTTTGATCAGTCGTACCGACCTATTCCGTTGACACAGAAATTCATTGGCGTCACAGAAAAGAACTCCATCAAACGACAAACGCTCATGGCGCAGATCGCGTATAACAAGGCGTGTGAAGCTTTGCGAAACGGTAAACAAGCCATGGTTTTTGTCCACAGCCGGAAAGACACCGTGAAAACGGCCAAGCAACTCGCTGAGTTCGCCGCCGCCCAAGACGGCATGGAACTATTCTCAAATGATCAACACGAACGCAAAGATGAATTTGCGCAACAGGTCTCAAGAAGCCGCAACAACGAGTTGAAGGAGCTTTTCCTCAAGGGACTCGGATGCCACAACGCCGGCATGCTCAGAGCCGATCGTTCGCTCACAGAAAAGCTCTTCGCCGCGGGTGTCATCAAAGTTCTCGTGTGTACCGCCACGCTCGCGTGGGGCGTCAACTTACCGGCGCACATGGTCGTCATCAAGGGCACGCAGCTGTACGACCCGCAACGGGGTGGTTTTAGAAATTTGGGCGTTTTAGACGTTCAGCAAATCTTCGGTCGTGCGGGTCGTCCGGGTTTTGACACCTCGGGTGAAGGGGTAATCATCACCGAGCACAAGAACTTGGCGCATTACGTTTCGATGCTCACGCATTCTACGCCCATCGAGTCACAGTTTGTGAGCAACTTGGCTGACAACTTGAACGCCGAAGTCACGCTCGGAACGGTGACGAACGTTCGAGAAGGTGCACAGTGGTTGGGTTACTCTTACTTGCACACGCGAATGGAGAAGAATCCTCTCGCGTACGCCTTGACGTGGGACGATATTCGCCTCGATCCGGGTTTACTCGATCATCGTCGCAAACTCATCAAACAGGCGGCGAGTACGCTCGATAGGGCTAAAATGATTCGGTTCGACGAGCGCAGTGGTCAACTGTATCAAACGGAAGCCGGTCGCACCGCGAGTCACTTTTACATCCAGGTGAAATCGATGGAAATTTTTGACAGCCTCATGCAACGACACATGACAATGCCGGAAATCTTTCACATGATTTCTCACTCAAGTGAGTTCGAGAACATTGTACCGAGAGAGGATGAGATACCTGAGCTCGAAACGCTCAGACGTAATCGGCGCATCGTTCCGGTCGACATTAAAGCCTCACTGACGGATAAAGTCGGCAAGGTGAACTTGTTGTTGCAGGTGTACATCTCGCGCGCGAACATGCAGTCGTTCTCGCTCATCGCCGACAGCATGTACATTTCACAAAATGCGAGCCGGATCTGTCGCGCGTTGTTCGAGCTCTGTTTGAGACGCGGATGGCCGTCACTTGCGGAGCAATTGCTCACGGTCAGTAAATCTTGCGACTTGAGAATATGGCCGCACCAGCACGAACTCAGACAGTTTGAAAAATCCCTCAAGCCCGAGGTGTTGTTCAAGCTCGAGGAGAAGAAAGCGACTCTGGACCGTCTCTGGGATATGAGTACGGGAGAGATCGGTAGTATGTTACGTTTAAATGCTCAAATAGGCGGACAGATCAAATCGTGCATGCGAGCCATGCCGCATTTGAACATGACGGCTGTGGTGCAACCCATCACGAGAAGCGTCTTGCGCATCTCCGTCACTCTCATTCCCGAATTCGAGTGGAGGGACGCCATGCACGGTGCCCTTCAGAGATGGCTCATTTGGGTCGAAGACCCCGTCAACGAGCACATTTATCACACGGAGACATTCAATCTGAGCAAGAAGCAACGCAAAGACGGGGCGCAATACTTGGCTTTCACCATTCCTATTTTTGAACCAGTTCCGTCGCAATACTTCTTACGGGCGATGTCAGAGACGTGGTTGGGGTGTGAATCTTTCGTTGAATTGAATTTCCAGCATTTGATTCTACCCGAGGAGCATCCGCCGCACACTGAACTTCTCGATCTTGATCCTCTCCCGCGATCGGCGTTGAAGAATCCCGTTTACGAGTCGATGTACGCGAACAAGTTCACCCACTTCAACGCCATTCAGACGCAGGCGTTCCACACTCTGTACCACACCGACACGAACGTCTTGCTCGGTGCACCGACTGGTTCGGGTAAGACAATTTCCGCCGAACTCGCCATGATGAAGGTTTTCCGTGATTCCCCCGGTTCCAAGGTGGTTTACATCGCGCCGCTGAAGGCTCTGGTCAGAGAGCGCATCAAGGATTGGCGAAAGAATCTATGCCCGACGCTCGGACTGAGAATGGTAGAGTTGACGGGAGATTATACGCCCGACCTTCGCGCGCTTTTGCAGGCGGATATTATCGTAAGCACGCCCGAAAAATGGGACGGCATCAGTCGCAACTGGCAGAGTCGCGCCTACGTAACCAAGGTTGCTTTGGTTGTCATCGACGAGATTCACTTGTTGGCAAGCGACAGAGGTCCTATTTTAGAAGTCATCGTATCTCGTATGCGGTACATTTCCGCTCGAACCGGATTGAACGTCAGAATTATCGGTCTGTCGACAGCCTTGGCGAACGCACGAGATCTCGGCGATTGGCTCGGCATCGAGGGAGAGGGTTTGTTCAACTTCAGACCGTCGGTTCGACCGGTGCCACTCGAGTGTCACATTCAAGGCTTTCCCGGAAAGTTTTACTGTCCACGCATGATGACCATGAACAAGCCAACGTACGCCGCTATTCGCACGCATAGTCCAGACAAACCTGTGCTCGTGTTCGTATCGAGTCGACGTCAAACGCGCTTGACGGCTTTGGACTTGATTGCGTACGCGGCCGCCGATGAGCGCCCGGATGGCTTTGTGCATATGAGCAGCGATGAGCTCAGTATTCATCTGAGTAAAGTGAAAGATCCCGCTTTGAAACACACGCTACAATTCGGAATTGGTCTACACCACGCTGGTCTAGCGCCGGAAGATCGTGAATTGTGCGAAGAATTGTTTGCGCAATGCAAGATTCAAGTGCTCGTGACGACGTCGACGCTCGCGTGGGGCGTCAACTTACCGGCTCACTTGGTCGTGATTAAAGGCACCGAGTATTACGATGGTAAGACGAAGCGATACCAAGACTTCCCTATCACGGACGTTCTTCAGATGATGGGTCGCGCGGGTCGTCCACAATTTGACAAATCTGGATGCTGCGTCATTTTGGTGCACGAACCGAAGAAGACGTTTTATAAAAAATTTCTGTACGAACCGTTTCCGGTGGAATCGAGTCTGTCTGAAAATTTGTGCGATCATTTCAACGCCGAAATCGTCAGTGGAACGATCAAAACGAAACAGGACGCCGTAGATTATCTGACATGGACCTATTTTTTCCGTCGCCTGTTGAAGAATCCAACGTATTACAACTTGGATACGATTCAGTCAGACAACTTGAATGAGTACCTCAGTGATTTAGTTGAGAATGCGCTTGAATTACTCGAAGACGCGAGATGCATCGCGATCGATGACGAAGACGACAGTTTGGAACCCCTTATGCTGGGCAGAGTCGCCTCTTACTATTACTTGCAATATCCGTCAGTGGCGCTCTTCGCTGCGAACATCAAAGCGAATAGTTCCCTCGAGACGTTGCTCGAGACGCTGTGCGGTGTGGCGGAATACGATGAGTTACCGGTGCGTCACAACGAGGATAAACTCAATACAGAGTTAGCACAAGTCGTCGCCGACGCTGGTGGTTTTGAAGTTGACGTGCGACTGGCGGAGGACCCGCACGTGAAGACGTCGTTACTCTTTCAGTGTCATTTCCTTCGTCTCCCTCTTCCGTTGAGTGATTATTACACGGATACCAAGAGTGTTCTTGATCAAGCGATTCGTATTCTACAAGCCATGATCGATGTCACGTCTGACGCTGGGTGGCTTCAAACAGCGCTGAACACGATGAATCTGATGCAGATGATTATGCAGGGTCGAATGATCACCGACTCATCTCTGTTGACGCTGCCTCATGTCAAGCGCGACAACTTGAGATATCTTGAGAAACAAAATGTTTCCATCCTGCCGCAGCTGATGGATCTGTGCTCGAGGGACAAGGGCCGAGCTCGAAAGATCCTCGCCGGATCGGGTATCAGCGCTCGCAAGGTGGATCAAACGATTGATCTTTGCCTGAGGTTGCCGTCGATTGACGCCAAGGCGACGGTGGAGACGACAAAGGGTGATGCAAAGAACAAGACGGTACACGTGACGCTGAAGCGTGTGGGCCCAAAGTGCGGATCCAAGGCTCCGAAATCGTACACGCCACGTTTCCCTAAAGTGAAGGAGGAGGGCTGGTGGATTGTCATCGGAGACTCGGCGAATGACGAACTTTTGGCGCTGCGTCGTATTTCGTTTGGCGACCGCGCGAGCGTAAAGTTGAAGTGTCCGCCGAGCTCGTCACCCAGCGCTCGCACCCCGAAGTTAGTCGTCTATCTCATGTCCGACTCGTACATTGGACTCGATCAAGAGATATCGCTCAATTCAAAATCGTTTGTCGAAGTTTCAGACGATGAGTTTGACGACGACGACGACACTTTTTGGATTTTACCGCCGAGAGAGATTGAGCCGTTTTGGCTCGGCGAAGGAGAAAACGCAATTTTAACGTGATTGACGTAGAATTAGCTTATTTCAATTGATTTTTAGCTCCTACTTAGAAATACTGCAACTCATCGTCGATGAATTCATCATCTTCGAGTTCGACCCTCGCCTCCTTCCTCTTCTCCAGCAAGTCTCCAATGATGGTTTGAACTTGCTTTGGGAGTTTTCCGAATTCTTTGATGTAATGCCCGGTCATGTACGGCGGTTTATATGCTTCTGCAGGCGTTGGTTGATGCCAGGTTGAACCTGTATCGACGAAAAGAGCCGCTTGTAACAAAATTTCCAAGGAATACTGATCGCCGTCATCACGGAAGAAACGGGCGCCGTGGCGTTCATCGTGTTTATAGATGTTTCTATTATCCGAACGTTCTCCTCGTTGAAACTCATTCTCTTCGTGCGTGGGATCGGGTTTTTGCAGTAAAATCATCAGTGTCTTGCACGGGTCGCCGCTATCTCGTTCAAATCCGTCATCCAAGCTCCACGTACACTCGTCGACGTCGAGCGGTTGCCATTTCTCGACGTCCTTCTTCTCTTCATTTTGTGACTTTTGCCAAAACTCTCGCTTCATGTCAAACTCGCCCATCACCTTGACATGTATGAATTCATTCGTGATTTCCACCGTGACGTCGTCTGATTCCTTCCAAAACGGCAATTCAAACTCCATGACAACTTCTTTGTTTGACTCCGTCAGCGTGTAGAGGGGCTTCATGCATCTCGCATAGTCTGAATCTCCTTCGAAAACTTTCTTCCAATCTTCGCCAATTTTACGCTTGCGTATCTCAATCATGGCGAAACGTCTGTCTTCGGTTTGCATGATCTCGGCCGGATACCGCGTGTCCACCACGTTCGCTAAAACTCTGTCTAGAATGGGAAACGAATCCTCTGGTTGAACGAGCACGGCTTGCCCCGTAAAATCAAAGTGTAATTCTTTATCGGCATATCCAGTCGGAACGTTGATGGCGATGTACACGGACCGCATCGACTGCGCCCACATGTAATGCTGCGCCAAACCCACGTCGTATTTTCTCTTGTGTCGACCGTCTGGATGATACACCATCGCAGCCGTCTCTTTGAAAGTACGAATCGTCTGCAACTCCGCATCTGTTCGGTAATTGGGATCCTCCCGCATCGCGCGCTCGCCGTCCTCTTTCATTTTCTCCTCGAGCTGCCTCTCTCCAAGCTCCTTCGCCATCTTCCCATCCACGCGCTGCACCGGCCAGTGTAATCCCACCGAGCCTTTCCAATGCATTTTACGTTCGCAGAAATCACAAAACAACGCCGTGCACGCGTAGCACACCCGCGTGCTCGGTCGCCCACACACCTCACACAGCGTCACCAACTGCGTCGCCGCGCACACATTCTCCAATCCCAATCGTTCGATGTCGTCCAACAGCGCATCTTCACCACCGACGGCGCGCTTCGTGACGCCGCGAATGTATCGATACTGGTGCTCCTTCATCAACGCGTCGTACGTGGCTCTCGCCTTGGGATCGATCAGCGTCTCGAACGCTTTCCGCACCGCGGCGAACGTCTCGGCGTCGCCGCCCTTATCCGGATGACACTCCCTCGCCCTCTTGGCGAACGCGCGCTTGATCTCCGCCGCGGTCGCGGTCGTCTCGACGTCGAGGGCTCGATAGTGCGCATCGCCGCGCAAGTCATCCACCGCATCCCAGATGTCCGCGGCCGTGGACGACGCGCCGAAGCCCCCGGAAGGGGCGACCATATTTTTTATGTTCCCACGGCGCGCGCGCGGGCGTTCGCGCGCGCCTCCGCGCGAGTTCGCGGCGCTGTGACGCGTCGAGCCGTCGAGGCGTTTCTCCATTGGAAAAGGCGTTTCTTGGTGTTTTTGTGTTAAAAGGGCGTTTTTTCCATTGTATATGATGTTTTTCAAATGCGCAGCCGTCGCGGACGCGCGCGCGACGGCACACGCGCGCGCGCGTCGCGTCGGCGCGCGTCCGACGTCGCGAAACGGCGCGTCGCAGTCCCTGCGTTCGTTGACGACGCGCGAATCGTCGGTTCCTCCGCGCGCGCGCGTCGAGTCTCGACGAAATCGCGACGGGCGACCGTTGGTCGACGCGTCGTCGAGCGAGGGCATCGCGCGCGCGCGTCGCGTCGATCGCCGCGAGGGTCGAAGATGTCGGAGAGAGCGCTGAAGAGCGTCGAGAACGCCCGGCGGGTGTTGGACCGCGCGACCGAGACGCTCAAGGGAGGGAACGCGGTGACGGTTGGGAAAGATGGCAAAGAAAACGCGCCGGCGACCGCCGTCGCGGCGGTGGAGGACGATCGCGCGGTCGACGCCCTGAAGGAGCTGGTGAATGACATGAACATCGGTGGAAAGGGGGAGTCGTGCGAGAGAGAGGTCAAGGACGAGGTGGTGGAGAAACCGGCGAGCGGGTACGAATCAGAGGAGTTGGAGGAGAATATCGCGGACGTCGTCGGAGATTGGCTCGGAGATCTCGATGGTATTTCTGCGGAGGTTGATCGCGTGATGGGATTAGATATTCAGACGTTATTCGCGCCGTTACGAGGTGACGAGACTCTAGAAAAGCTTCGCGCGGACAAGAGCGCGCTGAAGCGAAGGTTGCGTCGTTTCGACGTGCGCGTTTCTCGCACGACGGGTAGAAAGACGACTCGAGAAGATAAGAAACACCTCAGACCGTTATACGTACGATTAGCGAAGATTAAGGGTCTGATTGCGGTCAGGGAGGCGGGCGGATGAGCCGAAAGTCGCGGTGCACTTAAGATAATGTAGACACGATTTAAATAGCATCAGTTCGCGCCAGGAACACCGTTCTCCTCCAAATCTTCTAAACCCAGCGGAATCATCACGGCATTTGCTCCCGTCGTGTCCATCTTGGGTACCTTCGGATGCTTCGGCAGCGCTTCGCGCACCACGTCCCCGACCCCCCACTCGGACAAGAGCTCTGCGACCGCATCCGTCTGCTCCACGTATTCCGCCTCGCTGAGCGGAAAACTCTTCTGCCCCAAAAACTTCCACATGATTTGAAGATAAATCTGCAGCTTATTGAAACGATCCCGTCGCTGGCAAATTCGCGCGTCGTACAATCTTCCGTAACGCTTCAGGACTATGTTTCTCAGCTCGTCGCCGCTCATATCGCCTCCCCAGTTCAGTCCATCCGACGCCGCCGATTGCGTCGTCTTCCCATCCATGGAGTCCTCGAGAAAGCGTAAGAAGGCGTCGTCGTCGTCGTCGTCGTCTTCCTTTGTCACCGACGACGCATCACCGGACGCGCCCGCCCGCACGGTCGCCACGTCACCACGCACGAGTTGTCCATCCGGGACGCGACGACCATCGACCGGGACGCGACGAACCGCCGAGGAGCGCGTCGATCGCGGCGTGGCAAACGTTCGAGGCGCCGTCGTCGCGAGCGATTCCATCGCGACGCGAACTGTGGGGACGGAAGTGTCTGACGTGATGACGCTTTCTGTCGTTTGCAGCCGCGAGCGCTATTGTATTCTATTATCGGCTGGGAAGCATCATGCGATACGCGAGCACGCTTGCTAGGGCTAGTGTTAGAACGTACAGAGAGTATCGCTCGATAATCTCGATCCCTTGAATGATTTGAAGGGCGGTGAGGGCGTTCGACGACCCCGCGAGGCTTCTCGCCTTTAACGATGAAAAATGCGAGTCCGGCAAGCCGAGAGACCCGAAGTTCATTCGTAAGGAAGCAGAAGCGGCGAGGAACCAGAGTTTGGATATCATGCCGGCGATGACACACGGTGCAGCTTCGTAAGAGTTGTGTGACGCCGCGGCTCCCGCCGCGAAAAGCTCCAAACTTCTTGTAAAGTTTACCACCACGCCGGAGCCTAGTAAGTGCGCCCAACCAAGATTGACCAGAGCCTCTGCGTACGGCTTCTCGCTGAACGCTGCCGCAACGTAATGCTGTACTGCGGCCCGATCGTACGTTGAAGCGTTCAACGCAGCCTGTTCGTACTCGTTGTTCAAATCAAACGTGAGATCTGGTTCAACTTTGCGTGTCCGCAATAAATCGGCGAGATCCACTCGCGCCTCCGGAGATCCATAACAATGAATGATCTCGCGAAGCATCCTCGCGGCGAGCTCGAATCTATCATCATTTGTGTATGCGTTGGATTTGCGCAGCAGCCAAACGACGTTGTTTGCCGCCGATTCACTTCCAAGTGACGACACGAGAGAGTAGCGTATGAGAGCGCCCCACGAGTTTTGGTGCACAAGTACATCTTCTATCGCATCGTTCCGTTGTTTATCCCAACTGAATCGCTCCTCAATGAACACGTGAAATAATCTCGTGGCTCTCGACACATTTCTTTCGACGGCTTCTCCGGATGCGTGCGCTAAGCCGAGCTCGTACGGCGCCCGCCAGTGTCCAAGCTCAGCAGCCTTCTCCATGATTTCCACCCCGTAGGTGGCGTTAGCTTCAACATCGTGACCCAGAATGTACATTTGTGCCAAGTTGAAGTATCCATCGGGATCCTCGCGCTTTGCGGCTTCTTCAAAGTACGCCATCGCTGCGGTGTAATTTTTCTCACCGAGGAGGCCGTTGTATTCCAATACGCCCAAGCCGTTATAAGCCGGCGCGATGCCTCCCTTAGAAATCGCCTTGGTGAACTGCTCTTTGGCTGCGGTGTAGTTCTTATTCGTACCCATCCCGTTCATGTACATGAAGCCTAAGTTGTAGTGCGCCTCAGGTAAACCACCGCCGCGTCGTTGCGCGGCTTCATAAAAATGTTGGAAAGCCGCTCCCTCATCTTGTTCCACACCGCGATCACCAACGAGCGCACGGTATCCTAGCTGCGCGTGTGCGCTATCATCACCACGAGCAGCAGCGTCTAATTCCAACGCCACCTGATCTGCTGCTTTCGCCGCGACGCTCTCAGAGAACCAAGACGCATCTCGATCTCGATCTCTCAGCCACTCGGCGCCGTTCAGTCCCTCAATCTCGTACGTCGTCGGACCTCTTTCGAGACCGATGGCGGCCACTTCACGAAGCATTTGAAGCGCTCGCTCTTCGTCTTTTTCGACGCCATCAAATCCCTTCCATAACCTATATCCAAACGCCGTTCGCGCCCAGTCGTCGCCCATCAGCGACGCTCTCTCCAGCGCTTCTCGGTGCCAATCCTCGTCCCGGCTCTCCGGAACCGCATCAACGTCGAGAATACCAATCTGGCGCAGTGCGCTCAGGGTGAAAAGTGCCTCGCGCGCGACGATCCATTCGTCTCGAGCGACTTCGCCTTGCGCTTGTTCAATCTCGCGCTCGACGCGCCGGGGCGACTCGCGCTCGGACGATCCAGACTCTCTCTCCCGAAGTTCTTGAAGACTGGGCGCGGACGACGCCTGTTCGGCGAGCTTGCGAAATGCATCTTTGACCGATGGCGCCGCGTGCGTGGATTCCCGCAGGAGTTCTTGAAGGGTGCGCTCGTGTTCTTCCAACACTTCCGAGTCGGTCGCGTCTTCGACGTCGTCATCGGCGCGCGCGACCGCGCACGTCGCGACGATGAGGACGAGGAAAAGTCCCGACATGAATGCACGCCACACTTTCGACGTCCTGGGGGGCGCCGAAGGTGACGATAACCGTCGAAGACGACGCATGGCGCGACGTGAAGTGATGAAGATGAAGATGGAATCTCGTCGCGGGAGGCTCCGGCGCGTCGGCGGCTCGGTGGATATTGCTCTTGCATTTTTACAACGACTTCACGTGATTGCGTGCTTGACGCGAAAGTTCGAGTAGGTGCTAGTTTACGAATGCTTTATGCGCTGCGTGTTCGCGTGCGGGTTCGTGAAAACGTCGCTTTCGCCGAGCGTCGTTTCCGCGTTGAATGTTTGCGCTCGCGCTCAGTCAGTGTTGATCTTGTCTTCCTCTCCCTCTTCCTCTTCCTCCTCTCCGTCCGCGGGTTCCGGAATATCCATATCCGCGAGCGTGGGAAGTTCCATGTCCTTCAAGTCCTCGAGAGAATCGGATTCAGACTCTTCGTCCGATGTGGCGGCGCCCGCCACCTTCATGGCAGTCGAGCCGGCCGCGGAACCAATGGCGGCGACGGGGCCGAGCACTGTTCCGGCATCATCGAAGAACTCTTCGGCGGATTCGTAGTTCCTGACTCTGTCGTAGATGGACCAGAAAATACCCAAGAATCCGATGAAAGCCAGAGTTTTCTCGTACTGGCTCACCGCGTACGCCAACGCCAAGAAACCGACGACGGCGGCAGCCTTTTGCTGCGCGTTCGCCTTCGCAATCTTGGAACTGATGGTCGTTCGCGCGGTACCGATTTGCGTTTGCACGAATTGCGAACCAGATCTGACGAATTCACCGGTGTCCTCACCAACTCTATCGATGATGCTCTTATCGTAGGAACCGTTGCGACGAATTTTCAAGCCTTGCGATCTCCACGCGTCGAAATCGCCCGAAATCGTGAAGCACTTACGGTTCGCCAAGGCGGTGACTTCCTTCGCGAGCGCGGCCGCGTCTGGTCCCATGAAATAAAGTCGTCCACCCCACTGGGTGCGCTTGACGACGCGTTCCGCCGTGATTCTCAACTCGGCCGCTCGCGGGTTCGCCGTGGCGGAGCGAGTCAACGGATCAAACTGCTCGACTTCGAACGCCGCGCCTCTATCGCGGGCATCTTTTCTCAAATCCGGAACACCGTCCGCTCTGCGTCGCTCGCTCGAACGAGTGTCGACGAGGAACGCTCGGGAGTCCTTCGCAAGCTGCGCGTTGACGTACGCCGGACGCTTGCTACCGGCGTATCCGCGAACGCCTTCCGCGACGCCGCCGAAAATCACCGGCAAGAACACCGCGGCGACGCCCAACGCGATCGCCACATCACCGTCCTCCTTCGCCAAGTCGACCAACTTTGCAAACTCTTCCGGCAACGCACCCTTAAAGGACGTGAACGCGGAATCAACGCCTTGGGTGTACCCGCCGACGACGTCATTCTCGAATTGCAACAACGCATCCTCCGCGCCCTGGATGGATCCACCGAACGCCTGCTTGCTCGCGTTGAACGAATTTTGCGCCTCCTCGAACGCCCGTTTGCTCGCATTAAACGACATTTTCGCCTCCTCAAACGACTTGATCGCATCAACTTGCGCCGCACCGTCCACGACGTCGCCCATCGCGCCCGCCGCGTCCATCGCGTCCGCCGCGTCCGCCGCGTCCGCCGCGTCCGCCGCGCCTCCCGCCGCCGTCTCCGCGTTCTCCACGACATCGCTCACCACCACCGCGCCGTCCTCGACGACATCCTCCGCGATATCGAGAAATCTGCTCGCTCTCACTCGCACCCTCGCGCGCGCGCCTCGTCCGACGACCGCGGACGTCGTCGTCTCCCGTCGTCCTCGCGGCGCGATCGCGGCGCGCGGATAATGACGACGATGATCGCTCGCGCGGGCGCGCGTCGGCGTCGGCGTCGGCGTCGTCACCGCACCGCGCGAGAGAGACGCGTACATGGTCGTCTCGTCGAACGGGACGGCGCGCGCGCGTCGTCGTCTGACGCACCGGCGTCGATGACCGCGTCTCCACGCTCGCGAATCATTGCACTTCATTTCATTCCATGTTCATTCGTTCGAGGGCTCGCGAGGTGAGGGACTGTGTGGGGAGTCATGAACCGTGTATATATTTCAATGGGTCACAAACGGTCGAAGAGTCCCCCCATCTCTCGCACCCGGTCGGTCGGTCGGTCGGTCGGTCGGTCGAGTCGTTCGAACGACCGCGCG
>CEVL01043846.1_pt1 | contig 15667 bp, 12 predicted proteins | sample 427051 | NCBI WGS metagenome assembly CEVL01 (sample SAMEA2623673, study PRJEB7988) | marine metagenome | biome: marine biome (ENVO:00000447); feature: surface water layer (ENVO:00002042); material: "saline water (ENVO:00002010), including plankton (ENVO:xxxxxxxx)" | depth 5 m
AAAAATGAAATCAGTAAATAAATTATTAAAAAAACAAAGAGGTGGTTCATATACTATAAATTTATTTATGACAAAATATTCAATGAATTGGACAGGAAAATTGGAAATAATACTAAATATTTTATTTGAATCATTAAAAGATAATAATAAATATCAAGAAAAATTAGATGAATTAGAAGACTTAGGAGATGAATATCATAATAAAGCAAGAATAATAGATAAAAGTGATGTGTTTTTTATACTTAATTATAGTAGAAAACCAACACCATTAACATTATTACGAGATGATCCTGCAATACTAAGAGTAGATTATGTAGACGATAAAACTGATATACCAAATTTTAGAATAGTAGAAAAATATGAAATATTACTAGATAGAAATAGAGAATTAATAGAAGAATATTATAAAATAAAAGAAAATTTAAGAGATATACAAAAAGAAATAACAGTAATAGAAAAAGAAATAATAAAAAAAATAAAAAATAAAGAAATAATGTTACCAAAATGGACAGGAAAAATAACAGAAGATAAATCTAAAAAAGAACTAATAAATTTATTAAATAGAATGAATTTAGAATTAAGAAAATTAGAAGAATGGAAAGAATATTTAGAACATTTAAATAAAAATTTAAATAAAAAAAATGAGAATAATTATGATTCAACTAAAGATTCAAGTAGAAAGATTACAGTAATAAGTGATGAAGGAAAAAATATAAAAAATATAATAAATGAGAAATTAGATATGTTAAATACAAAAAAAGAATTATATGAATTATTATTATCAAGAGATTAAGTTAAATTATTTATATAATAATTATCAATATTTAGTAATATAATTATTATCAAGTAAAATATTTTTATTATTAGGATATAATAATTTAAAGAATAAATAAATATTAGTATGAATACTTAAATTAACATCAAATTTAAAATTATAAAGTAATTTTTTAGATTCAAAATTAGAATGAATCCAATAATGAACCATATAACTATTATCATAAGTACCAAATTTTAATTTTTGAAAATCATCATAAGAACATGAAAGAGAATCTAATTTAATATCATTAATAGGATAAATTTTATGTGTATCAATAATTTCAAAATTATTTTTAAATTTAGGTAAATTAATAGTAATAGAAAAAATACTAGAACCGAAAACATTAAATTTATTATAAATTTGATTACCAAAATTTTCATAAATCATAACAATATTATTTAAAATATCTTCAATAATAATATTTTTAGGAGAACAAGCAAAAAAAGCATTACAAATATAATTATCTTTATTCCATAAATAAGTGGTTTGTTCAGTAGGTTCATAAGAGATATATAATAAATCTTTATTATAATCAAATAAATTATCTAAAGATTTTAATAATAAAATATCTAAATCAATATAAATACCACCATAATAATGTAATATAGTTAATCTAGCAATATCGCTTTTTTGAACACCTAATTTAATATTAGAATAAACATTATAAATACGAGGGTAATTTATTTTAATAAAATCATCTATATTATTACCAGTATTGTCGTCGGTCCATAAATTAAAATTGAAATTAGTATTAGACTGAATATTATGTTTATAAATAAAATCAAAAACACTTGGAAGGTCTTTAGTTTTCCAAGTTTGATGTATAATTTTCGGAATCATAATTAATATTAGATATAAATATTTTATATAATTTTATAAAAAAGAAATTATATTTTTTTTTTTTTAATTTTTTTACCACCAATAATATCTTTTTTAATTTCAGTAGCATTTTGATATAATTTTTTAATATCTTTATAAGATTTTAAAACAATATATAATAAAGCAATAACAGTAATAATAGTAATTTCACCACCATATTTTTTTTTATAATATTTAGAACCGCCATTTTTTTTAAAAGTAGTTTTAAAATTATTAGCAGTATTTATAGCTTTATCAGTAGTATCTAAAAATTTATTAGCAGTATTTAATCCATTGTTAATTAAATGCATACTTTTTAAAATTTTATCAGGAGAAGATGAAAATTTACCACCATTATAATGATTTAATTTTTTATTAAGAGATGAAATAGTATTTTCAATAAATAAAATAGAATCATTGATATCATTAGTATTAATAAAATTTTTAATAATAAAATTAATAACTTTAATAAATTGATTTTTAAAATTTAAAGAATTAATAACTTCTTGAATATGATTAGGAATAGAAGATACATTATCAACAACTTTTTTACCTAAATCAACAGTATTATTAGCGAGATTTTGACCAAGTTTATAAGTATTACTATTTTCTAATTTATCTTTATTAAATTGTTGTTGTCCTTGAGCAACTTTATTAAGAAAATCAATAAATCCACCAGATAATTTATTATTATTGATACCAAACCAAATATATAAACAAGAAACAAGTAATTGTGAGAAAGCAAGAGAATTAATATTTTTATCAACCATTAAAAATAATAAATAAATATATTCTTAATTAATAATAATATTTAAATATAATAAACATAATAATAGATATTAAATGAATGACATTAAAATAGAAACAAATAGTATAATAACAGATATAATAATAAAAAAAGAAGAGAAAGAAGAAGAGAAAGAAGAAGAGAAAGAAGAAGATAAAGAAGAAGAAGTATGTTCAATATGTTTAAATAAAATAAAAAATATAGAAAAAATAAGTTGTAGTAGATGTACAAATATTAATTGTATTGAATGTTTTCATAAAATGGAAAAGAGTATAAAATATTTAAATGATAGAATGATGATAGTATATAATTGTCCAATATGTAAAAAAGAAGAAATGATAGATATATTTGATGTAGAAAATATAAAAAAATATAAATTAGAAAGATTTATGTCCCAATATATTTTAAAATTAAATAATAATACAATAAATTTACAAATAAATAATGGAATATTAGCACATAAAGTGGAATATTTTAATTATTATGCAAAAAATATATTTAAAATAATAAAATTAGTATATATAATAGATAAAATATTAACAACAACAGGAGTATTATTATTAATATATATGCTAAAATAAATTATAAAACATAATTAAGTTTAAATCCTTCAATGACATTATTCTGATTATTATTATTTAATTTAAAAGAAGATAAATTCATATCTAAAGGAGAAGAAGTGATAGACATACCACAATATTCAACGGGTTTATTATCAAAATCTTGTTTAATATAAATACCAATATTAATAGATTCTTCAAGAATCCATTTAAAATTAGTCCAAAATTCATCAGTATGACCAATAGAATAAGAAGCTAAATGTGCTAATTCGTGTAAAACAACAAACATCATAGTATTTAAGTCAACTAATTCATCATTATTATTTTTATTTCTTTGTCTTAAACATAGAACGATTTGTTCACCTTTATTAATAGAATAACTAGTCATATTAGTACCAGGATAATCGATAGCTTCTTTAAAAGCATTATCATTATAATTTTTAAGTAGATATTGAGTTCTTTCTTCATTAGGATAAGTTTTAGATAAATGAGAAACAATAAGATTGGATTTTTCTCTAATTTGAGCAATTAAGTTAGCAGCATCAATAGAATCTTCTTTTTCTTGAACATAATAATGATTGTTATCATAAGAACTTTTAATTTTAAGTAATTGATTAGCATAAAATAAATAAGTTAAATAAAGAATTATAAAACTTAATAAAAATATAGTAATAGCTTCTAATCCAACATCCATATTAAATAATGTTGTATATCTATAATAATTAAATTTAATTTTATTTAAGACATAAAAAATTGATATATATATATATTTAAAATTAAATTAATAATAATGGAATTTCCAAGAAAATATATTCCAGAATTAATAGATAATAGTTTAGCATTAGAATTTCAAATAACAGATTGGTATATACCAGAAAATGATAAAAGTAAAATAAAAGATAATTATAGTGAAGAAGTTGAATTATATTCAATATTAATATATGGAACAACAGAAAATGGTGAGACAGTATCAGTATTAATAGAGGATTATGAACCATATTTTTATGTGAAAGGACCAAAAGAATGGGATAATATAAGTGATAAAGAATATAATAATCGTGTAAGTAAATTAAATGATAAATTATTAAATGAAAAATGTGAAGCAGTATGGAATGGAAAAAAGTATTTAAAAAAAATAATAGCAAAAAAATATGAACAACATTTTAATAATTTAACAGTAGTAAAAAAAAAAGATTTTTGGGGTTTTACAAATGATCGTTTATTTAATTATATAAAAGTTAGTGTAAAATCATTAGCATTATATAATTCATTAAAATATTATTTTAATTCATTAAAAAAAGAAGGATATAAATTATATGAAAGTAATTTAGATCCATTTATTAGATATATTCATGAACAAAATATAAAACCGTGTGGTTGGGTAAAAATAGAAGAATATGATATATCAGATAATGATACAAGATGTGATTATAATATAAAAACTAATAATAAAAATTTAATAGGATTAGAAAAAAATAAGATAGCACCGTTATTAATAGCATCATTTGATATAGAATGTACAAGTAGTCATGGAGATTTTCCATTAGCAAAAAAAGATTATAAAAAAGTAGCACAAGATATTGCAACGGTAGCAAGAACAGGATATAATTTTGATAAAGAATATTTAATATATTGTTTAAAATGTATATATAGTAATGATGTTAAAATAGAAGATAATTTAATAATAAATCGTGTATATTCTAAAAAAAATATAACACACGAAAAAATAGAAGATTTAATAAAAGATGAAATACCAAAACTAATAAAAATAATAGATAAAATATCAGAATGTGATGATAGTGATAATGAAGAAGATATAGAAGAGAAAAAGAAGAAATTAAATATAAGTGAATTAAATAAATTAGAAGAAGAATTAAATGAAATATTAACATCAAAATTACCAGAATTATATGGTGATGAAATAATACAAATAGGAACAACAGTACACAAATATGGTTCAGATGAAATAATTTATAAAAATATAGTATCATTAAATACATGTGATAAAATAGAGAATTGTGAAATAATAGAATGTAAAACAGAAAAGAAATTAATAAAAGAATGGAAAAGAATAATAACAGAATTAAGTCCAGATGTATTAATTGGTTATAATATATTTGGTTTTGATATGGATTATATATGGACAAGAACATTAGAATTAGGAATAAATGAAGATTTTAAAATGGGATTAGGAAAAAAGATGAATAGAAATAATACACTAATAAAACAAGAATTATCATCATCGGCATTAGGAGAAAATATATTAAAATATTTTGATTTAGATGGAATAATATTAATAGATTTATTTAAAGTAATGCAAAGTGGATATAAATTAGATAGTTATAAATTAGATAATGTATCAGAAATATTTATAGGAGATAAAAAAGACGATTTAAAACCAAAAGAATTATTTGAAAAATATAAAGGAACATCAAAAGATAGAAGTGTAATAGCAAAATATTGTATTCAAGATTGTGCATTAGTAAATAAATTATTACATAAATTAAAAATATTAGAAAATAATATTGGTATGGGAAATGTATGTTTAGTACCATTAAATTTTCTATTTAGAAGAGGACAAGGGATAAAAATATTTTCATTAATAATTAAACAATGTATGGAAAAAGGATATGTAATACCAGTAATAAATAATTATAATAATTTAGATCTAAATACAGATGGATACGAAGGAGCAGTTGTATTAGATCCAAAAGAAGGGATGTATTTAAATGATCCAATAGTAGTTTTTGATTATGGTTCATTATATCCATCATCAATGATAGCAAGAGATTTATCACATGATAGATATGTATTAGATGAAGAATATATTATAAAAGATGATCCAAATATAGAATATATAGATGTATCATATGATTTATATGAAGGAGTAGGAGATAAAAAAAAGAAAGTAGGAATAAAAACATGTAAATTTGCAAATGTAAAAGATAAAGATGGAAATCAAAAAAGAGGAGTAATAGCAGAAATATTAATGATGTTATTAAATGAAAGAAAGAAAACAAGAAAAAAAATAGAATATGAAACAATATATACAGAAAATAATAAATATATAGGTTTTATATCAGAAAAAGAAGAAATAATAGAAATAGTAAATATAGATACAAATGAAAAAACAAAAATAAATAAATCAGAAATTATTAAAAGAGAGGAAACATATAATAATTTTGAGAAAGATGTATTTGATGCATTACAATTAGCATATAAAGTCACAGCAAATTCATTATATGGACAAATAGGTGCAAGAACATCACCTATTTATTTAAAAGAGATAGCTGCATGTACAACAGCAACAGGAAGAGAAATGATAATGTTAGCAAAGAAATTTGTAGAAGATAATTATAATGCAGATGTAATATATGGTGATACAGATTCAATATTTTGTAAATTTCCATTAAAAGATGTAAATAATAACCAAGTATATGGAAAACAAGCATTAGAATATGCAATTAAAACAGGATTAAAAGTAGAAAAAGAAATAGCAAAAATAATGCCTTATCCACAAAAATTAAATTATGAAAAATCATTATATCCATTTATAATTTTAAGTAAAAAAAGATATGTAGGTAATTTATATGAATTTAGTACAGAAAAATTTAAACAAAAATCAATGGGAATAGTATTAAAAAGAAGAGATAATGCAAATATTGTTAAAAAAGTATATGGTGGAATAATAGATAAATTACTAAATGAACAAGATTTAAATGAAGCAGTAAGATATTTAGAAGAAGAATTAATAAATTTAGTAAATGGTAAATCTAAAATATCTGATTTAATAATATCAAAATCATTAAGAGCATCATATAAAGATCCATCAAAAATAGCACATAAAGTGTTAGCAGATAGAATAGCATCAAGAGATCCAGGAAATAAACCAGCAGTAAATGATAGAATACCATATGTATATATTAAATTAGATAAAGTAGATAATACAACACTTCAAGGTGATAGAATAGAAAATCCAGAATATATTTTAGATAATAATTTAACACCAGATTATTTACATTATATTACAAATCAAATAATGAAACCAGTATTACAATTATTTGCATTATCATTAGAAGAATTACCAGGTTATGATAAAGAAGATAATTATTGGGAATTATTAGATAAACAATTAAAAGAAACAAAAGATATATATATTGATGATAATAAAAGAAAAAACAGAATAGATAATTTAAGATTACAAATGGTAAAAGAATTATTATTTGATAAACATATAGAATTATTATCAGAACCAAAAAAAAAGAAAAATAAAAAAGTAGAAAAAAAAGAATTAACAAATCCAGATAGTAGTGTAAAAAAAATATTTGAAGAAAATAATGATATAATAGTAGAAATAAAAATAACAAAAAAAATTAAAAATAATAATTTTGAATGTAAATATAAAATTAAAAATAATAATAAATGTATATGGGAAGAATGTAAAAATATGGATATTAATTTAAATAAAAATAAAGAATATATAAATTCGATAATAGAAATAACAAATATGTCATGTTTTGATAATGTAAAAAATATAAATATTAAATTAAATGACAAAAAATTTATAGATAGTTATAGAAAAGCATTAGTTGAATATAAAGACTTTGTTAAATATGAAAATATTGATCAAAATTTAGTTAAAACAGCATTATCTGAAGAAATTAATGATACAGGTATAATGCAAAATACATTAATTATAACACAATTTAAAGATTTAATTGAAAGAAATGATAAATTTAAATTAATTAGTTAATTAAACAGAATAAACAACCATATAAGCTTCACTATTTTTTTTTAAAAAATTTTTATTATCTTTATTAAATATTTTTATATTTAAATCATCATATAATATAAATTTATTGTCTATTTCATTTTTACATATAGCAAAATAATGACCACTATCTAAATTACCAATATGCATACCAATAGAATTAATATAATATTTCATTTCTAAATTATTATCGACTAATATACAACCTTTTCTAATATTAATATTTTGATTAATATCAACTGGTTTATTATTTTTAGAATTCAAATTATATCTTTTTATTAAAAATATTAAAACTTTTGGTAAACTCCATAATTTAAAACTTTTAGTATGTACTGTTGATTTTTTACATTTATCACAAATCCATCCTGTTTTTTCTGTTATAGGTTTTAAATATTGTCGTAATAATTCTGTTAAAGATATATTTTCATTATTATTATTAGGTAAATCTAATTGTAATGCAATAAATGGTTCAAAATTATATGAACTATAATTACAATCATTACATTCTATTATATTTAATATAACACCTTGTGTATTTTCTTGTAATTTATTTGTTTTAAAATTATTTATATTATTTATAATATAATTTGCTTTTTCATTTATTAAATTATCATTTAATGACATATTATCATATTTTTTATCATATGTTAATTTTGGTATAGAAATATTTGTTTCATTAAATATTTTATCAAATGTTAAAAAATATAATTCTGTTATATCTATTTGTTGACCATATTGAAAATTATCATTAAATATATTAAATAATTTAGTAATAAATTTATTAGGACTAACTGAATTATTATCAATATGCATTATTTTTAATAATTCTTTTAATTCTATTGTAAAAGTATTATCATCAATATCAGTATCTATAATACTTTCTCTTAAATATTTATTACGACATATTATTTGTATTAAACTATTAATAGCACAAGTAGCACCTAAATTTTTTAAACCCTGCATTATATTATACTACCTTGTTATTATTATAATATTTATAAATTTTATATATAAATAAAAAAAATGATACTTTATTATATAATTTATAAAGTTATAATTTTAGATATAATATGGATATTGTCAATAATATTAATATTAATGATTTCAAAAATACTATTTTTGATGAATCCTTATATGATTATATTAATGGTAATTTAATTGTTAAATTAAAAAAAATTAATCGAAATGATAATGATGTAAATAAATTAATTAAAAATATTACTATTGATTTCTATTTACATAAAAATAAAATTAGTAATAATAATGAAAATTATATTAAATATTCAAATTTATATGATAATATTATTAATAATACAACAATTGAAAAAAAATTAAATAATATTGTAAATACAAGATTTTATGATTCTAAAGAATTTATTAATTCCGAAAATGAAGAAAAAGAATGGGAAGAAGATAAAAGATTACATTATCAAAGTTATTTTGGTAGATATAATGATTTATTACATATTATTAATTATTATGATAAAATTATTGAAGAATATGAAAATAAAGAATATGAATTTGAAGATGATGATAACGAATTAAAATATGATGATGATGAATATGATGAATATTATGATGATTATTATGAAGAATATGAAAATGAATTTTATGAAGATTATGAAGATGATTATGATTATTAAAAATTATATAAAAAAAATTTATATAATATATATTTTTTTTATATAAAAAAATGAATGATTATATATTATAATTATATATCATAATTATGTCTAAAAATGATAAATATAAAAATAATAAAAATGAATTTAGAGATAAATTTAAAGAATTGATAAAAAATAAAATCAATGATTTAGATGATATTGAAATAAATGATTTAGAAATAGGTATATTTAATGCAGCATTAGATTATGCTATTAAAAAAAAAATACAGTTATCTTGGTCTAATACTCAATTTCAAAATATATATAATAATATAAGTAGATCAATATATTCAAATTTATTATCAACATCTTATTTAAAAAATAAAAATTTAATAAGTAGATTAAAAAAAAAAGAATTTTTACCACACGAATTAGCAAATATGAAAAAAGAAGATATTTATCCTGAAAAATGGATTACAATTATAGAAAAAGAAAAATTAAAATTAAAAGAAGCATATGAAAATAAAGAAGTTTCTATGACTGATCTTATTAAATGTGGTAAATGTAAGAAAAATAAAATTTCTTATCAAGAATTACAAACACGTTCTGGTGATGAATCTATGACTATATTCTTTACTTGTTTAACTTGTGGTAATAAATGGAGAACATAAAAATAATATAAGATTAATTAATATATTTTATATATATGTATTATATTTATAATGATAAATATGACAAATAAATTTATGAATAATTTAAATAAATTATATTATTATATTATAAATGAAAAATATAATAATAAATCTAAATATTATAATTGTATGATAGAATTAATTATAATTTTAAAAAAAACTGTATTAGAAATTACTAATATATATACTAAATATATTTTATTACCAAAATTAAAAAATATAAATTAATTTTTTTATTATTTTTATTATTAATAAATAATTTTATTTTATGATAAATAAAAATATTTTTATATATTTTTTATATACTTATTAATTTTATTATAATCTATTTTTTTTGTTTTATAAAATTCCATAAGTAATTTATCAAATTCTATTGGAATAATTTTAAAATTTAAAGCATGTGGTGTCATTGTAAATTCACCAAAATATATTTTATTTTCAACTGTATAAAAATCTATTCTAACATAATCTATATTTAATTTATTTGTTATTAATTCAGCTATATTTATTATTTTATTTAAAAAATTTGGTCTATCAAATTTAAATCTTTCTTTATTATAATTAGCATCAATATTTAATTCTTTCCAATCTATTGTATAAATATTTGTTTTATTTGTTTCAAAATTTTTTATGTAAATCCAAATAACTTTTCCATGTATTACATGTAATTTATATTCTAAATTGTTTATATTTAAAAACTCTTCTATAAATAATTGTGGTTTTATAAATCTATAAAGATATTCATATGAATCTGTATATACTTTATTTAATTTATCATCAAATCTTTTTGATATTGTTTTTTTAAATTCATCTATATTTTTTAATTCTTTTTTATTTACTACTAAAGTATCACCAGACCAATGATTTACTTTTATAACAAAATTATTAGGTAATTTATCTATATTAATTTCACTTGTATTTTTATATATTCCTAAAACTTTTGCTATATATAAATCAGGTATATTTAATTCTTTAATTTTATCTTTAACCAATAATTTATCTACTAATATACTATTATTTATATAATCTTTATTTTTATTAATTCTATTTTTATTATAACCTAATCTTTGAGATTTTATAAAATCTGAAAATAATTTATATTTTTTATCTATAAAAAGTTCTTTTATATATCTTTTTTTTATTTTTAAATTAATATAATATAATATTGTTATTACATTTAAAATAATTAAAATTAAGTTTAATATAATAATAAATTTTTTTTTCATATTTTCTATAATTAATATATATATATTAAATATAAAAAAAAATTATTATTTTATTTTTAATATATATTAGAATTATAATTCTTTAAACCATTTATTTGGTCCATTAGCATGTAATACACTTGATTTTTCATTTGTTATTTTGTTATATAAATATTTATATCCTGTTATATCATAATCTTCACGGTTTGTTCCAGCACATACTGACCATATTTTTTGTTTATTGTCTACTGCTATTTTGTCTAAATTTTCTAAATAATATTTATGTAAGCATCTTTGATCACTAACATATCCATCTGGTATATTATTATCTTTTTGATTATATTTAAGACAATTTTTGCCTTTATTATAAGTATTTAACATTTCTTTTAAATCTTTTACATATCCCATATAACCACCTGAATTTACATATCTAAAAATTTCATTTTTTGTTTCTTCTGGATAATATTCAGTTATTTCTTTATCTGGCCAACAATATTTTTCTGCTGATAATACAATATTTTTATTAAATTCTAAAAATTTCTTCTTTATATTCTCTTGATTATCATAAAATATTACATCATTTGCATCTACAAACATTACTATTTGGTCATCTCTACATTCATTTAAAAATTTTATAAAATTCGTAGGTTTGTCTTTATTTCCATTCCATTTTGAACCTATACCATCTACATTCATATTTACATTATTTTCTTTACAAGATTTAATTAAAGTTTTTATATCATCATAATTAGTACCATATGTATAAAATAATATATCTGCATCTTTATCAGGTGAAAATGTTTCTTTTATATTTTTATTTATTATATAAAATAAATAAACTAATAATAATATTATAAAAAATAATAAAAAATAATTTAAATATTTAAAAATTTTAATATTATTTTTTTTTATATATTTTATCATATCTAATATATATGAATATTATTCTTCTATATATTATAATCTATTAATAAATCTTTAATATTTTCTGATATTTTACTTATATTTGTATTTAATAATTTATTTATTTTATTTATTATTTTTTTTTCATTTGTACATATACTATATTTTGATGTTTTATTTATTCTAAATAAACATTCTTTATTTTTATTATATAATATATATTTTTTTATATTTTTTATATCATCATCTTCTAATATTAAATTATTATTTTCATTATTATTTTCATTATTATTTTCATTATTATTTTCATTATTATTTATATTATTAGTTTCATTATTATTTTCATTATTATTATCTACTTTTAATTTAATACCTTCTGATGTATGTATATAACCTTTTATTGATATTTCACCATTATGTTCTTTAATATGACATTTTTTACATAAAGGCACTAAATTATGTTTTATATTTTTATGATAATTTTTAAAATAACCATTTTTATCTGAATCTTTTTGATAATTAATATGATGGATATCATCAACATTATTATTACATATTGAACATTTTTCAATATAAATGTCTTTATTGTAATGATTTTTTTTTAAAGAAATTATAAAACTATCTAATCCTTGTAATTCTTTTCTTATTTTTTCTGCATTCATCATAAAATTATGAGGCATATCTAAGGATTTACATACTTCTATTCCATATACTGATGAACCTTTTCCTGATTTTAATTTTCTTTCATAATATATTACATCATTTATTATTTCTATATGTAAATGTAATATCTCTAAATTTTTATTTTCAATATATTTTTTTATTATTGGTACATCTACTAATTCATGTAAATGTGTTGTAAATATAAAACTACAAGATTTTTTTAATAATTCATCTATTGCTGATGATACAATTGATATTCCTGATATTGATTCTGTACCATTACATAATTCATCTCCTAATACTAAACTATGATTATCGGCTCTTTTTAATATATTTCTTAATTCTGTCATTTCTACTGTAAAACTACTTAAACCCTTGTATATATTATCTGAACCTGATATTCTTGTAAATATATGATGATATGGTTCATATATCATATCATAAGATGGAACAAACATACCTGATTGTGCCATTATTATAACTAATCCAATTGTTTTCATTAATGAACTTTTTCCTGAAGTATTTATTCCATATAGTAATAATCCTTTATTTGAAATTTCTATATCATTACCTATATATTTAACATTTTCATTTAATCTTTCTATAATTGGATGTCTTGCATCTAATGCTTTTATATATCCACCTGACTCATTATTAATTATTTTAGGTCTATAATATCTATATTCATATGCATTTTTTGCATTACTATATGTTATATCTATATTTGCAATTGTATTTATTATTTCTGTTAAATCATTACTATATTCATTTATAAATTTATTCATAAATTCAATATAATATTTTTTTGATAATGATGAAATTTTAATTAATATACTGTTTAATTTATTTGATAAATCAATTAATTCATTAGATGTTATTTTATAATATCCTTGTTGAGATTTTGATATTATATTAAAATTATTCATTAGTTTTTGATTTTGTATTTTTGCTGTATCATATCTCTTTTTTGTTATATATATATAATATCCATCTTTATCTGAATATTCAACTTTACAAATTGTATCTTCATTTTTTCCTATTAATGTTATATTATTTGATATATTTTTAATATTTTTATATATTTCATTATATTCTTTATCTAATTCATCTAAATCTTTTTTTATTCCTTTATTAAATAAATTACCTTTTATATCTGCTAATGTATATTTACTTACATTATCAAAATTTAATATATTATAATATTCTATTATTTCTTTTATTTTTTTATCATCTTTATTTAATTTATTATATATTATTAATATATTTTCAAATGATGTATTTATTCCATTCCATTCATGTGGATTTAATTTATTTATTATTATTCTTCTTTTTATTCTTTCAATATCTAATATTTTATTTAAATTTATTCCTAATTCTTCAAATAAATTATTTTCTAAATATTTTTCTATTTCATCATATCTTTTATTTAATTTTTCTTTATCTATAATTGGTTGTAATAATCTTTGTTTAAATAATCTTGAACCAAATGATGTTTTACATCTATTTAATATTTCTATTAATGGTTTTTCATTATTATTTAAACTAATTACATTTAATTGTAATGCACTATCATATTCTAAATTTAAATTTATATTACTATTTAATATTTTTGGTTTTAATAAATCATTCATTATATCTGCATTATGATTATATGCAAACTGTAATAAACAACAAAATGCTATTCTACCTATATTTAAATATTCTAAATTTAATATTTCTATTATTGATAATTGACTTTTTATATTTTTATATATCTTATTTAATATTATTTCTTGATATTTTAATTTTTCTATTATATCTATATATTCATATGATTCCCATAAATAATGTATTAATATATTATTATTTAAATTTATATTTCTTTTTATTTTATCATAATCTTCTTTATTTAATGAATTATTACATAAATATAATAATTCACACGGATTATATGATATTATTAATCTAAATATTTCATTATTTGTATAATCTTTATCTTCATTCGTTGTTCCTATCTCATATAAAAAATTCTCACCTGTAGATATATCTATACACGCTACTCCTGCTACTAATAATTCTTTTATTTTTTCATAATATATTACCATCATATAATTTGTTTTTTTAGTTGATATATTAATATTCATTCCTGGACTTAATATTTCTGTTACACCTCTATTTGTTTTATCTTCTAATGATTGTTCTATCATTACAATGGTATAATTATTTTGTAATAATATATTTTGATATTTACTTATTACATATAATGGAAAACCACACATTAATGGATTATTTATTGATACATCCTCTGTTTTTTTATTTTTTTTTGATACTGTTATTCCACATATATCTGCTATTTTATATATATCTGATTCTGTATTATCATCTTTTGAATACATTTCATAAAATTGACCAACTTGCATTAATACTACTGTTTTATCTCCATATTGTTTTTTATAATCCTTTGTATAAAATATATAATCATCTATGAGCATTATGGTATAATATATATATATATATATTATAATGTTTATATATATAAATAAAAATAATAAATAATAAATAACAAATAATAAATAATAAATAACAAATAATAAATAATAAATAATAAATAATAAATAATAAATAATAATTTAATTTAATTTTTTTATTATTTATATTCCATGAAACATATGATAGTTATTTGCAGATTTACCAGTTATACACCCAGAACCATTACTATATTGCTGATAAGGGAACTCTATAGTAGTAAAAAGAATTTTTTTTTTTTCTTTATCTTTTGGACATCTTTTATTGCATTTTGGATTATTTGTTGAACTACTATCTTGATA
>CEVL01181027.1_pt1 | contig 15592 bp, 12 predicted proteins | sample 427051 | NCBI WGS metagenome assembly CEVL01 (sample SAMEA2623673, study PRJEB7988) | marine metagenome | biome: marine biome (ENVO:00000447); feature: surface water layer (ENVO:00002042); material: "saline water (ENVO:00002010), including plankton (ENVO:xxxxxxxx)" | depth 5 m
ACACGTTGGTGAGTCTGCAGGTGGAGGTGGGATTGGAAATTCAGACGGCGTCAGGAGTAGTCAACGAATAGGCCTACGTCTTTAGCGCGGAGATTTGGCTAAAATATTTTTGTTCCTACAGTTTTCACGCGTGAAACGGCTATTTCAACGGCATGCAGCGAAAATCACGATTTCAGCTCGTTCGTGCTGTCCCAAGACGCAAGAACTAGAAGGACGGAGCGGCAGATGGCGGCGCTCGGGGTCACGGGAAGAGCGTGAGAAGACGCGAGGGGAGCGGGTTCAGAAGACATGGCGAGCGAATACTTTTCGGCGTCACGGGCGGACTGGTGCGCGCTGTGTAAGTGCTTTATTCAGCCTCACGGGAACGCTAAGCGCGCGCACGAAAGAAGTGAGAAGCACAAGAAGAATGTCGAAAGGAAGTTGAAGGATATCAGGCACAAGGAAGCGAACGAGAAGAAAGAAGCGGACAATTTAAAGAAACAGATGGCTGATATCGAGGCGAAGGCAGCGGAGGCGTACGCTGCAGATCTGGCCGCTTCTGGGAGGATAGCAGAGGCTGCTGCCGTGTTGCCGAAGCCGCTCACAGCCGGAGCGCGCTTGAGAGAACAAGAGGCTAACGCAAAGAGAGAATTAGAAACAGCCATTGAGCGTGAACTTCACGCCAAAGAAGAAGTGGAATATCGCGCCACGCAGGCTTTGGGATCTTGGAAGTTTGACGAACGTTCCAAATATTACTGGCACGCGAAATCTTCGTGCTACTTCGACCCGAAGTCGAAGATGTATTTCAATCACGGAACAAAAGTTTGGTCAAAAAGTGCTCCCGATGGCGCACCCCCGCCACCAACAGTCAGTTCACAGCCAGAATCGTCTCAACAGTACGCGCTGGGTCCCTACGGGAGGGGTAGCGTGCAGCCGAAGGTGACGCCACCTGCTACGTCCGGACCTGCACAACTAATGCCGACAGCAAAGCAGGCGTTTGCAGCTGCGAAGGCGCTCAACCAAAATTCTGGGCCCAGTGCAAAAACTAGCGTCGCGAGTGCATCGGTCGCATCTTCTACCCCGAAAACGACGACGACGAGTATGTTCAACTTGGGGTTCGGTGCAAACCATCCAAAATTTGAAGCCGCCAAGGCGAAGACGCACACTGCAGCAGCGCGAGCGATCGAGGCTACCGGGGGTCGGAAATTTGAAGCTAAGCTTATAGGAGGTTATGCAACCGGGGGGAGCGGCAGTGACGCGAATCGTAAACGTCCAGCGTCGGCGATGACGAAGAAAGTAGACAAGGAAGAGGCGGAAGCACTCAAGAGACGAGAGGCTGCACGAGCGCGAGTCGAGGCAAGAACTAAGAAATCTTTCGGTTTGGGTTAGATAAATGTGAATAGAAAAAGTACAGTACTAGACTACTACTGCTTTATTGGAAGTCAGCGAAGAGGTCCTTCACACCCGCAAGAAATCCCTTAACCGCACCCGCCTCCAAGACCATGCAGCAACGATGCAGATGAAAGTCGGCGATATCGTTTTCGTTATTCTGCTTGCCACGCCAGAAGAAGGCCATCTTTGCGTGTTCAAGCATGATTTCTTCTTCTAAGCGCGGGAAAATCCGTTCTTTCGTGAGCTGTGACTTTTTGCGCTTCTTACCTGCGCTCGGAGGTTCTTCCTCAGCGTCCCCTTCAAACAGAGTGCTCACTAAAATATAATTTTTAAATTTGAACGACTCTCTCGCCTCCGCACTTTTCTCATCTTTCGTAGCCCAGCCGATTTCGTCGAATACGCCTGAGATTAAAGGTTCTCCAGCATCCTGCGGGACGTTAATGATGCGCTCGTTCAGGAGGAGCCCAGTCCCCGCATCCGCTAAAATCTGTTCGAATGCCTTCTTATCCTTCCCTGGAACCTTACCCAAAAGAAACTTTTTGATATCTTTAACAAACTTTTCTCCCTTGTGGCGGCCCATACTCACAACCGAGGTCACCCCGAGTACGTTTTCAGCGTCGCCCTCTGTCTTAATCACGGTACCGACGGATTTTTGGTTGATGAGCAGGTCGCAAAGGTCCGAGCACGCGTACTCACCTTCGTCACAATACCCCGTCATCAAAGCCTTCAAACCATGAAAATCGTCCTCTTGCAAGTCACAAAAGTCAAAGTTCACCTACGGGTTCGAGCGTATGAAATTTCTCTCGTCAGTCTCCGCTCTCGTGTCACTTTTTCCCAGCCGTCGCACATCGTCTCTCGCATCTCTCCTCCCGATGACATCTTCGCCGGCCCCATCGACGAGCGCACGCACCATGAGAACATCTTCGTCTCCCTCCTCGCCGTCCAAATCTTCTTCATCCTCGTCTTCTTCTCCGTCCGAGGCCGTCGGCGCGTACTCCTCTTCCTCCTCAACAATTGCTTTCGGGTTCTCCTTCTTCTCCGTCTTCTTCGCCGTCTTCGCTCGCTTCGGCGGCATAACGCTCGTTCGGGTTCGATTCACGCGCGACTCGTTCCTCTCTCGGCTCTGGTCCGCGACGCTCGATCGCGTCCCGCTCTCCCGCGCGCCGGCGAGCGCTTTCCCTCTCTCTCTCGAGTTCTTCTTTGTGCCTCGCGTTGAGTCAGAAACCTCCAAAGACCCCCCATTGCTTCAGAAAGAAGTTCCGTTTCGTCCGTTGTCGAGCGTCGAGGTGTCGGACCGAGTCGGGAGACGCGGGCGCGGGTCGTCGGTCGTCGTCGGTCGTCGTCGCGATATTTCGTCGCGCGTTTCGTCGAGAGTGCGTCTCGCGAGCGGTCGTGGTCGTGGTCGTGGTCGTCGTGGTCGTCGTGGTCGTCGTGGTCGTCGTCGTCGTCGTCGTCGTCGGTTGATTCGAACGACCGCGTCGTCGTCGACCCATCGTTCGTTCGACGTTCGTCGAGCGGGCGGTCGATTCGCTCGTCCGGTGAGGGAAGAGAGATGTTCGAGAGAGAGCGAAGGGTCATGTCCGACGCGTCTTCCGAGTCGAGTCCGATTCGCACGAAGGGTGAGGCGCTCAGGGAAATCCATCGCGATATTCAGAGTCACCTGTCGCGACTGAGTTTGGATGAGGAGGACGACGTCGAGGAGGAGGATGAGATCGAAAGCGAAGAGCGGGAGTCGGAGCGGCGAGCGTCGGTCGATGGAGTGGAAGAGGTTGAGTTCATCGTGAGAGCGCCTTCGTTCGGGAGTGCGGATGAGGTGACTTCTTCGTCTTTTCCGAGAGGAATCGCCGTGGTGCCGATAAGCGCCGAGGCGAGCCGTAGAGTTGACCAGGCGCGTTCGTCCGCCACGACGATGTCGAACGCGAGAGCGCAAGCGGATGCGGAGATGGAAATTCGTTTGCGTCGGGCGGAGCTGCGAAAAGTAGATTTAGAGCTAAAATTAGCGAATAGTCATGAGAAGGTTGAACTGGCGCGTCGGGCGTTGAGGGATGCAGAGGAAGTGCAAACGATGTATGAAATTGAATTTGAAGACGCTGTGAAAGAATTTGAGGAGCAGCAGGGGCTCGTTTACGACGAGTTAGAGAAAAGAGAAGAAGAACACAAAGCGGCACAAATAGCTGCCATGCAAGCTGCCGCTATATTGCGTGCTGATCAGTGGCGACGGGACGCTGACGCATCTTTCAAGAGAGGCGAGATTGGCGAGGCTGAACAATTATATTCACACGCCATCGCCGAACTTGAAGTGAGTGGACTAGCTTTAATCCAGCCATCACATCTTTGGCTGAGAGTTAATCGTGCTACGGCTCTTTTCACGCTCGGTCACGTCAGAGAAGCACTTTCCGAGTGCGAACTTGTGCTCAAGGTTGACTCGAGCCACATCCGCGCTCTCTCTCGAGCGGCTGAATGTTGTTTGCACCTTAACGAATTAGAAAAAGCGCAAAGATACATCGAGTTCGTTTCATTATCGCCTAATGCTGATTCAAACGATTTGAAGGCGGCGTTGACGCAAAAACGAGTGTTAATACGTGCATTGGTCGAAAGGGACAAATTGGCTGGAAATGATGCCTTCAGAAGTGATAATTTCGTGGAAGCCATGCGTTTATATTCATCTGCGTTGGAGAATTTGAATTCTGTAGATCTTCCGGACGTAGTAAGAGTGAGAGTCGGTCTGTTGTCAAACAGAGCAGCCGCATGGATGATGATGGGCGAGGCCCGTGAAGGAGCTGAGGACTGCCGCGCTGCATTGGAGCTCGATGAGCTACATTTCAAAGCCCGGATACGCTTGGGTCGATGCTTGTTACAGCAAGGGCATTTTGAAAAAGCTCTCCATGAGGCTTTCCAGGTGATGAATGGAGGTCTTTCGACTTCTGATCACAAACTTGATGCAAAGCAAGTCATCGACGATGCGGCTTTATTGAAGCGGATCATCGAAGATACTGGAGAAAAGCTTTACCAGATGGAAGGTGCTGCGGCGGAGAACAGGATCGTCGATGATATTATGAAGCAATTGGATGAATCCTTAATACTTGCGCCACACTGTGCCGCGATCAAAATCTTCAAAGCCGAGGCGTTGCGATTTTCGGGTGACTTAGATGCAGCTGGGAAACAACTCTTGGGTGTCAACGTTGACAACGACATTCGTGGGCTTTGCGTGCAAATAAGGATTGCATTCGATCTCGGAATGATTTCTTTTTGCATGGATACTTTGGAACGTCTGAAGTTCTTCATTCCAAAGTTAGTTTCGTACGCTAAACGCCAATCACTTGATGTTCTTTTTGAGTCTGAGGATGCGCAGGAGTATAAAACTGAGCTTGAACAGATCCCAAATCCGGTTACGCTGTTCCAGATTTCGAATACAGTACATCAAATATGCGAATTAAAATGCCAAGGAAAGGACAATTTCTGTAACAGCAACTACGCAGAAGCAATATCAGCGTACACTGAGGCCTTGGGTCTTTGCAAGGACTCAGACACGCTTCAGGGGCTATTCCTTTCGAATATTTGTGCATGTGAGCAAGCCACCAAAAGCTATATCGACGCTCTCGCTTCGGCCGGGGCGGCTTGTGCGCTGGCTCCCACGTATATAAAAGCTCACACGCGCCTAGCCGCGATTTATACTGAGCTTGATATGGTGATAGACGCGCAGAAAACGTACCAAGCCTTGCTCCGCATGGACTTGACGCTGGAAGAACGCATCAACGTCGAGTCATACTTGGACCACGTTAGGGTTCGAGTTCAGGCAGAAATGCCAATCGATTGGCGGAAGCTGCTCGGAGTTGAAGCAAAATCTTCAAAAGATGCGCTGAAGAAGAAATATCGCCAGCTCGCCTTGAAACATCATCCAGACAAGGCATCGCAAGGTGCCGCCTCTGAGAACCTCGCAAGAGCTCGTGCGACCGTGTCAAGCAGGCTCTTCAACTTGATTAACGAAGCTCACAATGTCCTGAGTAACGACAACGCCGTGATTAAATGGGAAAATGACCGCGCCAAGGCGAAATATAAGTGCTGTCGTCCTTCCGGATATCCGATGCACGGACGCTCAACGTTTGGGGATACGAATAGGAAAGAGCACTATGCTTCGACCTGGGATTGATGATTGCTAATCGCTATTAGATTTCTAAATGTATTTGAAAGTAGTGCCCACGAATGAAGTCGTTGATGCGCCCGAAATAGACACTCCGAGTTGCACGTCTCCTGGTCCTCGTGCTGGAGACACACATTCTATTTTCGTAGAGCTCGTTGAATCGGTCCACCACTGTGACAAACGCGTAATCGAGGCTTTACCCACCGCACCGTAACCATCCCCTCCTCGGCTCTGCACTGATACAGTACCGAATTGACACGTGGTGAAGCCCTCAGGAATCCATTTGTCCACGGTGATGGCGACTGTATTGCCGCCTTCTTGCCACCCATCATCAGCGTCGGCTGCGTTGATGCCACCTTTCGTGACGACATAGTGTTGCAGCGTCGTCACATTCGGATTGGTTTCTCCAGCTTTGGTCGTGACAGCTACGAGTTGTTCCTCGACATCGTAAGTTGTCGTTGGCACAGTATCACCGCATCGTATAAAGGCGGTTGAAACTACCTGTGCGTCAACCGAAGTTGAACCAAACTTACACCTGACATCAGGTCCCGTCGGAAAATGCGTCCCCGACAACGTTACAGTGGTTCCACTCCAGGCGACCCACGGCGACACTTCCGTTATCATTGGAGTTGGATCGATCAAACTCGCGGCTACATATGGGTCGACACCGACTGTTTCCTTCACGTCCGTCTGCGAAGTTGAGATGGCAATGTATTCAAACGCCAACACTGTGAGTCCAAGATCCAAAGGTGGAATGCTGACTGGAACGGTGCCGCCAATATGCGCCGGTGCCACACAGTCGATTTTCCCTGATCCGGTGACAGATGTTCCCGCGACGGGATAAATAGAGCCAAACCTACAACTTGGCACGTTTGCCCCGAAGCCCAGCACGGTGGAAGAGTCAACCACCACCACAGTCGTACCGCCCGCCTCTGTCCCGTTCACAGGCGCCAGCGACGATGGAGCAGTTCTTTTCTCATATCGCACGCGCGTGCCTGCAAAGCCGGAGCAAACGGCGGCAGAGATTTCAGCAGCAGAGCACAAACCAATCACAATATCCAACCCACTCTCAGTTGAGGATATAAGTGAATCTAAATTCGGTACTGGACACTTCAACGTTGTACCTGAGACTCGGTGGGCTGTGGTCAAGTACACCGATCCTCCAGGCTTGCTAAAAGCACATGAAAAATCATCGTCCGCCGCGCTATCACCAAGAAGTGATCCATCCGCTGTTACCACGTGAATGATTTCCTCCGCCTGCACCCAATTTGTGGTTAAAAGTAGGAAAATCTCCGCCCCGGGTGTGGTTGTTTGAATCTCGAGATCGAAATACTGACCTGCTGCTTCATCAATGAAAGCCGTGTTGTTCGTGCCAGTTGACGAAGGCACCACAGCCATGGTAGCGAATCCAACTCCCGTCTCCGGTGCTTTACACTTGTATTGTCCGGAAGCGTCGAGAGCTAACGTAGATTTCAATTTGTCCCCGCTGCTCGTGACAAAAACGCAAACGACGCCAAAAGTGGTTGGAAATGCCGACTCCAGGTGCACGGTGAGACTACCACCATCTCGAGGCAGATTGGTTGGCACCACCGCAGTTACACCAATGTCTAAGACGTACTGAAACTCTACGCTCGATTCCGTATCGATTCCCACGGTGACATTTTGTACTCCGCGAGCGGGAGAACTACAAGCGACGCCGCCCCCGGGAACGTGAATTGCCGACGTCAATATCGTGCCAAACCTACACGTGGGAGTGTAGTAAGACGACGTTGGAATCGTACCACCTTCGAGCTTTAGCACAGTTCGCGTACCTCCATTGGTACTCCCCACATTCGGGGTGATACTTTCCAAATCATTCGCAATCGGCAACCAGTTCATGCTCGATACTCCGGCAGCAGTCTTGGAAGCATCTGAAATGACGCTCAGAGCTATATCGTGTGCAGAGGCAGATGAACCAGCAGGCAGTTGTTCGTATAAAGGCACCAGACATCTAACTAAAGCGCTCGAAACGATGTGCGCGCTCAACGCCACCCCATCGTAGAGACACCACGTCGGCCGAAACGGATCCACCAAATTTTGTCCTGAAAATGTTGCGACAGTGCCAGCCCGTAAAAATCCCGGTACTACGGATGTTACCTGTGGCGGTGAAACAATTAAGAATTGTGGCTGAGAAACAGAGCTACTCGTCGCACTGGCTGCGTGAAAGCCATAGCTGAGCGCCGCCAAGGCGACCGATTCGGTCGGGATGGCGGGGAAATCACATTTACTTTGGACTTGATTGCTAATCAAGATCGGTGTCGTCTCCGGATTCAAGGCTGCACAAATGCGTGCAGCAGCAGAACCAGAACCAGACAAGAGATTCAAACCGTAGAAATCAACCAATGTGGACGAGTCTGCCGGAGTACTACGCATCGCGTTGCCGATTGACGGAACTATGACGTCGATAATCTCTGTCCTCTGAAAACTGAACGACGTGAACCAACCAGACTGCGAAGAGTTGGTTGGAAACATTCTCTGCGAGTACATATCCATCACGCTCAGCGACACGATCCCATAGTATGTCATCGGCGCTTTACAGACCAAACTTCTATCGTTATGATCCGTCGCCGCGACCCAAACTCCATTGAACCAACAACCGATGCGCGTCGGTGTGCCGGAGAATGATTCCGCCACCTTACTCAGTGGCGTCGAAGTGGACACTTGAACTTGTACGTTGGAACCAGCCGTCGTCGTGGACACCACCGGCCCGTCGATGATTGGAGCTGTTTGGTAATAAACGTTCGCCTCCGTACCGCCGACTGGTTGTTCGGACGAAAGGCTCAAATCAACCGTTCCCACCAAACCACCAGCCGCTCTGGTTTCACACATCGCGAGCACGGACGAAATAAATCTAAAAGACGACGTCACCGTCGTCGAGCTCGTTTCAAACGCGCACTCCATTCCTGGCCGCAAGTGTGTTCCCGAGAGCTGAATCACGTCGCCTCCGCTCTGATACACGAACTCTGGTTGAATGCTGGATACTTTCCAAGGCGTGACGAATTCGAAAGAATGCTGACCGTTATCGACGATGAGATCGTCCGAACCCGGAGCGTATCGCCTTCCCGTCGCCTGAGCTAATCCCACGGCGACGAATCCCGCGTACACGTTCTTCGGCGTCAAACACACAACCTTTGTCGCCGTGCTCGCGCTCGAATCCTTATTCGCCACAATCTCCCCGAATCGACATCCCATCGGCGGCAACGCGTTTCCGTACCCTTCCCCATACAGCGACACCGTCGTCGACGCGTACAACAGCCCGCTCTCCGGCCACACTCGCTCCAACGCCAACGTCGTCGTCGTCGAGTCGTACTGCCCGCTCGCCGTCGTCACCATCGACGCCGCCCACGCGAGCGCGCCCAGCGCCGCGCTCGCTCGCGCCCCGATCCAACCCTTCCCTCGTTCGCACCGCATCCTTCGCCTCGACCGCGCGCGCGCATCCTTCCCTCTCATCTCACCCTCCCTCGCCTCGACGCGCGCGGTGTCGATGAACGAACGCTCGCGATGACGGACGACGACGCGTCGACTCGACTCAAACGCCTCTCTCGTCATCCACCACCATCCCGACGTCCATCCATCGTCGTCCCTCTCGACTTCACGCGACGACGGCGACGACGACGACGACGACGCGATTCACGATCGCTCTCTCGATCGCGCGGTCGTCTTCGCTCGCTCGTTCGCGCGTCGCTCGCTCACGCATCGATCCATCCATTCGCATCCGACCCGCGGCCCAACGAACGAGAAAACGACCCGACCGACCCTCGAGGGGTTTAGGGTTCAGGAACCAATGCATCGAATCGATGCGCGCGCGCATTCGCGATGCGCGCGCGAGAGCGCGCGTTCGTCGCGTGCGTGTGGGCGCATGCGACGCGCGGTGCACAGGGAGTGGTGGAGACCGTCTTCTCACGCGTCGTGTTCGTCGTGTTCGTCGAGTTCGAGTTCGAGTTGGTCGTCCACGGAGGATGCGCGTCGGCGGTTGGAGCGCCTGTGTGCAGAGCGCTGGGCGGTGGATGGGAGCGCGCACGGCGTGCGAGTGGCGCTGATGCCGCGACGAAGGTGCGCGGGAGTGGACGTACACTTTCCTCGAGAGCTCATGGTGCGGTACGTGTCGGCGGTGGACGACGGAGGGGTGGCGTGGGTGACGCCGGACGCGGCGGGGAGGCTGCGAGGACGCGGGACGTACGTCTCGGCGAATCCGCGCGCCGTCGAGGAGGCGGTCAAGAGGAAGAAATTTGAGTTGGGGTTTAAGAATAAAGATATACGGGTGCCGAAGACGTTGGTGGAGATGACGCGGCGAGGATTGAGGCGAGAGTTGGTGGCGTCGGTGGAACGCGCGGGCGCGTCGGCGGCGGAGGCGCGCGCGAGCGATTCGAGCGAAACCGCGCGCGTCGTCGAGCGAGAGACGACGACAACGGTGGAGGAGGAGATTGAAAAATTACTCGAGGCGCAGAAAAGAATTGTTGCAGACGATTGGGTGTTGATTCCGAGCGATTTCGTGGACGAGATGGGCGACGGGCGACTCGAAAAAGAGTCAGTCGATTGCGAACGCGCGCCATCCGACGTCTCGCCGGGCGTCGGGTACAGACTCGATGTGCTGACGATGGATGAATTACTCTCAATTCTCGAGGGCGATTCACTGGATGAAATATTTGCAACGAACGTGCGCGCTTGTTTGGAGCGATTTCGACTGTCAAAGAAACTCTCCGACGCTCCAGTGCTCGTCGGCGTGGACGAGGACGTCTCGTTGCGCTTGCGCATCGCGCAAATCAAATTAAAGCTTTTCGAGCGCGGGTAGTTTCGCCGTCGCGATCGTGGACGGCGAAGAAAATTTTAGAAGAGTATTCATTAGTCATGTAGTCTAGTCTAATTCACGCTGCCGGGTCTAATTCACGCCGCCGGGATGATGAAATTCGCATTCGCCGACGTCGTCGCCGAAACGTCCTCACATGGCGACATGGAAAACGTTGACGGACGACTGACCGTCGTCGTCGCGTTCGACGCGGGATTTCAACTGCACGATAAAGCGTGCTGGCGCTGGATCGAGAGGTGGCTTCTTCTCGATCCGAGTCGGATTCATCTGACTCTTCTCCACGTCGCCCGCGCGAAACATGTAGAGGCTCACCTCGAGCTCACCTCTTACCGTTACTTGAACCTCGAAGATTGTTCTCGATACCTACCGTACGATGTGTGGAAGAATTTGAAGAAGAGAAAATATCCAAGCAATGAAGTTTTAGTCCTGACGACGACGTCGTCTGTGTCTACGGCGATTCTCCAGTACATGCAATACGACGCTCCCGCGCACAGTCTTCTCGTGCTCGGAGGTCGTCACGAACGTTCGACTTCTGTGATTCCGCGCTTTTTGATGGGAAGCGTATCGACGGATGTCGTCACTAAGATCAGTTCTCATCCAGTGCTCTTGATCAGAACCAGATTGTTCGAAGATGTGACTGACCTGCGAACAGATACGATTGGCGCGGCGTATCTCGGCGTCGACCGTAAACCTTCCGAGGATGAAATCGTTCGAGGTCGAGGTCGTTTCGTGTGCATCGCGGTCGATGCCGATCATGTAAAATCTTTGGTGCACTACTGTCGTCGAGAAATCTTGCGTAAGACGGACGTCGTCCAAATAATTCACTGCGCCGCCGACGAACATCCGTCCACCATCGCTCGCGTCTCAAAAGAAGTCGAGGACGTTCGAGTCGAGATGGAGACTTTCCTGGATGACAAAACGCAGCTCGATAGTGTTTTACTCGACTTCTCAGGAGACATTCGCGACAAGATTGTCGACCATTGTCGAGAGATGCAACCGCAACTCGACATGTTGGTGATCGGTAATCGAGTGACGCGAAGACTCACCCGAGCCATCATCGGATCTACGGCGCAGTACATTCTGCAGCACGCCCACGTGCCCGTCTACATGGTGCCGGATCATTTACTAGAATGCATGGAAGCGGCATGACTTGTATGATTTTCAGATTCATCACAAATTTACCGATTAAATTTCAATCTTCAAACGCGACGCGAGCATCGACAACATGTTATCGGTGCTGTCTTCCTCCTCATCGGCCTCACCCTCCGGATCGTTGTCTTCCATCGGCGCGAGCACGTGTTCCTTACCCGCCGCCGACAAGGTGGCTCGAATTTCCTCGATGGCATCTTCCGGAATCATGTTACCGTCGAGGTTGAGATACTCGAAACCAGCCTTGCTTGCCGCCAACTGCGCCGCCGCGACAGCGCCCGCCTTCGTGAGCTCGTTGCAACTGGCATCGAGTCTGACGAGCGGCGCGTTCGAATCGCTAAGGGCAACGCACACTTGCGTGAAACCGTAATCACCGAGCATGTTATCACCGATGGTCAAGATCTTCAGGTTCTTCATCTCCGCGATGGCTCGAGCGACGCCCTCCGCGCCCTCTCGCTCAAAGTCGTTGCTGCTAACGTGAAGGACTTCAAGCTTCGGACAACCCTTCGCCACTGCCGACAAAAGGGTACCTCCCATGTCAGGACCTAACGCAGTGGCCTCGAGGTTCAAGAATTCAAGGTTCGGATGCTTGGGCAAAACCTTCGCGAACGCCTCGGCGCCTTCCTCATTGACATTGTTGTCATTTAAATCAAGTCTTTCGAGAGAAGTTCCCTTCGAAAGCGCTTCAGCGAGCATGATGGCGCCCTCGCAGAAGAAACGCGAGCCGGCCATTTTGAAATCCTTCATGCCAGTGGCTTTCGCGACGATCGCCGCGATGTGAACCGTGCCTTCGTTGCCTGTCATGTTCTTGTCTAAGTGGAATCGAGTGAGCTTTTCCGGGCACGCGAGCAACTCAAGAATCGCGCGTGCCGCTTGCTCCGAGATACCGTTGTTCAAAAACGCGATGGATTCCAACTCAGTTTGTCCCTGAAGGAGCTTGGTGCACGCTCTGACACCCTTCTCGCCGAACGCGTTATCGCTCAAGTCGACGGATTTCAACTTGGCCGCGAGCAAGCCCTCGCTGAAAATTTCCATAGCCTTGAGCGCTTCGACTTCCGGACGACCCGCGATCGTGTCACTCAGATCCACGTCTTTCAATGTCGCCGCCAAGTTGACGAATCCTCGGCTCGCAACCTTGGCCGCATCGATACCGAAACTCTTCGTGCTCAGTCGCACTTTTGAGTACGTCGCGCCTTTGCTCAAGAGCGGCGCCAACACCTGCTCGGCGCGCTGTTGCGTGTAGAACTCGCGATCCTTGCTCGTTTTGGAGACGTCGAACTCATCGCCGTCCATCTCCACGTCTTCGCTCGCGCCAGTCGCACCGTCCGCGCCGGCTTCGACCGCCTCCTCCATCAGTTCAGCCGCCTTTTTCACGTACAGCCGCATGACTTCGATCAGAGGTCTATCGCCGCTCGTCGTGCTCGAGGACACGTCCGCGGCGCTGAACGCGCGCTGTTCGATCTCTTCAGCCTTACTCCGAGCGTTCAGCGTGGTATCGCCGTGGCAGTGGAATCCGATCGCGCTCAGCGACGCATCCATGCGCGCGATAAGATCTTCCCTCTGCGCCTCACTGAGCGCGAACACCATGGCGACGGCGACGGCGGTGTCCGTGCGCGCGCGATTCGGCGGTGAGCGATGGTCGAGTGCACGTTCGTTCGGCTCTCGTCCGCGGTCGAGGCGTACGGGGTCGTCGCGTCGACGTGTGGCGTCGTGGGTGTCCCGTGTCCCGACCGCGAAGACGCGCGGACCGACCGCCCGGCGTCCGCACAGACGCGCGCTTCGAGTCGACGACGACCGGCGTCGGCGCCGATCGGAGGCGACATGGCGAGTCTCGATGACTTGTACGCCGTCTCTCGGCGGTTGTGTTTCGACATCTCGGACGGCTTGACGAGACTCGAGCGCGACGAGGCGCGCGGAGTTGCGAGAAACGAGGCGCTGGGACGAGAGATGCGCGCGCGAATCGGAGAGCTCAAGCGGATCACGAGCGAGATGGAGAGACAGTGGAGGTCGATGGCGATGACGGCGTCCATCTCGAAGAGCGATATGTGGAAGGTGCGTCGGTCGATGCGACGAGGAGCGCTCGAGGGGATGAATTCAACTGACGCGAGCGTCGTCGCGTCTTGGTGCCCCCGACGACGATGACGGCGTAATGCGACTCGAACGCGCGAGACTGACTGAATTTCATTCCCGTGCGCGGTAAAACAGAGAAAAGTCGAACACGTCATCGAAGAGACAGATCAGCTCGACGCGAGCGTGCAGAGATTTGGACTGCGAGAGACGAGACGGCAAAACGAGCAAAAAGAACGCGAAGAGTTGATGCGACGGGTGACCGATGATGAGGGGTTCCGTTCGCTCGTGGGTGAATACGACGCGGAATCCGGGTCGATGAAGTCTGCGCGTCGCTCGGGAATGATGGTGGATGAGTTATTGGAGACTGGCGCGAACGTGCTCGGGAACTTGACGGAGCAAAGCGCCACCTTGCGAAATGCCAAGCGAAAAATGCTCACTTTGCTCGATAAGATGGGAGTATCGGCGAGTTTATTGCGAGTCATTGATAGGAGGCAACGTCTCGATGCCATTCTCGTGTACGGAGGCATGGTTTTCACCATCGTCTTCGTCTTCATCATTTGGTGGATTTTCTCGAGATGAGTTGGATCTAGAATAGAATATAGAAACTAGTTGGTGTAGCTAATCATCCGTTTTCGGCTTTTTATTCGGCGCTTCGGTCGGCGCGACGTACGTTCCGCTCAAAACCCATCCTCCGGAGCCCGCGTCCGTGGTCATGACGGGATGCGTCCTTCCCGGCAACACTTGTTGCGCCCGCATGAAGGGCTCTACCAACGAAAGACCGATGGCGATGTTCGCGTTCCTAAGATGGTGCAACGCCTCGGCCAAAGGTTGCGCAGCGTTGAACCATATCGCGAATGAGGCCGAAGATGCGCACAAGGGTAAAATCTGCGCTAAGACTGACTTTGGTTCGACCGAAAGGGACGCGATGACGACGGACGTGAAGCCTTGTCTGGCGTGACGCGTCATCTCGTCTTCGTCGGCGTACTTGATCTTCATAAATTTTCTCTCCTTCTTTTCCTCCGTCGACGCAGCCTCACCCTCCGGCACCTGCGCTTGTTCTTCCTCTTCCTCCGTGCTGGCCTCTGTGCTCTTCTCTCGACACGAGATGAGCTTGGAAAGCGACGCGTGACGAATGCAGTCAAAGTGCTTGTCCTCCAAATTCATATTCATCAGCACCTCCATCCCGGTGGGATTGTGCCCGACGTAACCGTTGCATATGCGTCCGAATCCTCCCATGCGATGAGTGACAGATCCGAGCACCAATCCACCGCACGTGTCCAAGACGAGCGTCTCTCCGCACGCGCCGACGTTGCCCGCGTTGAGCAACATCGAGAGCGCGTCGAAGCGCATGTGCGACGTCTTGTGCGGATTGCTATAAAAGAGCTGCTCGCACACCTGTCTGGGCGATGGAAATCGCGCCAATAATCGCGTCATGTGTTTCTTCATCTTTCTCGCTCGATATTTCTCCTGCGCGAACGCCGTCTTCTCGTCGAACGTCTTACTATTCGCCGCGATAATCTCCACCATCTCCTCCCCCGTAAACTCTCTTCTCAGCGCCGCGATGTCGCCGTCCGTCAGCGTCTGCGCTCCCTCGTGCCTATTGGACACGTGTTTATTCGACCGTTCGTCCTCCACCGGCGCCATCCCCGCACTCTCGTCTTCATCCACCGAATCCGCGCCCAATCGCACCACCTCTCCCGTGTTATGCGCGATCTCGTACCTCGACCCGAACGGCGCGCCGAGAAACGTCTCCGCCGGCACCCTTCTCCTCTTCCCAATCTCCACGCTCTTCCCCCTCCGCAGCGTGACAAACGTCGCCCGTTCCCCGTCGTTAATCTCCACCAAAACCACATCACCCTCTCCCATCGCCCTCGCCTCCCGTCGCGTCCCTCCCATCGTCCCCGTCCGTCGTCCCCGAACGTCCCCACCGCCGTCCCTGTCTCTGTCTCGCTCTCTCTCTCTCTTTCTTTCTCTCTATCTCTCTCTCGCTCGCTCTCTTCCCGAACGATGAGACC
>CEVL01060667.1_pt1 | contig 15567 bp, 10 predicted proteins | sample 427051 | NCBI WGS metagenome assembly CEVL01 (sample SAMEA2623673, study PRJEB7988) | marine metagenome | biome: marine biome (ENVO:00000447); feature: surface water layer (ENVO:00002042); material: "saline water (ENVO:00002010), including plankton (ENVO:xxxxxxxx)" | depth 5 m
GAGGGTATCCTTCCTAAAAGAGCTGAAACTTCAGAACCTGCTTGAGTAAATCTAAAAATATTATCGACAAAGAATAAAACATCTTGTCCCTCTTTATCTCTGAAATATTCTGCTACCGTTAGTCCCGTTAAAGCTACTCTAGCTCTAGCTCCAGGAGGCTCGTTCATTTGACCGTAAACTAATGCTGCTTTTGAACCTTTTCCATCTTTTTTAATAACGCCTGATTCAATCATTTCATGGTAAAGATCATTTCCTTCTCTAGTTCTTTCACCCACTCCTGCAAAAACAGAAAAGCCACCATGCGCTTTTGCAATATTATTTATTAGTTCCATTATGGTAACAGTTTTTCCAACTCCTGCTCCTCCAAACAAACCTATTTTTCCTCCTTTTGCATATGGCGCCAACAAGTCAATGACTTTAATACCAGTCACTAAAATTTCAGTCTCTGTCGATTGATCTGTAAATTTAGGAGCATCTCTATGTATTGGCCACTTCTCCTTGGTGCTAACTTCACCTTTCTCATCAATAGGCTGGCCTATTACATTTATTATTCTTCCTAAGGTTTCAGGGCCGACTGGGACGCTGATTGGAGCTTTTGTATTTTTTACTTTATCGCCTCTTTTTAACCCTTCTGTTGAGTCCATGGCTATAGTTCTTACACTGCTCTCACCCAAATGTTGGGCAACTTCAAGAATAAGTTTATTTCCACTATTATTCGCTTCTAAAGCTGTGTAAATTTCTGGAAGATCTCCATCAAATTTTACATCTACCACTGCTCCAATTAGTTGTGTTATAATTCCATCATTATTCATTATAAACTTTCTGCTCCAGATATAATTTCAATTAGTTCTTTGGTAATTGATGCCTGTCTACTTCGATTGTAGTTAATAGTAAGTTTTTCAACTAAATCGCCTGCATTCCGAGTTGCATTATCCATAGCCGTCATTCTAGATCCTTGTTCACTTGCTGCATTTTCAAGAAATGCTTTTAATATTTGAACGGATATATTTTTTGGCAATAGTTCATTTAAAATTTCATCCTCTTCAGGTTCAAATTCGTAACTATGTGTCTCTTCATTATCTGTATTTTTATCCCTAGAAGATTGTAAATCGCTTAATGAGGTTGCAGGAACTATTAATTCTGATCTTGGTATTTGTGTTATTACATTTTTAAAGCTGTTAAAAAAAATATAACATTTATCAAATTCATTTTGTTCATATAGTCTTAAAATTTCTTTTCCAATCTCATTTGCCTCTGTGAATGATAATTTTTTTTTACTCTTAAAATTAATCTTTTTGATTACATATTTGCCATATTCATTTTTAATTTGGTCATAGCCTTTCGTTCCAATTGTGATAATTTTTAACTTTTTTCCCTCTTGTGTAATTTTTCTAAAGTGTTTTTTTGCTAATTTGCAAATATTTGTATTAAATCCGCCGCATAAACCTCTATCAGCAGTCATAACAACGCATAAATGAACCTCGTCTTTACCAGTACCTATGAGTAGCTTTGGTGCGTTATTAGGATCATTAATTGACTTTGTTAAATTTAAGATAATATTTTGTACTTTTTCACTGTAGGGTCTTCCATTTTCAGCACTTTCCTGTGCTTTTTTAAGCTTAGCGGCAGCTACCATTTTCATAGCTTTTGTTATTTTTTGTGTTGACTTAACACTTTTAATTCTTTTTTTTAAATCATCTAAACTTGGCATTAAATATTTTTCCCTTTTTTTATCTTTTCTATAACGCTAATTAATTTATTCTTTGTGTTTTCCTCTAATTTACCAGTAGAGTTAATTTCATCAATAATGTCGGAATTATTATTGTTAATCTCATCTAACAAGTTAATTTCAAATTTTTTTATATTGCCTAATTCTGTATCGTCTAAAAAACCATTAACCCCAGCGAATATAGATATTACTTGTTCAGCAACCGTCATTGGTGAATATTGATTCTGTTTTAAAAGTTCAGTAAGTTTTGATCCCCTATTCAAAAGTTTTTGAGTCGAAACATCTAAGTCAGAACCAAATTGAGCAAAGGCAGCCATTTCTCTATACTGAGCGAGCTCAAGTTTAATTGATCCTGCAACCTTTTTCATTGCCTTGGTTTGAGCGGCAGAACCTACTCTTGATACTGATAGACCTACATTCACAGCTGGACGAATACCTTGATTGAATAATTCTGTTTCTAAAAATATTTGACCATCTGTAATAGATATTACATTTGTCGGAATATAAGCTGATACGTCCCCCGCTTGGGTTTCTATAATAGGTAGCGCTGTTAAAGAACCACCTCCATTTTTCTGATTTAATTTTGCCGCTCTCTCTAATAGTCTACTATGTAAATAAAAAACATCTCCTGGGTATGCTTCTCTACCTGGAGGCCTTCTTAGTAAAAGAGACATTTGTCTATACGCAACTGCTTGTTTTGATAGATCGTCATAAATTATTAAAGCATGCATTCCATTATCTCTAAAATATTCTCCAATAGTACATCCAGTGTAAGGTGCTAAAAATTGAAGAGGAGCGGAGTCGGAAGCAGTAGCTGAAACAACTGTTGTATACTTCATAGCGCCAGCATCCTCCAAAGTTTTAACAATTTGAGCAACGGTTGATCTTTTTTGCCCAATTGCAACATAAACACAATATAATTTTTTACTCTCGTCTTTTGTTTCATTAATAGCTTTTTGGTTAATTATAGTATCAATTGCGACTGCTGTTTTGCCAGTTTGTCTGTCTCCAATAATTAATTCTCTTTGGCCTCTACCGATCGGAATTAAACTATCGATAGCTTTTAAACCTGTTTGCATGGGCTCGTTCACTGACTGTCTCGGAATGATTCCTGGAGCTTTAACTTCGACCCTTTTTCTTAAAATTTTTTCAGATAATGTTCCTTTTCCATCTATAGGATTTCCAAGTCCATCTACAACTCTTCCAAGTAACTCTTTTCCCACGGGAACATCTACTATAGACTTTGTTCTTTTTACAATATCTCCCTCTTTAATTTGTCTATCATCTCCAAAAATTACTACTCCTACATTGTCGCTTTCTAAATTTAGTGCCATTCCTTTGGATCCATCGTTAAACTCAACCATTTCTCCAGCTTGCACATTATCAAGACCATATACTCTCGCTATACCGTCACCAACCGTTAAAACTTTTCCAACTTCTGATACTTCGGTTTGATCACCTAAGCTTTTTATCTGCTCTTTTAGTAATTTTGTAATTTCTGATGGGTTTATTTCCATTTTAATTTTCAATCATCTGCATTTTTAATTTCTTAATCTTATTCTTTAACGAAGAGTCAACTAATAAACTACCAACTTGTAATTTAATTCCGCTTATTAAACTTTTGTCTATACTATATTTTAACTCCACTTGAGATTTAATAGATTTAGATATTTCATTTGAAATATCTAAAATTTCATTTTCTAAAAGCTGTTTTGAAGAAACTAGAGAAGCTTTTACCTTGCCCTTCTTTTTTGAAACTAATTCTAAAAATCTTTTGATAATATTATCTATAAAAAATATTCTTCTTTTTTTTACAAGCAATAATAAAAAATTTTTCAAATTCTTAGATAATCCCATGGCTTCAGAAATTTTTAAAATGAGGCTTTCTTGAGATTTAATATTCTGAGTAGGGTTTTTGATAAAATCGCTTAGGGATTTGTTTGAATTGTATAGGATAAGTATTGATCTTAAGTCTTTTTCGGTTTGATCAAACTCTTTAGCCTCTTCTGCAACTTCAAATATCGCCGAGGCGTATCTTCCTGAGGTCTCGCTAGAAAATGTTTTCGATATACTCACTTTTATCCTGCTATGATTATTAAAGAATTCTGGTTCCTAGCATAGGACATAGATCTCTTCAAGGTGATATATTAAGTTAGGTAAAATTTATAGGATCTACATCAACTGTGAGTTTAATTTTTTGTGATATTTTCAATTTTTTTAAAGTTTTTGATACTATATTTTGGCCTATAACTTTCCCTTTGCATCTAATTAGCAACCTTGTTCTAAATTTATTTTTTCTCTTAAAAATAGGAGAGTCTACAGGTCCTAGGATTTCTAAATTTTTATTAATGTTTAATCTTTTTTTAACCTCTTGGGCAGCCCTGAAACTATTCTCTCTGGATGTCGCAGATATAATAATTGCTATAAGGCGTTTGAAAGGCGGAAGGTTATTTTCTTTTCTTAAAACAAGTTCGTTAATTAGAAACTTTTCTGGATTATTAATTATAACATCTTTTAAAGTTTGATGCTCAGGATTAATTGTTTGATATATTATTACAGACTCAGATGAAAATCTCCCTGCTCTTCCACTTAATTGATTATATAACTGTATGTTCTTCTCAGTTGTTCTTAAATCAAAACCTCTTCCTGTAAAATCAGCGTCAACCACAACAATGCAGTTTAACTTGGGAAAATTAAATCCCTTCGAAATCATTTGAGTTCCAACAATAATGTCAACATTATGTCTTTCGATAAGATCAATCATATCATCTTCTGTGTTTTTAGATTCTAAATAATCACTTGAAAATATTTTGATTTTTTTGTCATTAAATATGTTTTTCACTTCATCGTAAACTCTCTCTACACCTGGGCCATACATTGAAAAATCACATTTTAAATTTTCTAAATTGCATTTTTTATTTAAATCACTTTTAAAACCACAATGATGACAAACCACTTTTTTTAAAATTTTGTGATATGTAAGATAAATTGAACAATTAGGGCAGATATATTTGTAACCGCATTTCTTACATATTAAAAAAGGTGAATAACCTCGTCTATTTAAAAAAAATAATATTTGATTTCCTTTATTTAGATATTCTCTAACAACAGAAATAGTTTCTAGCGAAATAGAATTATTTTTTAGATTATCTAATTTAATATTAATAACTTTAGTTTTTGGAAATGGGTAATTTTTAAATCTTTTAGATAGTGTAATCTTTTTATACTTCCCAATTTCAATATTGTGATATGTCTCTAAAGAAGGTACGGACGTTACTAGACAGATTGGAATATTTTCTATGGATGCTCGTGAAATAGCCATATCCCTTGCATTGTAAATTACTTGATCTTCTTGTTTGTAAGATGGATCGTGCTCTTCATCCACAATTATCAAACCTAACTTTTTAAATGGTAAAAACAATGCAGAACGCGCACCTATTATTATTTTAATATTATTTTTATGAATTGAATTCCAAATCAATCTTTTGTTTTTTTTTGTAATTTTTGAGTGCCACAAAAACGGTTCAAATCCAAAAAAATTTTTAAATCTCTTTTTAAATTGAGAAGTTAAAAAGATTTCAGGGAGTAATATTAAAACTTGTTTTTTTTCTTTTAGTATTTTTTTTATTTTCTCAAAATAAACTAAAGTTTTACCTGATCCCGTTACTCCAAGTAAAACCTTAACATTGAATTTATTATTTTCCTTATTTAATTCATTTACGGCCCTTTTTTGCTCAGGACTTAAATCAAAATTAGTGTTACCAAGCTTTTCAAATTTTTCCTTAATTTGTTTTTTGTTTTCAAATTTTTTTTGATTTGCTAGACACATTTTTAAAATTAAACCCTTTGGGGCCAAATTGTATTTTGAAAACCAATTTATGAATTTTATTAGTTTTTTATTAATTTTTAAGTTAGGTAATTTTTTCTCTATCCTTTTTAATTTAATTTTTTTGTTTATCGACTCTATTTTGTCCCAGACAATGCCTATTTCTTTTTTTTTTCCAAACTGAACTAAAACAAAGTCACCCTGATTTAAATTCTTTATTGTCTCATTTTTATAAGTAAATGGGTGATTAAAAATCTTTGGTAAAAGGACTGGAACTTCCATACCTAAGAATTTAATTAAATATTTTGATAATTAGAAATGAATTGGTCTTTTATCAACAGCTAATGCAGCCTCTTTAATGGCTTCTGTGTGAGTTGGATGTGCATGACAAGTTCTTGCAATATCCTCAGAACTTGCTCCAAATTCCATTGCTAGTGCCATTTCAGCTATCATATCACCGCAATGTGGCCCTATTATATGAACTCCTAAAACTCTATCAGTTTTTGTGTCAGCTAGAATTTTTACAAATCCCTCTGTTTCATTATTCACTTTTGCTCGAGAATTAGCCATAAATGGAAATTTACCAACTTTGAAATCTATGCTATTTTTTTTTAAAGTTTCCTCTGTTTTTCCCACATAAGCGACTTCGGGAGAAGTATATATCACACCTGGTATTACATCGTAATTTACGTGACCAGATTGACCTGCCAAGATTTCTGCTACTGCAATGCCCTCTTCCTCGGCTTTATGTGCTAACATTGGACCATCAATTACATCTCCAATGGCGTAAATGTTTTTAATGTTAGTTTGTAGTTTTTTGTCAACCTTGATTTTACCTTTGTTGTCTTTCTTAACTCCTATTTTAGACAAGTTAAGCCCCTCGGTGAATGGCTTTCTACCCACTGAAATCAGAGCCTTATCTACTATGATATTTTCTTTAGTTTTATCGTTGTTGTCCTCAAATTGAACCTCAACTTTATTATCCTTATTAATTACAGAAAGCACTTTGCAATTTAATTTGAATTTAATTCCTTGTTTAATTAAAATTTTTTTAAATTCATTTGATATTTCACGGTCCATACCAGGTGTTATAAAATCCAAATTCTCTATGACAGTGACTTCTGTTCCTAATCTAGACCAAACAGAACCCATTTCTAATCCGATATAACCACCTCCTATTACGACCATTGATTTTGGAACTGAACTAAAAGATAAGGCCCCAGTAGATGAAATAATATTTTTTTCATCTATATCAATACCAGGAAGACTCATTGGCGATGAACCAGTAGCAATTACAATATTTTTAGTTTTATATGAAAGCTTTTTACCATCATTGTAGACGATTACATCGCTTGGAGAAAAAATTACACCTTTTCCTTTTAAATAATCAACTTTATTTTTCTTAAATAAAAACTCAATTCCTTTAGTTAAAATTTGCACAGATTTATTTTTATTGGACATCATTTTTTTTATATTTAGTTTCACTTCTCCAACTTCAATACCTTGTTGACTAAAGTTATTTTTAACTTTTTTATAATTTTCAGATAAATTAAGTAGGCTTTTTGAAGGTATACAACCAACATTTAAGCATGTTCCCCCTAAAGTTCCTCTGCTCTCAACACAAGCTGTCCTTAAACCAAGTTGCGCAGCTCTTATTGCGCATACATAACCGCCTGGGCCACCTCCAATTACTATTAAATCATATGTTTTATTCATTTATTATAAATCCAGAAAAAGTCTCTTGGGTTGTTCTAAAGAATCTTTAATTATTTTTAAAAAGGACACAGCTTCTTTACCGTCAATTATTCGGTGATCATAAGACAAGGCTAAATACATTACAGGTCTTATCTTAACTTCACCATTGTGATTAACTGGTCTCTCAACAATATTATGCATACCTAAAACTGCTGATTGAGGAGGATTAAGAATTGGAGTTGATAACATAGATCCATATATTCCACCGTTTGTAATCGTAAAAGTGCCTCCTTGAAGGTCTTCAATAGTTATTTTGCCTTCCCTAGCTTTATTACCTAATAACATTATATTTTTCTCAATTTCAGCGAAAGACATTTCATCGGTATTTTTAAGAACTGGCACCACCAAACCTTTATCAGTACCTACTGCTATACTAATATTGTAATAGTTTTTGTAGACTATTTCATCGCCTTGTATTTCAGCGTTTATTGCAGGATAATTTTTTAAACCTATTACACATGATTTAACAAAAAAAGACATAAAACCAAGTTTTACTGAGTATTTTTCCAAAAAATCTTTTTTGTAATTATTTCTCATATTTATAACTTCGCTCATGTCAACTTCATTAAAAGTGGTAAGCATCGCAGCATTTTCCTGTGCTTCTTTTAATCTTTTTGCAATTGTTATTCTTAGCCTTGTCATTTTAATTCTTTCTTCGGGTCCGTGAACAATTTTTCTTTCAGAAGGTTGGGGTTTCAGGCCCATTAAATTCATAACATCTTCTTTAAGAACTATTCCATTTTTTCCTGATCCTTTTAAAGAATTTGGATCAATATTTTGGTCCGTTGCGAGTTTTCTTGCTGCAGGTGATATTCTTTTAATTTTTTGGACATCTTGGGCGGCAGTTTTTTTTTCGATCTTCTCCTCTATGTGCAATTTATCTAAAATAAGTGGTTTATCAATTTTGCTTTCTGTTTCTTTTTCTAGAATTAATGGTTCATCATTAAATATTTTTTTTTCATCATGGTCTTGCTCAACTAACTTATGTGGTTGGTTCTCTTTAATTTTGGGTATTTTCTTATTTGTTTCAATATTTTTTTTTATCGGGGGATCATAAACTTTTTCTTCTTTAAGGGAGCTCGAAATTTTTTTTGAAACAGAAACAGAACCTAGTAAAGCGCCTACTTTAACAGTGTCACCCTCTTTTATAATAATTTTTTCCAATGTTCCACTTGATGGAGAAGGGACCTCGACGTTTACCTTATCAGTTTCCAATTCTACTATTGGTTCATCTGAAGAGACTGGGTCTCCTTGATTTTTAAGCCACTTTGAAACAGTGGCCTCTGTGATCGACTCTCCTAAAGTTGGTACAATAATTTTATTCGACATTAATTTAATTTTCCTACTACTTTTTCTAGTATTTTATTTTGTTCTGCAAGATGTTTATTATAGTTTCCTGTTGCTGTTGTGGATGAGGCATTTCTTCCAGCATATTTAACTCTAGCTTTCTTAAATTCTATTATTTCAAGTGTTCTGTCTATGTAATTTCTCACAGTGTTCCACGCGCCCATGTTCTTTGGTTCTTCTTGGCACCAAATGAACTCAGCATTTTTGTATCTTTTTAAAATTTTTGCCAATGTTTTTGCCGGAAAAGGATACAGTTGCTCTATTCTTGCAAGTACGCATTTATCATTTTTTGATTTTTCTCTAGCTTCTAGCAAATCGAAGTAAATTTTTCCAGAACACATTACTACTTTCTCAATTTTTTTATCTGATTTTAATTTTATTGTTTTAGAATCTTTTAAGTATGCATGATCTTCGAGAACTCTGTGAAAACTGTTTTTTTTAGAAAAATCTTCAATTGACGAAACACATCTTTTATTTCTTAGTAAAGACTTTGGTGTCATAACTATTAGAGGTTTTCTGAATTCTCTATGCATTTGCCTTCTAAGAGCATGGAAATAATTTGCTGGTGTAGTGCAATTTACAACTTGTATATTTTCACCCGCACACATCTGTAAAAATCTTTCAAGCCTTGCAGATGAATGCTCTGGGCCTTGCCCTTCATAACCATGTGGTAGCAATAAAACTAAACCACTTGCTCTCCCCCACTTAGATTCTCCTGAAGTAATAAATTGATCTATTATTACTTGCGCGCCATTAGCAAAATCTCCAAATTGAGCCTCCCACAATACAAGTGTTTCAGGCTCGGATAATGAGTAACCAAATTCAAATCCTAGTACTGCTAATTCTGACAATAAACTGTCAATTATTTCAAATTTTTTTTGTTTTTTTCCTAGATTATTAAGAGGTATATATCTGTCGTGATTTTCCTGATTTCTTAAAACTGAATGTCTCTGACTAAAAGTGCCTCGCGCTGAGTCTTGACCAGACAATCTTACAGAAAAACCATCAATTAACAATGTCCCAAAAGCAAGAGACTCTGCTGTTGACCAATCTATTGGGGCACCTTCGGTAAACATTTTTTGTTTTTGCTCCAATATTTTTTTTAAGGTTTTATGGATAACAAAATTTTTTGGTATTTCTGCAATTTTTTTTCCGATGTTTATTATTATTTTTTTATCTACTCCACTCACTCCTCTTTTATCTTTGCCTAAACCTGGTTTAAATCTTGACCAAACCCCGTCAAACCATTTAAGTTCAGATTTATAGTTTTTGGAAGAATTAAATTCGTTTTCTAAAAATTTTTTAAATTCTTTTTTTTTATTTTCTATTTCGTGTTCGTTTGATAATCCTTCGGAAGATATTTTTTTACTATATATATTTAATGTTGTTGGATGAGAACTTATCTTTTTATACATTATAGGTTGAGTAAAAGATGGTTCATCACCCTCGTTATGGCCAAATCTTCTGTAGCAAACCATATCTATAACGACATCCCTATTAAATTTTTGTCTATATTCTGTAGCTATTTTTGCGCAATGAACTACTGCCTCAGGATCATCACCATTAACATGGAATATAGGTGCTTGAGATAGCTTTGCAACATCTGAGGGATAAGGAGACGATCTTGCAAACCTTGGTGCAGTGGTAAAACCAATTTGATTGTTTACAATTACATGAATAGTTCCGCCGATGTTATGACCTGGCAAACCAGACATTGCGAAACATTCTGCAACAACTCCTTGCCCAGCAAATGCTGCGTCACCATGAATTAAAACTGGTACAACTGATTTTCGGCTTGGATCGTTATGGAAAAATTGTTTAGCTCTTACTTGGCCTAACACAACAGGATTTACTGCTTCTAAATGAGAGGGATTATCTGTTAAACTTATATGAACAATGTTTCCATCAAACTCTCTATTTGAGGATGCTCCTAAATGATATTTTACATCTCCTTCAAAATCTTCTTTGGCGGAGATACCTTTTCCAAAAAACTCGCTGAAAATTGCTTTGAAAGGTTTGCCCATAACGTTTGCAAGAACGTTGAGTCTACCTCTATGAGGCATTCCTATTTTAATTTCTTTTACTCCTAAGTTTCCACCTCTTTTTATGATTTGCTCTAAAGCAGGAATTAGAGACTCACCTCCATCTAGCCCAAATCTTTTCGTACCAACAAATTTTACTTGCAAATACTTTTCGAAACCTTCTGCTTCAATAATCTTATTAAGTATAGCTTTTTTTCCATTATCTGTGAAAGCAATAGTTTTTTCTGGCCCTTCTATTCTATTGCGAACCCAAGCTTTTTCATCTGGATCACTCATATGCATGAATTCATAACCAATATTAGAGCAATAAGTATTTTTTAATATGGTTAAAATTTCATTCAAGCTGCCATACTGTAAACCAAGAACTCCATCTAAAAAAATTTTTCTGCTATAGTCACTCTTTTTAAATCCGTAGGTTTCTGGTCTCAATTCTGGATGCTCTTCTTTGGTTTGTAAATTTAACGGATCTAAATTAGCTATTAAATGTCCTCTAATTCTATACGCTCTTATTAGCATAATTGCTCTAACTGAATCTGTAGAAGCTTGTTTCGTCGAGGTAAGCTCAGAAACTTCTTCCTCAGTTTTGGATTTATCTTTTAAAGTAAGATCTATTTGCTTAATTTTTTTAGGATTCCAACTAGGGCCTTTTATATTTTGTAAAATGTTGCTGGAATCATCTTTTAAACCTTCAAAAAATTCAATCCAGTCACTTGTTAAAAGCTTGGGATTTTGAAGATACAGTGAATAGTATTCCTCTATATAATCGCTATTAACTCCTGTTAAAAATGAGGTCTTTTTATACTTTTGATTATTCCTATCAATTGACATTAATAATTAATAATATCACAAATTCTATAAAATCAAGCCTTAAGTTTTTCAAAAAGCGTCTTGCCTATATCTGCTGGAGATTTAGAAATAGTAATTCCCGCAGATTTCATTGTTTCAATCTTATCATTAGCTCCGCCTTTACCACCAGAAATTATAGCACCAGCATGGCCCATCCGTCTACCAGGAGGTGCCGTGAGACCTGCTACAAAACCAACAATAGGTTTTTTTATTTTAGACCTTTTAATAAATTCTGCAGCTTCTTCTTCGGCAGTGCCACCAATCTCCCCTATCATTACAATTGATTGAGTATTTTCATCCTTCAAAAATAATTCTAAACAGTCAATAAAGTTTGTCCCGTTTATCGGATCTCCACCAATTCCAATGCATGTAGATTGACCTAAATTATTTGACGAGGTCTGAGCAACTGCCTCATACGTTAATGTGCCTGATCTAGACACTATGCCTACTGAACCCTCCATGTGTATATCACCTGGCATTATTCCAATTTTACATTGATTTGGTGTTATTATTCCTGGACAGTTTGGACCTATAAGCCTGCTCTTATTTTTTTTTAATAAATTTTTAACCTTTATCATATCAATAACGGGTATGCCTTCAGTGATACAAACAATTAGTTCAATTTCTGAGTCTATTGCCTCAATAATAGCTGAAGCAGCAAATTTTGGCGGTACATAAATCATCGACGCGTTAGCCTTTGTTTTTTCTTTTGCCTCTTGAACTGAATTAAAAACAGGAAGACCAAGATGAATTTGTCCACCTTTTTTTGGGGTAACGCCGCCTACTAACTTTGTGCCATACTTTAAAGCTTGTTCTGAATGAAAAGTTCCATGAGCGCCAGTAAATCCCTGGCAAATGACTTTTGTGTTTTTATCTACTAATATAGACATTTATTTTATAGCCTCAACAATTTTTTTGGCTGCATCATTTAGATCAGAGGCAGATAAAATTTTTAACTTTGACTCTTCTAAAATTTTCTTTCCTTCTTTAAAATTAGTCCCTGCTAATCTAACTACTAGTGGAACCTCTAAATTTGTCTCTTTTGCTGCCTCAACTACTCCTGCTGCGAGAACATCACATCTCATTATTCCTCCAAAAATATTTATTAAAATACCTTTTACATTTTTATCAGACATTATAAGTTTGAAGGCTGCTGAAACTTTTTCTTTAGACGCTCCACCTCCAACATCTAAAAAATTTGCGGGCTCTTGGCCATAAAGTTTAATTATATCCATTGTTGCCATTGCTAAACCAGCGCCATTTACCATACAACCGATGTTTCCGTTAAGTTTTATGTATGCCAAGTCATATTTGCTTGCCTCAATTTCTTTTGGATCTTCCTCATTAAGATCTCTTAATTCTAAAATTTCTGGCCTCCTGAACAGTGCATTGTCATCAAAATTCATTTTTGCATCTAAACACTTTATACGATTTGATTTAGTAACTATTAAAGGGTTAATTTCTATTAGACTTGCATCGGTATTAATTAAAGTTTTAAAAATAGAGCGTATTAAGTTTTGACTTTCTTTTTTTTGATTATCATCAAATGCAAACGGCTCTATAATCTTATCAATATCTTTTATATTGATATCATCTCTGAATTCAATTTTTGTTGTAATTATTTTTTTTGGATTGTCTTTTGCAACTTTTTCTATATCCATTCCACCTTCAGTACTGCTTATAAACGCAATTTTTGAACTTTGTCTATCAATTAAGCACGACAGGTAAAATTCTTTTGATATTTCAGAAGCCTCCTCAACGTAGAGCCTCATTACTTTTTTACCCTCCGGTCCAGTCTGCGGTGTTTTGAGGATTTTGCCGAACATTTTTTTTGCTTCTGAAATTAAATCTTTTTTATTAGTGATAAGTTTTACTCCACCAGCTTTGCCTCTCCCTCCTGCATGGATTTGGGCTTTTAAAACATATGATTTATAAGTTAAATTGTTTATCTTATTTTCAATTTCATTTTCATTTAGAATGACAACTCCCTCTGGTACGGGTGCATTATATTTTTTTAATAGTTGTTTTGCTTGGTATTCGTGTATGTTCATAATTAAAATTAGTATTATTAGTTGTTTAATATTAAAAAAGTTTTTATAAAAGAAATTAACTATATTGTAAATAATATATGTATAAAAAGCTGAACAATTCGATAATAAAGTATTTTCTATTTATCTTTTTTATTTCTTTTGTAGTGGTTGGTTATTTCATATTTAAGGATTACAGTATATACATAGATGATCCATTCCACAGAACAGCTGGATACTTTTGGTTAATTTATATTCTTGATACTTTTTCTCTTAATTTTGAAATCTTACAAAATTTAAAATCTCAAATTAAAGACATGGAATATTATTATGATTTAGTAGATGGAAGACTTTTATACTACGGAGCAATATTTGATACCTTAATTGCTTTTTTTAATAACAATTTTGATTATTTAAATCTCGGTAATCCTTTTCATGTAAAGCATTTTATAAATTATATTATATTTATAATCTCTGGAGTTTTTTATTATAATATAATTTTAGATAGGTTTAAAAATAAAAATCTAGCTTTATTATCATCTTTTATTTATTTCACTTCTCCAAGAATTTTTGCTGAGTCATTTTATAACTCTAAAGATATTTTATTCATGTCTTTAACAGTGATGGTGATTTATTATATGATAAAGTTATTTCAAAATTTTAATTTTAAAAATATATTATTGCTATCATTGCTTTTAGCTATCGCTATTCAAGTAAGAATTTTAGGCATTTATTTGTTAGTTCTTTTTCTATCTTTTTTGTTTTTCTCTTATCTGGAAAAAGATTTTAAAATTGGTAATAATTTATTTAAACTGTTCTCATTTTTAATAATTTGTCCCTTTCTAACTGTATTCTTTTGGCCATACTTGTGGTCAGATCCAATTTCAAATTTTATTCAAATTTTTATTACATTTTCAAAATACCATTGGGCTGGGGAAGTTCTGTATTTAGGGTCTTATGTAAGTGGACAATCTTTGCCATGGCATTATATCCCTGTGTGGGTATTAATTACCACGCCTCCTTTATTTTTAATTTTATTTTTGCATGGATTTATTAAGGTTTTGCAAAAATTAGGGGAGAATATTTTGAACTTAGAAAGTACGAACAAATTTTGGAATTCCCAAGAAGAAAAAAAAGATTTTTTCTTTTTATTTTTTTTAATAACTCCAATCTTTATGATCATTTTATTAAATTCAACTCTTTATGGAGGATGGAGACACTTATATTTTATCTATCCAGGATTAGTTTATTTTATGATCTTTTCTGCTGAGATAATATTTAAGATGTTTAAGAATAAAATTTATAAAACATTTGTATTTACAATATTTATAGTCGCTCTAATTACTAATATTGTAAATTTGATAAAATTACATCCGTATCAGAACATTTATTTTAATTTTTTAGTAGAAAAAAGGGCTAATGAATTATTTGAAATTGATTATTGGGGATTAGGTAATGCAGAAAGTCTTAGACAAATAATATTTGATGCAGATAAAAATAAATTAAATAAGGTTCAAGTTCGAACAGCAAGTTTTACCCCTTTAAATTATACAAAATTAATCATGAGTGAAAGTGAAAATGAAAGATTAATTCTGACTGGTACCAAACATTTAAATCAAGATTATATTTTTACAAATAGAGTTTATGAAAGAAATCCAAAGTTTCTAAAAAAATATAGAATTCCAGATAATTATAAAAAAATATTTGTATTAAGGAGAGGAAACGTTGTGATAAATGAAATTTACAAAAAAAATTAAATTTTTTGAATATTTATATTCTCATAAATTCTGTCTTCAAAAGTCGATAAAGGAAAATGAAAAGTTTTTATTAATTCAAAACCATTTTTAATCAAATAATCATGAATTCCTTCGGGGGAATAATTTTTGTAAGTTTTTTTTGAATGAAATTCTACTAATAAATATCTGGTAGAAAAAATTTTATTTGAAATTCCTTTAATTACCTCAAATTCATAACCTTCGGTATCAATTTTAATAA
>CEVL01071209.1_pt1 | contig 15557 bp, 8 predicted proteins | sample 427051 | NCBI WGS metagenome assembly CEVL01 (sample SAMEA2623673, study PRJEB7988) | marine metagenome | biome: marine biome (ENVO:00000447); feature: surface water layer (ENVO:00002042); material: "saline water (ENVO:00002010), including plankton (ENVO:xxxxxxxx)" | depth 5 m
CGACGGGAACGTCGTCGTCGTCCCCGCGCACCTCGAACGCGGCGGACCCGTTCGCGAGTCTCGACGCGCGACGCTCGTCGCGCTCGCGACGACGGCGGCGGTGACGACGACAAGAACGGCGTCGTCGAGCGCGTCCTCGTCCCCCCCGGCGCCGTCGCTCGAGAGGTACGCGGACGAAAGAAAGGCGTTCGAGGTGGGCTACCCGTCGTCGTGGGTCGTCGCGAGCAAACCGGGCGCGGAGGTTTTATTTAAAAATCCGGATGAAAAGTACAGTAACATCGGCGTCACGGTGACGCCCGTGACGATCGATTCGTTGGATAAGTTTGGATCGTTGGAGGAGATCGGTGAGCGGTTGGCGAGGGCGGAGGCGGCGAAGGAGAGCACGGTTCCGGGCGGGGTGACGGTGACGCGCTCGACGAGGCGGCGAGGGGAGAAATCTGGAGTGGTTTTTTATGATTACGAGTATCGTTTGATCACGACGTATGGGAATAAGCGTGTGTACACGTCAGTGTCCATCGTGGACGGGACGCTGTACATTCTGAACGCGCAGGCGTACGAGACGGCGGATCCCGAACGGCCGACGGAGGAACAAAAGGCGAAGGATGAGGAAAACTCCGCCTTGTATCGAAGCGTGGGGGCAACGTTTGACGCGTCTCGACGAATCTTCGAGTCTTGATGTCAACGATCGATCGTCGTTTATTTGTTTTTTAATACAATTCTTCTACTAGCCGCGCCACTCCACGAATCCGCGCTGTTCGTCGTACGTCCACCACGCATCTGCTCCGTCCGTAAACAAATTCTTCGCGGGTTCGTAGCACAAGTCACTCGCCTCGGAGTAGTACATCGAACGCTCAACGCTCCAGACGTATCCCTCTGGGACGATGACGTGTGGACGTGTGGATCGCGCGAGCGATACTAATTCGCTCTTCTCGGCGATGTGACCGTCGACGGTGCCTCCGTGCGCGACGATGTACGCCTTGAGCGCCTTGACGCTCATGGCGGAAAAGTCCAACGCTGTCGACTTCGTCGGCGCTTCGTCCCGTTTCGGTGCCCCTGTCGTCTTCACTTTCTTCGCCGCCGGTGCCGGCTCCTCCGCCTCGTCGTCCGTGTCCGCGAACATGTCTTGACCGTCGTTCGCGTCCTCGACGACGGAGGGCGTCGGCGCGTAGAGTCGAGCCGCGCGCTCAAACGCCTCCTTACGAAACGTGTACACCTCGTACTCACCCTGCCCCATCAACGCGCTCGAGAGTTCGGTCAATTTATCGAACGCTCGTTTCTCCTCCTCGCTCATCGTTTTCGTCGGTTTCCCTTTATTTTTCCCCGCGCGTCCGCCTCCGGGCTTGGCGCCGCCGCCCAAACGCTTCAACGCGCCCAACACCGTCTCTCCCGGATTCAAGTATCCTGCAATCTCGCGCTGCATCACCGCCACCTCGCCCTCGCTCATCGCCTTTGCGTCTTCCTCTTCCTCCAACGCCGCCGTGCTTCGCCTGATCGCCCCGCTCGCGAATCTCTCGTCCACCTTGGCGTCCTCGTCCAACCACAAGTCGGCTTCGTCCTTCTCCTCGGCGTACTCCACGTAATTCCCATCGTCGTCAAAGTACCCATCTCGCCGCTCCTCGTCCAGATTAAACGCCATGAACCCATCATTCTCCTTCCCCGTCGCCTCTCGTCCCTCCTCGGCGTCCTCCACGCTCGCTCTCGTCTCGACGTCGTCGCGCGCGCGCACGCCCGCCGCCATCTCCGACCGCAACAGCGCCCTCGTCTCGGCCGCCCCGACCGCGCGTCTCGCCAGTTCATCCGCATCGTTCGCGCGGGGAACGGTGCGATCACGCGCATCCTCGTCCTCCTCATCGTCCGAGTCTCTTCCGCTCGGTAAGACGGTGGCGCGCGCGGCGTTTTCGTCGGCGTTGGATTCGTCCCGCTTTTTGTGCGCGCCCTCGGCGGCGAGCACGTCGGCGACGAGCGCCGCCGTGGACCCGGGAGCGTGTCGAACGACGTCGTCCTCGTCGTTCTCATCGTCGGGGTCTTCGAACGAGACGCGCGCGCGACGGTCGCGTTTCATGACGCGAGGAGCGCGTCGAGGATTGAGGAGGGGACAAAAAGCGCGCGGCGTCGGGACTTGGGAATACAAACGCGCGAGAGAGAGCGCCGCTACTTCCACGTGATGAGGGCGTTGAAGAACTCGTCGTAGGATAATGTATCGTCGCTGTCGACGTCGAAGACGTGGAAGACGATGTTCACGACCTCGTCGCTGAGTTTGATGCCGGCGCAGCGCTTGGCCATTTTTTTAAACCGCTTGCGCGTGATTGGCGCGCCCGAGTCGGAAACCTCCTTCATGTGCCTTTGAAACTTGCCGTCGCCGTGCTTGGCGATGCGAGCGAAGGCTAAGAACTCGCCGCGACTGACCTGACGCTTGCCCTCGAGCCCGGGGAGCTCCTTGACTCGGTGTAAAAACGTCGGGAGTTGGTCCACCTTGGATCCGGCGACGAGGGCGTAGCCGAAATCTCGAGGCGTGATCCAACCGTTATTCTTGCAGTCGTAGTGCCTAAATTCTAGATTGTCCATCTCCCAACGTAAATTTTGTAGAAATTGGTGGAATTGTTTGAGTTTCAGGCGCTTGTTGCGTTTCGGTCCGAACAAATAATCGAGCAAACCGGCGCCGATGTCGTCGACGTTGGTCGAACCCGTGTCGAGACCCGTGCGCACGCCGCTCGCGCGTCTCGTCTGCGCACGCATATCCTTCATCATCGCCCTGAATTCGCCTTCATCCAGCGATCCACTTCCATCCTCATCGTACTTGTGAAACGTCGCCGTGGCGCGCTGTTGATCGATGCTCACGAGCGTGGAGAAGAAGAGATATTCGGAAAAATCGTACAAGCCGTTTTTATCCGTATCGAAGAGTTCAAACAGCTTACTCTGCATCACCTCGGACGTCACCACGCTCGCACTCGAGATTCCACCCGCGATCTCCCCCGCCAGCTTCCCGGCCCGCGTCTCGTCGCTCCCGACCGCGGGATGCAAGGGCAAGAGCGCGCGCACCAAGTCGCTCAGCGTCATGTACGTCGTCCCGTCCAGCCTCTGACTCGCAAAGTAATCAAACACCTTTTCCGGCGGCGAAAACGTTCGCAATCGTCGCTCGTAACTAAAAAACACATCCTGTTTATACTCCTTCGAGAACCCACTCGTGGCGTACGACTTCAGCTTATTAATTTCCCTCGAATAATACATCTTTCGATGGAGAAACCAATGTTCCCAATCCTCATCCGGTCGACTCATCGGTCCGTACGACGCATCGAACGCGTACGCGCCGCCCACCAATCCACACGCGACGACGCCGAACATCATTTTCCCGCCTCCACCACCGCTCGCGCGGACGCCGTCCATCTCACGCGTCGCCGTCGTCGCGATCCATCGGCTCGTCGTCGAGGCTCTGGATTCCATCGTCGTCGTCGATGACGCCGTCGTCGTCACGGACGCGCGTCGCGCCGTCGCGCGCGCGACGAACCGCAACATGACACCGTTTCTCTCCGCGTTCGCTCCTCTTCGAGTCCGATCGCGCGCGCGTCGCGCAGTGACGCGTCGGGGCCATGAATCATCGTGGAAACGGTCCAATGGAAACGGTCGCCGGGACGCGCGCCGAGCACCGCGCGAGAGAGCGACGCGAGCGGGCGATCGCGTGGGAGATCGAAACGAGTTGTTTCCAACGACTACGGTGCGTTTCTTGGCCTAGAGGTGTCGCCCGGCGACGCGGTGCGGCTCCGGCACGAGCGCCTTGGTTCTCGCCAATCGCGCCACGGTGACCAATTTATTATCGATCGGTACCCGTGGATCGGCGAGTTCTAACACGTCGATGCGAACGCTTCGCCACTCGTCGCGCGTGAATAAGTGTTGATGTCTCTGCACGGCGGCGTAGAGGGCGTCGAGGGCGTAGATGAGCATGCCCTGTTGCACGCTTCGCCGCTCGGCGATTTTTAAGTTTGTCAACGCGCGTTCAGCCTCGTGTAAGAGCATGCGCATCTCCTCTCGACGCTTGGCGCGTCGGCGATAGACGGAGAGCGAGAGTGATGCCTTGAGGGTGAGGGCGGAGAAGTAGGCGAAGAGCGCCGCGGGGAAACACGCCATGAGGGAAAAATTTAACCGATTCGCGCGCATGAGTTGATCCATCTGCATCAATGCGCTCTCCATCTCTACTTTCATCACCTGCGTCTGGAGGAGTAAGAGTTGCATGAGATCACCGGCGAGCATGTTGGTGAGGGGAGATTTTAATTCCTCTTCGACGCGCGCGGTGACGAGACGTGTGGCGTCGGGGACGACGACGACGCGTTCCTCGCCCTCGCCCTTACTGCCGCCACCGACGGCTTTGTAGGCGCGATAGAGGGAGTCCGAGTACCCGGGACGAGACGCCTGACGGGTGTACTCGCCGAGCATGCGGTCGAGGGAGGATTTGCTCTCCTCGAGACGCTCGATGGCGTCGTCGGGACGGTCGGAGACAAAGGCGGCTTTGAGCTCGTCTCGCAATTCTTTGACTGGATCGAACAGACGCGTGCGGAGAAAGGTGAGGGTGGCGGCGTGCGAGGCACGGATGGCGTTTTCTAAATCGTCGCTTCCACACAGTCGACTGTGTCGAATCGTCACGGCGGCGGCGACGGCGAGCGAGACGCCGCCGATGGTGTACGCCAACCATCTCCGCACGTGTTTCGATGGTTTCGCGTGTCTATCCAACGCGTCGTGCGACGCGTCGCGCACGTTCAACCACTCTTCCTCCACTCTATTCAATGCTTGCCATAGCGTGTCGTTCACTCGTGGCAACGGCAACGGCTTCCCGTCGACGACGAGCGGTTGCCGAAACCGATGCGCGACGGCGGCGTCGGCGTGTTGACTCAAATCCATGCTCGCCAATCGTTGCAGACGACTTTGCGGTCGAGGTATCGGGTCCGGAGAGTGATCTAAATCCTCGCTCGATCGCCTCGATCTCGGCGTCGGTTCTGGTAAATCCGGCATCGCGTCTCTCGCGCGCGAGCTCCTCGACAATCGACTGAGCGATTTCAACAATTTCGGGCTCTCCGTAGCCGTCATCGTCGACGCGCTCGTCACTCGCTCCAAGTGCCCCACAGTCTCGCTCGATTTCGTCGCGTACTCTCGCACCTCATCCAAACACTCCAACAGTCCGTCTGCCGCGTCCATGATGGTCTGGCGCGTCTCCTCGATCGACCGCGCGCCCGCCAACGACGCGTTGGCGATTCTATCGGCGTGATGGTGCACGCGCCCGACGACGCTCGCCAACGCCGTTTGTAACTCACCGAGCGCGCGCACACGTCCGTCGATGATGACTCGCGCGCTCGCGCTCGGTAACGCAAATTTCGCATCCTTACCCGTGAGCGACGCGCGCGCGTGACACCAAAACCGATACGCCCCCTCTCGCGTCAAATTCGTGAAATTTCTCGGCCCGGTGTTGAATAACAAAAACCGCGCCTGTCCCCGCGGACGGTCTCTGAGCACCTCCCAAAAGCTCAGCGAGTGCGTGGCGACGCGTAAATCATACAGTAACTCTCGAGACATGTCCTGCGCGAAGAAGAGCGTCGCTCGAGCGGCGTGACCGAGATCGCTTTCCTCCGCCGCCGACTCGGCGCGCCCGCCGTCGCCGTCCAACGCGGCGGACACGGCGAACGCGTCTCGCCACCAAACCGCCGACGCCCCCGTTCGCCCGTCCTTATCGAAAAACACCGGAAGAGGGTTCACCACGCGCGCGCGCGTGGCCTCTCGCGCCCGCGATCGCGCTCGAGACGCGCGCTTTTGCATCGCCTTGGCCACTTCCCAAAACGACGAGTACTCGCGCGCCTCCCCCTTCTTCGGCGACACCTCCGTCTCGATGACGCGATCGACGGCATCCCTGAAGAGATTTTGGACCACTCGAGGCGGTCGACCGTCGGTGGTCATCCTCGACGCGCGCGGCGTCGCGCGGCGCGGTGTCCCGTCCCGTCGGTGCGCTGACGAGGCTGTGGGCGTCACAAATGCTCGCCGACGCGCGCGTTCGCGCGCAAGTCGCATGATGGACGGCGCGCTCATTCGCGCGCAAGTCGCGCTCGGCTTCAAACTCGCGCCCGGCCGTCGAACGCCGCTCACACCGCCGACGCTCGCGGAAGAAGATCGACCGCGCGCGGTGGGCCCCGTGGCTGAGATTTCATACGCCGACGACGTGCTCGCGCGCGGTGCGGCGGGCGAGGACGCGCTCCGACGCGCGCTCCGAGACTTGCGCGAACCCCTCGTGCTGCGCGGGGGGGCCGAGGCGTGGACGAGGGCGAAGGATTGGTCGTTGGATGGATTGGTGGAGGCGCACGCGACGGCCGCCGTGGACGCGCGCGTGGTCGCCGACGCGGACGCCGAGCGCCGGACGTTCGCGTACTGCGAGGAATCGCACCCAGCGGTACGAGACGGGACGTTCGAGGCGCCGAGCGTGATGGTTCGAATGCCGTTCGCGACGGCGGTGGCGGGGGTGTTGCGCGCGAACGGAGGCGGCGGCGCGTACGTCCAGACGGCGGCGCCGCCGGAGATGCTCCGCGCGTGCGAGGGAGGAGCGAGCGACGCGTTCGACGCGCTCGGTGAAGAGTCGCAGGCGCGTCGTCTGTGGCTCGCGCTGGCGGGGTCTGTGTCGCCGCTGCACTTTGACGCGTCGTGGTCGACGCTGACGCAAATCGGCGAGGGACGACGGCGAATGTTATTGTATCAGCCCTACGCGTTGCGGAGCGTCGGTTTGTATCCGAATTGGCATCCGTTGCGTCGAAGAGGTCGACATTTCCCCGAGAGTGCGTGCGCGTGGGAGGCTGTCGTCGAACCAGGCGATGTATTGATCTTTCCGCCTCGTTGGGCGCACTACACGGAAAGTTTGGGCGACCGCGTGTCCATCGCCGTCACGCAGCGGTTTACGCGTCTTCGCGACGACCGGCGGCTCGACACCGTCGCGGCAAAGTTTCGGCACTGGATGGAGAAGAGCGATCGACCGAACGCACTCGCGAGGCTCGTGTCGTCGGGCCTCGTCGATGACCGCATCGGTGCCGTTTTACCGCGCGATGCGCGCACGGGTGAAGTGGAACGGGGTGATCAATCGGGCTGGATGTCGACGGAGAACGACGAATGGCGACACGCGGCGTTCGACGCCGCGAGTATAGCGCGCGAACACATCGTGGAGGATGATTTGATCGGTATATATTGCCGCGGCTCGGTCGCTCGAGGCGAAGCGCGGTCGATGATTTCTGACGTTGATTTGATCGTCGTGACGCGTGGCGCTGACGTCCCCGAGGATTTAATACTCGAAGACGTGACGCGTCGATTGAAGCCTCGATTTTCGCACGTGGTGAAGAAGTTTGATATCCGTTTCGAGTTTGCGGATTCCGTCGAAAGTGTCGTCTCAGGTGAAGTGCACTCTGTGGATGTGTTCGTTCTGTCCACGCAGTGCGTCACGATTTGCGGTTCTCCTCTGCCAGATTTGCTACCCTTGAGCGCGAGAGTGCCGAAACCGCGCGCGCTCACGAGCGTGCGCCGCGACGTCGCAGACGCTCTGAATCACGGTTCGGAGCGAGCCATCGTGTGGGCGCTCAAACGTCTGATAAGGGCAGCGTATGAGCGGTACGCGCTACCGCACAGAGAAGTTGGATTCACGCGGGATCTGTATCATAGTGTCCGATTAGCCGCGCTTCACGCGGATTTAGATATTACTAGTGATTTAGCGACGGCGCTCGTCGTGTGCGTGCACTCACCCAAGTCGACGTACGGAGACTTGCTTTGGAGAGCTCAGTCGGCTGCCTTGTGTCGACGAATCCTCGTCCTCTTGCAGTGAGCGCACCGCGCGCGACCGCCATGTACTTGTAATGCATGGGTTGATTATTTGAATATGTTTGTTTTTGTATTTTTGTTGCAAAGCGTTAATTGAATTGGAATTTTCTACATCGAGTCCAGAATGGCGCGGAGCTCTTCCGCATCAAGGCCCTTCAATTCACTCACGTATTGGGCGACCTTGGCGGCACGGCCCTTCGACATGACAGTAGACATAACCTTGTCAGAGTTAGAATCAAGCAAAGCGGCAACGGCGCGGTCGTCACTGGCATCGGTGCCGGTGGCGGCGATGGCGTCTTCGATCATGGCTTCGATAGGCTTTTCGAGCTCGACGTCACCGAGTTGCGCCTGTGCCTTGGTCGCTAATTCGTCGACAGCAAGTCGGCGAGTAAGTCTAGCGTGGAAGTAACGACGAGCATCCTTCCATTCGACGACATCACGGATCACGCCCTTGGCCTTCATGCGGCCACTGCGGTCGTGAAGGTCGGCGAATTCGTGCGCCACTTGAGTGTACATCGGCAAGAGATTAGCCTCACGCTTCTTGATCTCTTCCTTGTTCGCCTCCGGCTCCTCGTCCAATGTGGCGAGGATCGGGTCCAAGCGGTGCATCGCCGCAAGTTGATCCTTGGAACGGAACTTGACTTCGCAGATACCCGGCGGTTCGAGGATACCACCTCTAGATTCCACATCCGCGTACATTTCCATCTTGGCCTCGTTGATGGTCGGATCGACGACGACCCAAGCACCACCACGAAGTTCGCCGTTCGGCGGAATGTAGATGAACACTGGGTGACGGTACACGCGAAGTTCGTCGACAATCATCGCACCGAACTTCAAGATTTCACCGTACATGTCCCGGGTACCACCGCTGAAACCACGCCAGTTGGCGAAGACGAAGAGCGGCAAGTTTTCGGCGTTGTTGAAATCACGGATGGCAGTCGCAGTCTTGTGAGCGCTATCCGGGAACCACACTTGACCAGCTTGGGCCAACACAGCCTCACGAGATTCCGGGTTGGCCGGATCGGCGGGGATGCGCTGCTCCATCAAGCGCGTCTCGACGGCGATGACACCGCACGGGATACCGCCGAGACGGGCGCGACCCGTAACAACAGACTTACCCCAGTCCGGCAACGTCTCGGTCCACGAGTTGGTATCGAAGAAACCCTTGGCGAAAGAACCATCCATGTCGACACCCGCGAGCATGTTGCGCGGATCGTACGGCGTCTTCGTCGGCATGAACTCAATGTCACGGTCGACCGGGTCAGACACACGAAGCGCCGGCGCGCGAGTGAATGCAGTCGCCGGAGTGTAAGAAAGCCACTTCAAGATAGCTCGCGCGCCTTGTTGGTCATCATCAACTTGCAAGTGAGAAACACCGTTCGGCATCATCACTTGCGGACCACCGAGCTGGTCTTGGCTCGTGTACACTTCGCGGCCGAGAAGCTTGTTCAAGGCGAGGTAACCGGTGAGAATGAGAGGACCGTTGGTCATTTGAATGTTACGTTGACCCAAGCGGCACAAGTACGCACCGATACCGACGGAACGGCCACTGATGTAAGACAAAGTGAACGCGTCAGCGTACGCGGCAGATTGCTCGCCGGCAATCATACCAGAGCCACGCAAGTTTTCAACACCAATGCCGTGAATTTGACCGATGATGTCGGTGAGCTTCATTCGGGTCTCACCAGCATCGACAACTTCTTCAGCGGCGACAGTTCCCTCGGGGAACGCCTTGTAATCTTCCTTGGTCAAGTACAAGTACTTGAAGCCCATACCCGGGTTGGAATCGTCGTTCCAGGCGACCTTGAAGTACGGCTTGAGCTCTTCGACGAGACCGATGCGCGCACCGGAGTTCGACGCAATGTACACTCTCGGCAAGCCCAAGTTGCGAGCGTACTTCGAAATGGCATCGTACACATCATCTTCCTTCACACCGAAGGAACCGGACATGAACGTGCAATCGTTACCGACGATGACCATTTCACGTCCCTCGGGGTACTCGGGCGTCTTCATGAAGCAGTGCCAGCCGACCATACCGACATTGTTGGAGCCGGCCGGACGCTCTTGCTTCGCGAGAACACCGTCTTCACCGAGAACGAGCTCAGTGGCGCTGAAAAAGTCAGCCGGCATAGTACCACCAACGTCGGCAATGTGCGCGCGCCAGTCGAGGACCAAAGCCTTTTCGAAGAGACCGAGGAAATCGAAAATGTACGTGGTGCCGATGGCACGCGCAACAGCGCGCTTTTGTTGCAACGCACCCGGTTGCGGGTACGGCTCGAGGAAGCACGCTTGCTCTTCGCCGTTGGGGCCATAGAGACAGAACTGTTCGGCCTTGCCACTGGACGAGTCCAAGGATTCCTTGTACATGTCAACCTTGAGCCATTGGCCAGACATGGAAGTGGCGACCAATCTGAGCGGAACCTTTTCCTTGCCGACACGGATACGAATCTCAATCTCGTCGACACGTCGCGCAAGAAGCGTGGCAGACTCACGGCTGATGAAGTCAGAGAGCTTCGTCTTGAGAGCGGCGATCGCGGCGACCATGCTTTGTTCCTCGAGATGCGGCAAGAAGTTCACGTAAATTCTGGACGAGGAAACTCCCTTGGCGCGGTTGTCCAGCATGGAAAGGTTCAAAGCTTCGACAGCCTTGTTGAGCACACGCTCCAAACCACCTTCCATGGTGTCCTTGGAGTGAGAGAGACGGCGAAGCAACAAGTGTTTGGCCGGGCCACGGCGAGAGCCCGTCTCAGATTGACCGACATACATGTGGAGATCACGGTTGACCGTCGGAAGACGAGTCAAGGAGTAGTTCTCAAGGCGCGCGAGCTCGAGCAAGTGAGCAACCGTCGGGCGCTCACCTCGGTACAACATGTCTTCCTTGAAATCCTTTTGAGAGTGGAAGGTGTAGTATGATGGGAGCTCGAGATCGGCGTAGACGAGTGCGTTCACAAACTTGATGCCCATAGCCTCGAGTCTCGGCTTTTGCGTCGCAATGAAGGCTTCGAGCTCACCTGGGACGGAATCGTCCGACGATTGTTTGCAGATCGCAACGTGGAGAACGTGCAACTTGTCGTCGCTCTGCGCACCAGCTTCCTTGATGTTCGCTTCAAGGCGATCCAGCATCGCCGGGAATCGCGCCTTCATGTCCATGACGTTGTCCACGCGAGCCAAAAGACCGCAACGAAGCGGGCTCTCATCCGGGAAGGTGTTGAACTTAAAGTTCCACGCGATAGAGGTCATACCATCATCTCTCGACACGGCCGTGCTGATGACATTGTGAGCTCTGTAAACACGCTTGGCGTACACTTCGAGGGATGCATCTTGCACCTTCTCATCGCTGTCCGAGAAGAGAGCCGGGAGTAAATCGACCGCGAGCGTCGGCGATTCAACCAAAGATTGAAGGTCACCCGCTTGCACGTTGCCCCAGGCTCGCGCCAAGGGCGCCGCACCGAGCAAGATTCTCTTAAGTTCTTCCGTCCGCTTGTCGATTGAAGGCAATCGTCGTTCAAGGAGAATGTTGGACGCCTGAAACGCAACATCTCCGTATTCGGGTCCACGAAGATGCGACAATCGGTCAATGTTACCGCGGAGAGAGTCAGAGATCGGCGCGTGATCATCTGCCCAAGAAATGGGGCCTCGGGAGAGGACTCGCTGCGGGAGGGTCGGCGCTTGCTTCAACAAAGACACGATGAATTCTTGTCGCTCCTTGGAGCGCATGTGAGCTCGCACTTGGTTCAACACCGGCGTCAAGTTGCCACTGTTCGCACGGATCAATTCTTGCATGACGGCATCGAGGTTCCTACCTTCGAAGAGAGACTCGACACTCAAGTAGCGAGTGATGACTTGCTCCAAGACATCAGCGGCGCGCTCCCATCTGCCTTGGTCAGCCGGGAGAGCAGTGAGCGCGTTGAAGAGTTCAGAGATGCACTCTTCGCCATTCAAAGAATAACCATCCAAGAACATGTTGACACGCGTCACGGCGGCCTCGAGCGCTTCTTCGGGGGTGGCCGCAGCGTCGTCGGCTTCCGGAACTCGGAGCTGACCGCTGAAAGTGCTAATCTTCTTCACCTTGCTCGGATCCTTCAATTCAAGGGTCGCAAGCAAGTCACCAGCTTCGATGACAGCACCACCCGCCTTCGCGTGAGAAACCTTACCGCTTTCAGCGGCAATGAGAGGCATAACCATCTTCATCGCTTCGACCTCAGCAAACGGCTTGCCGGCGACAACCTCGGCGCCGTCATCTTGGAGGAATCTGATGAGCTTACCCGTGACATCGGTACGAAGCTCAGACGGATCGAAAACATTCGGCAACAACCAAGTTTGGCCGTCGAGAATCATTCTCAAGCCGAGCGGCTCTTCGAGACCTTCAATCTCGTGTTGCTCACCGCCGAACATGGCGACGAGAGCGCCATCCGGTCGCTCGCGAATCTTGGCTTCGATCTTCTGTCCTTCAGGAGTCTCCACAGTGAAGGTATCCGGACCGTTTCTAGTCACTTCGAAACTGTACTTGACGTCTTGGTACGTGAGCTCGACCGGGAAGCGAATCAACTTGTCGACACCTTGAACAGACACTTGACCCTTCTGCCAGAACTCGGTGAAAGCAGCTTCTTCCGCCTTCGCCATGTTGAACGCACGGAAGAGGGCAGCACCGAAAACAATCATGTGCGCATCTTGCTTGTTGGCGATTTCCTTCTTCGCAATCAAGCCATCCAACCAAGAGGTATCGATGGTGTTATCCTTGAACTCATCGGTTTCGAGGAGTTGCACCAAGTACTCGACGGCGGTGCGGATTTCACCACGCACAACCATCCCCTTGAGGGCAAGAACGAGCGCCTTGCGCGCCTCGTTACGGTTGCGACCAGAAGCGAAAATGTGACCAAACTGAGAATCGGCAAACTCGTGAACACCACCGTTCGCGCCGACGGAGAAGTAACCCCACACATTGGGCGTAGACTGGAATTGGACACGTTCGATGCCACCAGACGTCGGCTTGAAACCTTCATCCGGGTTTTCGGCGGTGATACGCGCGGCGATGACGTGCGAGTTCGGCATGATGTAATCCTCTTCAATGAAGTCGATTTCGTCAGTGGTCTCGGTGTCGCGACCGTAGAAGTTTCTGACTTCAGGAATGCGATGAAGTGGGATACCCATGGCAACTTGCAACTGCGTCGCCGGGAGGTTCACTCCGGTGATACCCTCCGTGACCGGGTGCTCGACCTGCAAACGCGGGTTAAGCTCCAAGAAGAAGTACTTGTCGGTTTCTGCGTTGTACAAGTACTCGACGGTACCGGCACCGATGTAACCAATGTTCTTCGTCAAGCGCTGCGCTGCCTTTTCCATCTCTCTGAAAATGTCCGGCTTGGCAATGGTCGGAGGACCTTCCTCGAAAATCTTCTGGAAACGACGCTGCGTGGAGCAATCCCGGCCGTTAAGCGCGATAGCGTTACCGTACTCATCACCAACGATTTGCACCTCCAAGTGACGCGCTTGCGTACAGAGCTGCATCATGAACATCGGCGAACCCGGAACCTCCGCCTTGACTTGCTCGAAGTTCGCGCGAAGTTGATCTTCATCCGCACTCATACGGATACCCTTACCTCCACCACCTTCGGAGGCCTTCAACATGACCGGAAAACCAATGCGTCTCGCCGCCTCGACGCACTCGTCGACGGTAGTGACCATCGCCTTGTTGAAAATTTCATCCGGAATGGTACCCTCCTCGGTCAAGTTGGCTTCGAGACCGTCACCAGACCACGGGATGGACGGAACCTTCGCAGTTTGCGCCAAAATGTTCGCCGCAATCTTATCACCCAACACACTCATCACAGGCGCAGTCGGGCCGATGAATTGCACACCAATCGCCTTGAGCGAGGTCGGGAGCTTCGGGTTCTCGGACGCGTGACCCCAACCCGGCCACACGGCGTCCACACCTTCACGCTTCGCGATTTCTGTAATGAGCGGCACGTTCGCGTAGTTGTTCTTGTTGGAACCACCCGGAACTTCAACGTAATCGTCCGCGAAGCGGATGAATTCGGCATTCGCGGCGATGTCTTCCGGCGTCGCCATGGCCAAGAACTGAATGGCGTGGTCGTCGCCAAACGTGTTGAAAGCCCATCGACGCATCGAGAGGATGCTCTTCGTCGCAGCCATACCGTTGTTCGCGATGAGAACCTTACGGATCACACGCTTACCGCCACGCTCGGAGACGTACTTCGTGAGCGCATCGGCGCTCGACGAAGACGTCGAGCTCGCCGAAGCGTCGGCGATGGCGTGCGTCTGCTGCTCGTCGCCTCGTTGCGTCGCGCGCGCAATCGCAACGCGTCGCGTCGAGTCCGCGCGACGCACAGCGGCTCGCGCCGAAGTGCCCTTGCGGACATCGCCTAAAACTACGCGTCGTAAAAAAAGTGCAAAAGTGCGTAATCCGTCGTCAGTCGTTTCGCGCTCTTTTTAAAAACCGCGCGCGCGCGCGGGTCTCGCGCGTCTCTCTCGCGCCGCATCGCCGTCGGTTCACCCTCCACGCGCGCGCCAATCGGTCGTATTCCTTCACCACATCCCTCTCGACCGCGCTTCGGCGTCCCATCTCGCTCCGCGCCCGCACGCCTCGCGCGTCCCGCCCCCGCGCGCCCTCCTCCCTTATCCACCTTATCGACTCTTCGATAACGACTCTCCGACGAGATCGCATCGTCCTCGCGCCTCTCCCTTCGCGATCGCGACCGCTCGACGAGCGCGAACGAACACGCACATGTATTTCTCGACGATCGAATCGATACCGCCGAGGCGGCACCGCGCGCCGTCGTCGTCGGCATGAGTAATCTGCGTTCAAAAGAAAAGAGCGGATGTGTCATCAGTCTCGCGCGCCCGTGCCCAGGTCCGAGGTCATCCTCGCGCGTCTCCGCGTCGCACCCACGCGTCCCCCGCGCGCGCCGTCCACCGCGCGCGACGCCACTATTTTCCCTCCACCGCATCCACCGCTCCACGCCCGCCTCGCGCGTTCGCGCGCGTCCACCACCGTCCCATCGCGCGCGGCCGATCACCCCGCGCGTCTCGCGAGGTCATCCACCCTCGCGCGCGCGAGTAATCGTCCATCGTCCACGACGACGACGACGACGACGAACGCGACGAACGCGACGCGCGAACACACGCGTGTACACTCCACCCCGTCCCCTTCCCTCTCGCGCATCGCATCGCATCGCATCGAACGAGACGCACCCACGACGCCGCGCGCGCGAGTGATGCGATGCGACGCCCGCCCCGCCGACGGCTCGGACGAGTGGCCGAGACGTGGGGATCGAGGGGAGGGACTCACGACGAGTCACGACCGGTCACGATCGCGCGCGCGCACAGCGAGGGCAGGGATTCGATCGGTCGATCGAGCGATCGACGGCGTGCCATGCCTCGATCGATGCCCGGGGACGACAAAAAACGGACAATTGTCACATACATAAAACAGTGAGTGTCGGTGTGTATGGGATGGGTGTTCGTGACTCGTCCGTCGACCGGTCGACCGGTCGGTCGGTCGACCGAGGCGCGCGCGGGCGCGGGCGATTCGATCGATTCGATTCGATCGGCAGTCGGTCGTCGGTCGACGGGGGCGATGGCGTCGGCGTCGTCGCGCGCGTCGGCGTCGGGACGCGCGTCGGTGTCGGGACGCGGGGTGGGAGGGCGGCGTCGCGGGCGCGAGGGGGCGGTGGGGAGGCCACGGATGGGGGCGCGCGCGGGGACGACGG
>CEVL01183210.1_pt1 | contig 15528 bp, 9 predicted proteins | sample 427051 | NCBI WGS metagenome assembly CEVL01 (sample SAMEA2623673, study PRJEB7988) | marine metagenome | biome: marine biome (ENVO:00000447); feature: surface water layer (ENVO:00002042); material: "saline water (ENVO:00002010), including plankton (ENVO:xxxxxxxx)" | depth 5 m
TCTCTCTCGGCGGATGACGCGCGGAGACGAACGCGCGGTGGTGATTCGGGGTCGAGAGGGATGGCGAGGACGAGGAGTGAGGACTGACGACATCGTGTGCGTGTAGGATGAGGACGATGCGAGCGACGACGACGGCGGCGGCGGCGGCGGCGACGACGGCGGCGAGGCGGTTTCGCGCGGTTTCGCGCGGGACGACGACGCGCGCGCGCGCGAGCGGCGCGGCGACGGAGAAACCGGTGCCCAAGGTGATCATAGACAATAAGTCGGATGCGTTCGCGACGGTGGTGGAGGTATCGTTCGGGGATTACCTCGGTGAACTCTTGGATACGGTGGCGTCGCTGAAGAATTTGGGGTTGGACATCAACCGAGGCGAGGTCGCCATGGGGGACGGAACCAAGACGTCCAAGTTTTACGTGCTCGATCACGATACGGGCGAAAAGGTGACGAAGAGCGAACGTTTGGAAGAGATTCGTCACACCATCTTGACCAACATGGTGGCGTTCCACCCCGAGGCGGCGGAGTACATCCAAGCCAAGGCGCCGACGAGAACCATGGACGCCAACGAAGGGGTTCTCGGCAAGGTGAAGACCAAGGTGCAGACGGGGATCAAGTGCGTGCCGGAGCGATACCACTCCAAGCTCACGATTGAGACCACCGATCGACCGGGTTTATTGGTGGATGTCGTGCGCACGCTCAAGGATCTGAGTCTGTGCGTCGTGAGCGCCGAGGTGGACACCATCGGCGACAAGGCGAGCGACATCATCTACGTCACCCATCGCGGGGGTCCGCTCAACCCGTCCATGGAACAACTCGTGGTGAACTCTCTCTCCTACTACTTGTCTCTCACGGAGGAGGAATCGTACTGATTCTCCGTCTGTGCGTCCGTCCGTCGACGCGCGCGCACACGCGTACACCCATTTATCCACATACGCGCGCGGCGCGGCCTTTAACGCATCTTTACCTTTTGTTATCGAAATCAAACGAAATGCTCGAACGAAACGCGCGCCGCGTCCTCCTCGTGCGTGATTCGTCATCTTCTTTTCACTTCGTGTTACATTGCTACTAATTCGTGAACGTCAAAGACGTATGAATGGTTGGTCGCTCACGCGCACGGACACATGTGCGTGCAGTCAGAGTTTTTGGGCGCGTACGTGCACGACGCCGGTAAGTGTCCGTGGGACGGGGACAAGAAGCACCGTCCAGAGAGCGCGGCGACGCCACCGCAGTGCTCCGTCTTGTCGTTCATCAAAATTTCCTTGCACGCGACGACGCCGCCCTTGCCGTCGGCAGCCGTCGTTCTCGACGCGATGTCTCTGAGATCGTTCATGTTGTTCGGCCACGAGTGTTCCACGCACGATTTCTGCACCATGGTGCAGCGTTCTTGGCACGTCTGGAGCTTGCCGAATTCCGTCTGCACCCACTCGACGCCGGCGGCGGTGATTCTCCACTCGGACGGAATGGCATCGACCGGACCGGATTCTTCCATGGCGCCCATGCCGGCGGCGGCGAATCTCCCCGGGTCGACGTTCACCGGCGGTTGGGCGGGAGCCGCCGGTTGTTCCGGTTGCTGCGGTTGCGCCGCTTCTTGAGGTTGCGCCGCCGGTTGCTGCGGTTGCGCCGCCGGTTGCTGCGGTTGCGCCGCTTCTTGAGGTTGCGCCGCCGGTTGTTGCGCCGCCGGTTGCGGCATTGGTTGCACCACCGGTTGCGCCGTGGGAGTCACGGGGGGAGTCGGTATGCCTTCGTCGGCGTATTCGTGATCCTCGTACTCGGCGCGTGGTTGCGCCGCGGGCGACTGCGTCTGAGTCGCCTGAGGCTGCGCGGCGGTGCCCGCGGGCACCGCCGGCGCGCCTCCGACGCACCCCTCGATGCTGTACTTGTCGCAGATGCACGTCGGACATCTCGGCCAGCCCTCCTCATAGCTGATGGATTCGTCTTGGTGATCCGTCTTACAGAAGCGGCATCCGGTGTCTCCCAAGCAACCCAAACCGCCGCTCTGCTTGCAGACTGGATCGTACATGGAGTACAACAGCTTTGCGTCGCACACGTTGAAATTGCACGTGCGCGCCGCCGCTCCGAGATCGTCTTCGACGGCTACAACGCTCGTCGATTCGCCTTGACCCGCGACGGTCGGCGTCTTGTCGTCCGTCCCGGTGTCAGTGAATATGTCTGGCGCGCCGTCCACGGCGGGTTCAGCCGGCGTCGGCGTCAGCGCCGGCGTCGGCGTCGGCGTCAGTGCCGGCGTGGGCGTCGGTGTCGCGGGCGTGGGCGTCGACGTCGCCGTCTTCATCCCCGCGCAGCCTTCGGTGAACCCGTGGTGCTCGCACACGCAGCTATTGCACGTCGGGATTTCCGGTTGGTCGGCCATCGCGCCCTCCTCCTCTCGTCCGACGATTTTGCAAAATCGACATCCAGTCGAACCGACGCATCCGATGCCACCGACGTCGCACGCTGGATCGATGACTTGGAAATTGGTTGAGCACTTGGTCATATCGCACTTGGTCGCCGCGCTCCCCGTCGCCCCGGCGGCGAGACCTTGCATGGCCACGTCCGAGCTCGCCGCGTGCTTCATGAAGTCAGGAACGTCCCCAAGCTTGCCTCGGGCGGGCTTCTCGTCGTCGTCCTTGTAATCGATCTCCTCGTACTCGGACTTGAGCGACGAGCGCGCCGCCGCGCCGTTTTGTCGCTCGTTCGCGCCGCTCGAACCGGTTCTCCAGTTCGCACCCTCGAGGACGGGATTGAACGCTCCCTTCTCTTCGAGCGCGCCCGTGTGAAACGCCCGTCCCAAAGACGCCTCGGCGCGTTTTCTTTGGTGCCACGTCCGCAGGGCCTTGGCGCTCGCCGGATCGAGATCCACCGCCGTGCCCGTGAAGGATGACCCTCGCGCCGTGCGCACCGTCTTCCCTCTCGATTCAAACGACGACGAAGACGACCACTTCTTCCCCAAGCTCGCCATCTTCCCCAAACCATCACCGTTCACACCACCACCTTCCGCGGAGCTCTTCCACACCGTCACCGCCGCCAACGTCCCCACGCACAGCGCCGCCGCCGACGCCAGCGTCGCGCGCGCGATCGCCCCGCGCCCGCCGCGCGCCCCTCTCGCCCCTCTCTCCGACGACACCGCGCTGAGACCCTCGTCCCGCGCCGACGCGTACGCGTCCTCATCATCGCTCTCCCTCCTTCGCTCGCCATCGCTCGTCCCCTCTCGCGTCCACGTCGCGCCCCCCTCTTCGTCCCCGCGCGCGTCCCCATGGTGTTGCGCCTCGCCCTCGATTCGATCGCGCGGTCGTCGTCCGAGCAACGCGATCGATTCCCCTTCGCGATGCGACGCCATGTCGACGCGCGAGACGAGAATGCACGAGACGATACCGATCGCGAGCGTTCGCGCGCGTTCGTTCGTCGTCCACGCGTCGATCTGCGGACGAACGCGACGACGGATGAATGGACCACATGAATGGTGTTCGCGCGAACGCGATGCCTCTCTTCGACGTATACCTCTCAATGTACGAGTACATATATCGTATACACATCAAACACACGCGATATCCGTCCCGACCACCACCACACCGCAGACACATTGATGGATCAAATACACACAAGACACGACACCCACGTCCATACTTCACGTCAAAGAACGCCTCCAAAGATCCAAGACACCCACGACCGACGACCACCCGCGTGTGTGTTGGAGATATCTCGCGCGCGCCCCCCGTCCTCGCGCGTCTCGACACACGACGACGCGCGCGGCGACGACGCCGATCGATCGATCGAGCGCGCGTATTTTTGTACGCTCGAAAAATCGTCGTCCGCGTCTCGTCGCGGCGTCGCGCGCGGTCGCCGTTCGAGCGATTCATTCATTCATTCATTCATTCATCGGTCGGTCGGTCGGTGACGAGGATTGATTCGATCGTCGATTCATTCGACGGATTCCTCGCGACGGCGCGCGCGCGTCGCGGTGAAACCGACCCGGAGAGACGCGAACGAACGCACGTCTATTCATAGACCGCGCGCGCGATGGCGTACGCGACGTTTGAACGCGCGTTGGTGCGTCATCACTCGGCGCTCGCGCGCGTCGCCCTCGGCGGCGGCTTTTGCTACGGCTTCGCGTACACGACGCGCACGGGACGATCGCCGATGCGAGAACTGTGGAGTGGGACGACGGGGGAGGGTGAGGAAGGAGGGATGGTGCGCGCGGAGGCGAGAGGGGTGGCGAGCGTGCGCGCGGGCGTCGGGACGAATGGGTGAACGCGCGCGGCGCGGCCGGGCGCCGGCGCGCTGACGAGGCGACGCGCGCGAGGTTTTGCGCCGTCGGACTGTTGTTGTAAAAAAAGATGAAGACACATTCTTGACGAGCGTCGCGCGCGGTGATGCGTTTTGTTTTCTTTTCGTGCGCGTGTGCGCGTCGTCGTGTTGTTACACCGCGATGAATGAATCGTGGATGAATGAATATGAATGCGCGCGCGAACCGAATGGGCGCCCGCGAGGCGCGCGCGAGGGCGCGGTCGGGGTTTACCCGCCGCGCGCGTCGTCGTCGTTTAGACGGTGTCGACGGCGTCGTGCGCGTTCGAGTCGGCGTCGAGGGTGATGTCCGAGGAACGTCTTCGATGTTGGCGACGAGAGACGCGCGCGAATTGACGCTGAAGACGCTCGTAGGCGGCGGCGAGGCCGACGGTGGTGGCGACGACGGCGACGGCGAAACCGACGACGACGACGACGTACGGGATCCACATCACGTCCTTATCGACGCCGACGATGGCGATGGTGACGACGAGAAGGACGAGTTGCATCGGGAAACCAAACTTGACGAAATCGGCGAAGACGTATCCGCCCGGGCCGTACACCATGAGGTTGGTTTGGTAGCCGAAGGGCGACATGAAGGAGGCGCTCGCGGCGAGCATGAGCAAAAACGCCATCTTTTCCAGCGGAATGTTTTGCGCCTCCGCCGCGGTCGCCGCGATGGGAAGCATGAGCGCCGCCGCGGCGTTGTTGGTGACGATGTTGGAGATAAAAAAAGTGGCGAGATAGACGGCGGTGAGTAATCCGACCTCGCCCGTTCCCGTGACTCGTCCGAGGGCGACGAGCTTCTCGGCGATGAATTTCGCCACGCCGCTGTTTTGCATCCCCTTGGACATGCCGAAAGCGCCGGCGATGGTGACGATGACGTCCCATTTGATGGCGTTGCGAGCCTCCTGTTGCGTGAGCGTACCCGATCCGATCATCACCGCAGCGGCGAGCACGGCGGCGGTGAAGAGAGACGTCACGCCCGCCGTGTACAGGGTAATCATAGTCATCGCGCAGAGCAAGGACGGGATGAGCAGGCGCAAACGCGGCGGCGTCGAATCATCCAACACGCTGATGAGAGCGAACGCATCCTGCGCGCGCGTGCTGTGACGGAAATCTTGACCGGCGTCCAACAAGAGCACGTCTCCGGGATGCAAGACGACGTCGCCGATTCTTGAGTGCACGCGCGCCCCCTCTCTGTGCACGGCGATGACGACGGCGTTGAACCGTGTTCGAAACTTGACGTCACGAATAGATTTTCCGACTAGATCGCCCGTTTTTGCCACCACGGCTTGGATCAATCGACGGTTATGACTAGACACCTCGAGCTTATCCACTTGGTCGCTCGAGTACGGCGCCAAGCCCGGAACGCGACGAAGACTGGCGATGGCGCTCGCGCCGCCGGCGTACCACATCACATCGTTCGCTTCAAGCGGTTCGCTCGGGTCGATGACCGTCGTTCTATCCGCCGGAGATTCACCCACGCCGGCGGTCGTCGCCGCCGAGCGCGTGCGCTCGATGGAGACTAAAAATAGTCCCGGTAACGAACGCAAGCCGCTCTCCACGGCTGTTTTGCCTATAAAATTTCTCGCCGTACTCTCGATGCGCACAGCTATGAGGAATTCCTTGCCCGTGTTCATCATTCCGGCGCCGTGACCTATGATTTCTAAATCTTCTCTCGTCTTGGACAATCGCTCGTCCTCCTCCACCGCGATGCCTTCCGACTCTTCCAAAAGCTTGATGATGGGGGAAGAATCTTGAGCCTGCAGCACTAAGACGTCGCCGACTTGGAAGACGACGGCGTTCAATTTGCCCAGAGGCGCGCGCCCTCCTCTCTGCACGGCGATGATGGCGCCGCCGTACGCACCGCGAAGATCCGCCTCGGCTGGCGTCTTTCCAACGAGCGAGGAACCAGCTTTGATGTCGCATCTCACGACGGATTGACCGCGCTTCTTCACCGCCTCGATGCCCGTGACGGGTTCGAGCAACGTTTTGATGACTGTGGTGATTTCCTCCTTGGTGGTCGTGTTTTGCAACACTTGCAGACGCCAAATGGACACCGATCGAGAACCAACCGCTGAGGCTTCGCAGTGTAACAATTGCACGCGTAATCGATTGAGCGCCTGCGAGATGTCGTGCAAGAGCCCCGGTCGATCGTTCGCGCTGATTCCGAGCACCATTCTACCGACGTGTTCTGGATTACTCTGGTCCGCGTCGGGATCGACGTCCACCGTCACCAACGGAGGACCGAGCGCCGTCTCGCTCTCCTTGGCGCTGATCATCGCGTCGTCCATCGCCGTCTTGAGATTATCCCCGTATATTCTTAACGCTTGCGCCTTGATCGAGCGCGATAATCCATCGTCTGAATCGCTCGCACCGCCGGAGACGTACGCGTTCCCGTCGGAGGATGAATACCCCGGTGTGAGCGGCGCGCTGCCTCCTGCGTCGCTCGAGTCGTGCTGAGACCCCTGCGAGTGTCTCGGTCTCGGTCTGCGACGACGTTTCTTCAGAGCGTAAATACCACTCTCCGTTTCCTTGTAGATGGCGTGCGTGCGCGCGAGCTTTTGCAAATCCGCGATGCTACTGCTCGAGTGCACGGCGAGGTCATTGAGCGTCTCGCTTTGCTCCGCCGAGTCGTCGAATTCGCCCTCCTCCTCGTCGTCGTGCTCCTGCGTGATGGCCATGAGACCATACTCCGCGCACACTTTCCCTAAAGACTCTACCATACCGGTGAAGTACAAGATGTCGCCCTGATTGAGAATAAACTCGGGACCGACGGCGCGCAACAGCGCCTCGTTTCTTCGCACGCTCACCAGATACAGTCCCGGCAAACCTCGCAGCCCGCTCGCCGCCACCGTGTGCCCGACCGCTGAAGACCACCCCTCGACGCGCGCGCCGACGAGTAAATCCTCCTCGTCCTCCCCGTGATCCGCCTTGGTCGCCCCTCCGATTCTCCTCGCGCCCTTTGGCAACAAAAACGGCGACGCGAGCAACACGTACGCCACACCCGCCAGCGCCACCGGCACGCCGTACAGACCGAGATCAAACAATCCAATATTCACCGACTCGCTCCCCGCGTGCTCTCTCGACCACGTCTGCACCATCCCCTGCACCACTAAGTTCGTCGACGTCCCGATGAGCGTGCACGTCCCGCCCAAGACGCTCGCGAACGACAACGGAATCATCAACTGTTCCTTCGCCATCCCCGTCGACTCGCACCACCGCAACACGATCGGAATCATCACCGCCACCACCGGCGTATTATTCAAAAATCCACTCACGCACGCGATGGGTATCATCAATCGCAACTGCGCCCCCGCCGTCGTCCTCGGTTTCCCCAAGAGTTTCCCCATGTACCAATCCAGTCCTCCCGTCGCGCTGATCCCCGCCGCGACGACGAACAAAGCGGCCACCGTGAGCAAACCCTCGTTCGCGAATCCCGCCAGCGCCTCGGTGATCGTGAGCACCCCCGCGAGGTTCAGCGCGCACACCGAGAGCATCATGACCCAGTCGCTCTGAATGAGATCTCGCAGCAGGGCGACAAAGGCGAGGACGACGACGAGCACGGTCCACGCCGCGCGAAAATCATCCTCGGACGCCATCGTCGCCGTCGCACCGCGGGACGGAGGGCGACGCGTCGACGGACGACGCGTCCGCACTGCGCGACGCGAGGTGAAGATGTGCGCACCGATGACGACGAGGATGACGACGAGGACGCGCGCGGGTCGACGACGGTGGACGACGACGACGACGAGAACGGTGATCTCGCTCGTCGGTCTCCTCGTCGGCGTCGCGTCGACCGCGCGCGGCGACGAGGACGTCGATGACGCGGATTTCAGGCAATCATCACCGCTCAACCTTCGGGGCGTCTCGACGACGCGTGACGCGCTTCGCGCGCGCGTGACGACGCGAAAACTCGACCTCGATCGATTTCGCGTCGATGGAGACGATATCACGCCGTCGACGTACGGCGCGAGGAGCGGATACTTTGCGTTGAATTCCACCGAGGATGCGCACTTGTTTTACACGTTTTTCGAGCGACGACGCGGAAAGCGCTCGAACGACGCGGGAGACGATCCAATCATCGTCTGGCTCACCGGAGGACCGGGGTGTGCGTCTGAGCTCGCGTCTCTGTACGAAAATGGACCGTACGCGCTGACGAAGACGGCGAACGGGAAGGTTGGATTGACGTCGCGGGCGAGCGCGTGGTCGGACGCCGGTCATCTGTTGTACGTGGATTCGCCGGTGAACACCGGGTTTTCGTACTCGTCGTCGACGCGAGACGTGGCCAAGAGTGAGAGAGTGGTGGCGCGGGATTTGTTGGAGTTTTTGTGGGCGTTCTTGTTGCGACATCCGGAATTGGCGGATGCCGAAGTGTTCATCACCGGCGAGTCGTACGCGGGCCACTACGTCCCGGCGTTCGCGCGCGCGGTGTTCGATGCGAACGATCGAGACGATTCGCCCGTGCGAGTGAATTTCAAAGGATTAGCCGTGGGGAACGGGTTGACGGACCCCGAGATGCAATACGGCGCGTACGCGGATTACGCGCTCGGGAACGACGTCGTGAGCGCCGAGGCGGCGCGCAAGGCGCGGAAAATGTTTCAAACCGACTGCAAGAAGAAAATCGCCGCGTGCGCGAGAGGGGACGAGGAGAGCGCTCGTAATCGCGCGGTGTGCTTAAAAGCGGTGGACAATTGCATGACGATTCCGGACACGCTTTTGGAGGACGCGGCGTCTCGAAATGACGGCAAACCAATCAACGTGTACGACATTCGAAAGACGTGCGACTCGGCGCTGTGTTACGATTTCAGCGCGGCGGAAGAGTGGTTGAATCGCGCGGACGTGCAAAAAGCGCTCGGTGTGAAGAAAAAATGGCAGATGTGCGACGAAGGGGTGCATTCGAATCTCATGGGCGACTGGATGCACGACTTTGAGCCCGTCATTCCGGCGATGCTCGAGGCGGGCATTCGCGTGATGATTTACGCCGGCGAGAAGGATTTCATCTGTAACGCCCTCGGTAATCTTCGTTGGGTGAAAGCCATGCAATGGAGCGGCCAAGACGCATTCAACAAGGCGAAGCCCGAGCCTTTCGTCGTGGCGCGTGACGGCGAGGAGGAGGTCATCGGAGGCGACGTTCGCGAAGCGGGCCAGCTCTCCTTCGTCGCCGTCTCCGAAGCGGGGCACATGGTGCCCATGGACCAACCGAAAAACGCACTCACGATGATTCAGCGGTTCGTGAACGGCGAACCGATCGCGAGAGGGGCGGAACCTGAGCCGACAGAAACGCGTCGTGTCGCGTCGCCGAGACGCGCCGCCGATGCGTTGAAAGTCGCCATTTACTGAAATGTATGATTTTGTACCCCACTTACTGTACTTACTCTCCATAACAAACGTTCTAACAACGCGCGCACGCCTACTCGAAGCCTCACCCGAGGATTTCATCCAACCTCGCCTGCCAGAGCTTGTTTCTGGTCAAAACGGCGCGTGGATTGCTCACCGTGAGCTTGGAAAATTCTGCGCTATTGTTGAGGTTGATCCAGGCTGCTAAAATCGTGCTCTTCTTCGCCAGCGCCTTTTCAGCGTCGACGTGGGTCAACGAGTACATGACGGTATCCCAGAGAGCGACGTTGATCTCGCCCGAGGTGAAGAACTCGCGGAAGAACAACCCGCTCACATCGTCCTCGGACACCGTTTTACCCTTGCCCACCGTCGAAGTGGGCCTGAAGGCGCAATCTCCGAAGATGTCGTACGCTAGCTTGATGGTGCGCTCGAAGAACGCGTGCATTTCGCCCGCGTCTTGAGGCGTCATGTCCTTGTTCTCGCGCATCTCTTCGTTCAACCAGCTCTTGATGGGAATGAAGAAGCCCTCCGGCGCGGTGCGGAGCATGGCAAAATAACGTAAAACCAGCTCTCGGTCGCGCATGCGCAAGTGCGGCGTCTTGGATCTGTAGATTTTGAGCAAATATTCGTTTTGAACCAAGTCCTCCAACAAGTCCGTGTACATGCCTTGGTAAATGCAGTTTCGGAGCTCTTGTTCATTGAGCTGCGTCGCTCCCATGTTCAAGCGCTCAAACACCTCGAAGACGAAATCCGGTTGAGACGATCGCGAGATGGTGTGCACATTCAAGGGAAAATCCAAGATGGTCTCTTGATAACGTTCGTGCAAGTCGGCAAACGTCTTCCCGTTTAAATCCTCGTAAACTTCCAAGCCCGTGAGCTTAAACGGCGAACCGTCCGGAAACTCGGATTGGATAAAACTCCAAATCGACGTCAATCGCTGTTTACCATCGACCACCTCCAACTTCCCGCTCTGCGTCTCATGGAAAAACATGGTCGGAATCGGAATGTTCAAGATGAGCGACTCTATGAGCTTACTCGCCGTCCGTACCGTCCACACGTACTCTCGCTGATAACTCGGTCGCAAGTTCACCTTGCCGCGATTGATTTTATCAATCACACTGTTCACCGTGAAATCAGCCTTTTGAATCTGCAGTGCGTCCCTGTCCACTCTGAACAGCGTCTCATCCAGCTCCGCGAACAAGTCCTCCTCTTCTTCTCTCTTTTTCGCGCTCGATTTGCCCTCGAACACCGCCGCCGCCGCCGACCCCTTGGCCGAAGACGCCCCGACGTGCTCCCAGAGCGACTCCGAGTCGTATCTCGTCCCCACGGAGACATCCTTGGACTCATCCCAAAGTTCTTTATCCTGATCGTCCCCCAAGAGCGCGCGCGCGCGCGTCACGGGGTGTCGAATCGGTGCCGATCTGGCGGATGATTTTCCCGCGTATTTTCTAGTCGAACGCTCCATCGCGCCGCATCGCGCGGGCGTCGTCGCGAGCACCATCTCGCGCGGTGGAACCGTGACCGATTGCCCTCACGCGATCGTCGAGCGCGCGCGTGTGCGACGCGCGTCGAGATGTGCGGCTCCGCGCGGGCACTGTCGATGCATTTTTCAAAAAAATCAGCTGGCTGACGCGACGCCGGGACGAAAAATCTCGATCGATGCAATCGAACTACAAGGACTAGGCTACTCGTGTCTATCGTCGTCGAGGACTTCCTGAATGGATTCGGCGTGACGCAGGACGACGGTTTCGGGTCGTCGATTCCCGTGAGGGGAAGATTCGGCGCGCGCACGCGCGCCGCCGCGCAACGCGTCGGATAACGTCTCGTCGTCGACGGTCTCGAGGTGGTCCAGGCTCGCGTCCATGGGCCAACGCTTCTGTCGCGATAAGATGGTGAACCAATCCGGGGCGAATTTGAACGTTTTGGGATCGAGAAGTTCGTTTTCTCGCTGCGCGTCGTCGACGACGCGCTCAAAGCGATGGAGCAAATCCGTCATTCGTCGCAATCCGGCGAGATCCTTGCGTTTGGGCTCGAGCTTCGAGTCGTAATAGCTCAACAACTCGCTCTCACCGCCGTCTCGCGAGATGAGCCCGTTCACGTCGTGCGCGAGTTCGATGATCGTGCTCGCTGAATCGAGCGGATTCGCCATCAAATGTCGCGCGTACGCGTACAACGTCACAGCGTCGTCCGCGTCCGATGTGACGGCGAAAACCAATTCGAAATCAGAGGGAAACTTCGTCTTACTGTACTCGAGCATCGAACGCAACACGCGTATCGATTCTTCGTACTCGTCATCCTTGTACGCGAATTTCCCCTCGCCCAGTTCGTCGCCGCCCCACACCAACGACAGCGACACGATGAATCGATCGCACGTCTCCGGGCACTTCGATCGTCTGTAATCCAACGCCGCGTCGACGATTAACTTTTCATTCTTCTCCACGAACGCCACCTTATCGGATAATCGCATGGGCATCACCACCGCGCGCGGGAGCAACTCTCCCAGAGCCGAGCGTCTCAGCGTCTGCTTGTCTCTCTCCGTCGCCGCCAGAGTCGCCGCGAACGCGCGCGTGCCCTCAGTTCGCGTCTCTAAAAACGCGCGCATGAGCGTTCCTTTATACGCGTCGGGATTATCCAACACCGCGGCGCGCGCGCGCAACCACCCGTTCCCTCTTCGCTTGACGACGTTGCCCAGTCTGTATCCGCCGCCGCGTTTATTCACCGGAATCTTCCACAATTCGCGCTCGTCACGCACGAGGAGCGTCCACGAGGACGACGTCTCGCTCGACGCGAAACTCCCACTCTCGTACACCGGTCGAGGCGCGCCCAACCACGCGTCGACGTCGAAACTCTCATCCTCGGGAGACGCGCCGTCGGCGGCGGCGTCAACACCCAACGCTGGCTCATCGACGCCCGTCGACGCGTCCTCGCGACGAACGTTGAGCCAACCGGTGGAAGATCCGAGAGAGGGAACACCGAGTCGTGCGTCTGGCGCGCGCGCGAGCGAAATGAGCGCGCCGGCGCCGGCGAGGGCGACGATCGCGCTCGCGAACATTGCTGTTCGAGAAGACGATGCCGACGACGTCGACGCTCGCACGCTCGCGCGCGCGCGGTCGCCGTCGTCCACGACGACGGTGACGTCGCCCGCGACGTCGTCGAGGAGCGCCGCGCGCTCGCTCGTCTCGGACATCGCGAGTCGGCGAATGGGGACGGCGTCCCGCGTTTGCGCGCTCTCGAGAACCGAACCGCCGACGCGACGAGACGCGATCAGACGGGACGCGCGCGTTCGATGCGATGCAACGTAATGAAATTGAATGCGATTGCGCTAGACTAGATGTTACACGCGCCGGAATCGCACGCGATAAGTGTAGATGGTTTCTCGTCGCCGACGCCGTCGAACGGGACGTCTCGCGACGAGACGAAGACCACTTGTTCGGGCGCGGTGGACGCCTTGGGAAGGTACTCCAAGACCTCGCCGATGATGGTAGTGTGTGGATACCCCGCGGCTCTGAGCGCGTCCACGGCGGCGGAGGCGTTTTCGCTCGGCACGGAGGCTAACATGCCGCCGGCGGTTTGAGGATCGAAGAGGAGCGGATACTTTGGCGCCCCGGACACGGTGGATGGATTCGCCACCGCTCGCGAGAGTCTGACGTTGGCCGGTTGCAGAGAGCTCGTGATGCCCGATTCCACGCACTCCAACGCGCCCGGAAGGATGGGTACGGCGTCCATGTCTAATACGGCGGCGGCGTTGCTTCCTTTGCACATCTCGACAAGGTGGCCGAGTAAACCGAATCCCGTGACGTCCGTGCACGACGTCGCGCCGTGATCGAAGAGCGTCTTAGCCGCGACCGCACTCGGTTGTCGCATGGAGTTCAACGCGTTAGAAATCCATCGACCCTGCGCTTTGGAGCGCATGTCGGCGGCGAACAGCGTGCCGGTGCCGACAGGCTTGGTGAGGATGATTTTGTGACCAGCCTTCATGCCGCCCTTCTTCATGAGCTTCTCGCGCGGGGCTGCGCCGTGGACGGAAAAACCCAACGAGAGTTCCGCGCCCTCGGAGCTGTGTCCACCGGCGAGGCCACAGCCGGCGTCTCGAAGGATGCTGCACGCGCCCGCCATCATTTGATATAACGTCTCTTCGACTTGAGTCTCCAGTCCGTACGGCACCGTCGCGATGGCGAGCGCCGCGTGAGGATCCGCACCCATCGCCCAACAGTCCCCGAGCGCGTGCACGGCGGCGATTTGGCCGAATATGTAAGGATCGTCCACGAAGGCTCTGAAATAATCCACGGTTTGCACGCCAACCATGCCCGGCGGGACTGAGACCACCGCCGCGTCGTCGGGTTGATCGATCCCGACCTCCACGTTTTTATTCGTCGGAATTGGTTCTAAACGTTTCATCACGCGCGATAACACGGTGGCACCGACCTTGGCGCCGCACCCACCGCATCTCATGGGAACCGCGCGCAACGCCGCGATGGTCTCCTCGCCGGCGGCGAGCGCGAGAGGGGACGCGTCGATCGCCTCTTCCTTCATGTCGGGCATTTCCTGATACATTTTCATCCACTTGCGATCGATTTTATCTTTCCATCGCCACAAGCGTTCACCGACCGGACCTATGCCGCCGAACGCGTAGTTGCCGTAGGACAACACCGCCGATTTCCCGCCAATGGTGATTAAACCCAAAAAGAGCTTTTGCGGCGTGAAGTCGACGAGTGATTTCCCGAGTAACGCTCGGCGAATATTCTTATCTAAAGGAGGCCCTTGTCGCACGGCGAAAACCCCAGCCTTCGGTCTCGGATGCTTGAGCACGTTGGCCACGTCTCCCGCGGCGAAGACGTGCTGGTGCGACGTCGATTCCAACGTCGCGTTCACGGCGATGAACCCATCGTCGTCCAACGCCAAATCCGTGGACTCCTTCAACCACTTCGCCGCGCCCGCTTGCGTGCACCAGATGCACTCGTCCGCGTTGATCTCGCGTCCACTCTGAAGCACCAGCGTTTTCGACTCGGCTCGCGCGACGCCGTCGTCCTCGATCACGCGTACGCCCGCTTCGTCGAAAACCTTCAAAAACGTCTTCCTCACCCCCTTCGCGTGCGACGGCATCAACTTCCCTCGCGTCACGAGCGTGAACGCGGCTAAATTCTCATCCAAACCGCGCTTTTTCAACTCTTCCCGCATCCTGTACCGCATCGACAACGCGAGCTCGGCGCCCCCCGCGCCCCCGCCCACCACGCACACGTCGCACTTTTTCCCACCCTCGAGCACTCGCGCCAACATCGCCTCCCACCTCGCGTTGAATCCAAAGATCGGTTTCACCGGCGTCGCGTGTTCGTTCGCCCCCGCCACGTCCGACGCGCGCGGCGTTATGCCCACGTCGACGCTGCACACGTCGAATCGCGCCCCCGGTCTTCCGCTCCTCATCAACACCCGCTTATTCGCGTGATCGATCCCGACCGCCTCGTCGTGTATGATTCGAAAGTTCCCGCTTCGACAGATGGGCTCGAGATCGACGTGCGTCTCCTCCCACGAGTAGTGTCCCGCGACGAGTCCCGGGAGCATGCCGCTGTACGGCGTGTGTAAATCCTTGGCGATGAGCGTCACGCGCGCGCCCTCGCACGGATTCATCGCGAGTGATTTTAACACGTACACGTGCGCGTGTCCACCGCCGATGAGGACGAGATCCTTGACGACGGGGGCGTTTCGGGCGCGCATGGCGGCGAGGATTGGATGGCGACGGTCGTGCGGGCGCCGACGCGCGAGCGGTGATGCGCGACGGATGTGCGACGGTGCGGAGGTTGGAGACGCGCGCGATGAAGCGGTCTGCATGCGCCGAGGTCGAGAGGACTCGGCGGCGTGCGCGCGCGCGACGCGATGTGTGGGACACTTTCGCGCGCGCCGAGTCGCGGCTCC
>CEVL01061918.1_pt1 | contig 15365 bp, 6 predicted proteins | sample 427051 | NCBI WGS metagenome assembly CEVL01 (sample SAMEA2623673, study PRJEB7988) | marine metagenome | biome: marine biome (ENVO:00000447); feature: surface water layer (ENVO:00002042); material: "saline water (ENVO:00002010), including plankton (ENVO:xxxxxxxx)" | depth 5 m
ACGTGTCCTTGTCAGAGTTCATGTTGGCTCCCGAGAACGTGCACTGCTTTGCGGGTTCAGAATTCCATTTATCCCATGGAACGGCGGTGGCAGATAGCGCACCGGCGCCGATATCGGTACTCACAGTCGTGCACACAGTGTCGTTGATGCCCGTGCTTTCGTGCCTCCAGTGTTCCGATTCCCAATTGGACATGGACTCATATCGACCGTAGTATGTTGGATTACTTGGCCTGCAGTATCCAGATTGCGTGAGATCTTCGCTCGAGCCCCACTCGGTCGTGCCGAGGCAGTAGTTGCCGGTTGTGGCCTCGCAGATAGTTTGGTTATGGGATCGCGGTCTCCAGTTGCAAGCCTTGGCGGCGAGGCACTCAGCCTTGCACTCGGTTTCGCCCTCGCAGTCGGAACAACCGTTCCCCCAACAGTGAGTATTATACTTCCATCCGTCGGCGTCGCCCATGCACTCTTGGGCGATGGCAACGTCTGTGATTGCCTGACCAACGGCGGCGTCAGTGGCGGCCGACGAGCCTCCGAGAACTTTCCTGACGGTTTTAACGGCTTCATCGGTAACTCTGTTGTTCGCTTCGAGTCTCCTTGTCAGGCAATGAGCGATGGCCGCACCTGACGACTCGGACCCCGCCGAGGCGCACCTGTTCGTCAGCGTGGTGGCGGACCACGCGCAACCGTCGTCTGTTGGCGTATCTTTTTGTTGACCAGATCCTGCGATCAGGCACTTGCCGGAGTAGCAGTCGTCGTCGCTTTCGCACGGCTGCGTGGACTTCATGGAATAGCCGCTGTCCCAATTTTCCACACCGACGACTGCGCTTAAACAGCAATCAAGATCAGAGTTGATCTCTGTAACGATATTGTTGACTTCGAGGTACTTGGTCATGCACGCCTTGGGATTCTGCAGTTTGCTAGCCACGAAATCGGCAGCTGCCGCAGCCTCGGTCGGGTCAACACAATAAAGAGAATCGAGGTCGCCGTTGGGGAACTCTTCCGTCTTGCTGTTCTCGAAAGCGGTGGAGAGGCACTCAAACACGTAATCTGCCGTTTTCAACTTTGGGCGGAAGACGCTCACCGTCGCGTTCCTTGGAGCGCAGCACATGGTTTGTTGCAAGTCGTGGTTGCAACACGGATCTTTGCACCACTCGTGATTGGGATAGTTCTTGCAGTATGCCCATGAACCGTCATTGCACTGTTCCACCAACGTCTCGTTCCTGTAGTCCATGTTCATCCAGTCGCAGGGTTCGGAGACGACGCACTCGGTCGTTTCCTGAGTTTCTCTTGCCCAGAAATCCTCCATGGAGTTTGTGACGATCGAGATGCAGTCCACCCAGGCATCGGTGCCCATGTACTGGAGGTAGTCGGCATAGTTGGTGAGCATCGTGCCATCCTCGGTCTTTGCAATCGTCTCGTTCAAGCCGTCGACGACCTCAGCCAGCCTCTCGATGTTGCACTTGTTCTCGGCGGGCTGGAGGGGAATCCCACCCCCGTCGCCATAGCAGGAGTCGACCACCATGTAGCAACCCTCAAAGTCCTTCACGGTGAGCACTTCGCGTGAGCTGCTCCAAAGATCGTTTTCTTCCTGGAACGTGTACGATGTTTTCCCGGTTTCGAGGCTTCGCGAGCCAAGGTAAAAGGCAAAGCTGAGACTTGTCTCTTTCATGTTCTCGATGGCGTCGTCTCGACCACCCTTGGCGGTGGAAAGGTCGACGTGCCCGCCCACGTGGTAGGCCAAGTCGCGCTCGAAGCGTTTATCGTTCAACTTGATCATTCCGCGGTTCCGGTCGTAGTCCATTCCGCCACATTTGAAATTTTGTTCCCAACGCTTGTCATTGCGCGCGTCGAGCCTTTTCTTGAGGGAGCTGTACGCTCCAGGCGTGGCCGTGATGTTCCTGTAAATGGTCACGGAACCCGTGGTGGTGTCGCGAACCTCCACAGTGAACTTCGTGCCCAATCCGGGCACCTTACCCGTGGTTCTAGCAAGGACGGTGAATGCATCCAGCACCACGTACGCGTCGGGTACGCTGTCGTAGATGGACGTCAAATCGGAGAAGGCGATTCCGTCGATGGAGACGATCTCTTGGGGATCGACCATCGTGGGAACGTCCACGAGGGTGACCAGCATCTTGCACGTGGAGGTGCCTGAAGATGTGAACTCTTTGGAGACAGCGCTCTTGAAAGGGGTCAGCTTCATCTCCGAGCGAATCTGCTTGTTCCCCGGAACGGGTTCGTGATGGAAGTGGGTAAAGTAGCCGGCGATGTTGTCGCGAGCGAGCGGCGGAATGCCGAGCATCGGAGGATGGTACACGGCGGCTGGGCAATTCTTGTACCCAAACTTCATCTTTCTGGCGATATCGTTCTCGTCAGAATCGCCCCCGCAGTCCCAGCATGAGTTCCTGTGAGACAGTTCACCAAGCATATGCCCTACCTGCCACATCTCTAATTTCGGAAAGTCGATTTCAGCCACGTCGGGGTCATCAGGGTCAAAGCCGAGGAACGCGGTGCCACCCAATGAGAGCACCGTCACCGTTCGTTCGAAGCAGTCTTCTGGGTTTGGACCGTTGCAAGTGTGAACCGGCAATTCCTGGCTGTCGAAGTAATCAATGATTTCCTGCTCAGTGAAGTCCTTCACGCCGGTGAGTTTGACGATTTTATCCTTTGCCAGTAGATGCGGCCAGAACGAGTTCCTCAGCTGCTTCTTCGCTTGATCACCGAGCTTTTTGTAGACGTCCTTGATGGTGTACGGACCGCCGCGGCCATCTCGCCCGTCCATGCGTGTAGCTACCACTGGGGAGACGCGGTCAGATGTGTCGAAAGGAACAGCGGTGAGGTCAACGTCGTGTCCGTGCAGCTCTCCGAACCTCGCCGCGGTGCATCTTCCGAGTATCATCATGGGGTGATCGCTCAGGCCGTCGTGGTCTGATTGGCTCATATAATCGTCATGTGTGGGTTGGCGCATGTAGAGGGTGGATTTGTCGACTGGGCAACAGATCTCATTACTGGAATGGTGGGAATGGTCGTGAATGGAACAATGCACTTCCGACCGAGGGTACCCGTGCCCTGAGAAGGTGACGTTGATGCAAGAGTACGACGCGGGATTGTCCAGGAAGTCTTCGTATGTAGCTGGAACACTGGGCATATCGCAAGTAATACCATTCTCCCAGTCCGGGCATCCATTGTGGTTATCAGGGCTGGAAGCGTACTGTATCTCGTACGTCTTCGTCGGAGGGATGTAACCTTCCGGGCATATCCTGGGCTCCACGGTGAATGTTTTGTCAGCCTCGACCTCGACGTAGAGGAAGGATGTTCTCGCGATGCCACCGTTCGCGTCATTGGTGTCGATGGCGACGGGCCTGAACTTGGCGACACACTGCATGGTGGGGTCATCCGCGGAGCCCAGGATGATGAAGGACGCCACCAGGACCGCGCGGAAAAGGACGGCGAACGAGATCATAGTCTCAGCACGATCAATGTTCGACGATGATGGTTAAAGCGTGGGACGCACGTGGGCGGGGGTTCGTACTCCTCCCCCCGCGTGCGTCGTGCTTTGCTGGTCGACGACAATTATTCCGTACAGTTCGTTCGTTGAAAAGGGCACCCGAAATTGTCGACCGCGTGTGCCCTTCAGAATTGTTCGACGTCGAAAAGCCAACATAACATAGGACTAGGACTAGTAAAATATTCACACGAAACGCGTCGAACAGTTAGTCGGTCGCGGACGAGTGCACTGTACTACTAGTATGACTTAGTTACGTGAAGTTTCCCATTTTCGTTCAGACACGCGCCAACCTCTTCCAGTGTTCGTGCGTCGTGCAACGCGGACGCGAATTTCTCTTTTGTAGACTTCAAGATTTTTGGAAAATCCATGTACGTGGCGGCGCCTGAAAACGCAAGCCACTCTCTATCGAGAGCCTCAAATAAGAGCACGTAAAGAATCTCAAACGCGTGCTCTTCTTTCTCTAAAAGCTGTGCGAAAACCATTCCCACGGCGGTCGTCGGTGCTTCTTTCTGTACCTCACACATCTCTAGCAAATTGAAAGTTAAATTGACCCCAGCCACGGCGAATGGATACTCAAATTCACTTCTGCGCCCGTGTGCTTTGTCTTTGATGGCTTTGAATGTTTCTGGCCTATTCACGCCGAACCAAACTAAGTTCTCGAGGGCCATGAACCCCGCTCCGCGAAAATCCGTTTGCGGCGACGTCGATTGCCAACCCATATCCTTCCACCGCTCGCTTTTCGCACCTCTTGGGAACTCTGCGTCGCGACCAAACGCGAGCGACCAAAGGGCGCGCAGAGCGTCCGTGTGTTCTATCTTAGAATCATCGTATTGCACGAGTGAACGCATCGCGAGCGCGTGTAACCTCTTTTTCTGCTCGTCATTCAGCGCGTAAATCGGTTGCTGATTGCGCGCCGATATCCCCAGAGTAACGGCAATCTGCGCGACCACGGCCGATAACAACTCTCGGAGTTCGCGTAGAAAACTTTTTCCATTGCCTCCCCCTCCGCAGGAACGAGGCGCGCGTCGCCTCGCACCCGAAGTCGACGGAGAACTGGGCATGCGCGCAACGGCTTCTGACGCTGAGAGTTTTCATAGAAGCGAAAAAATACGGTGGCGTCGTGATAAATTTTTTACACAATCCGAGGACGTTCGTACGGTTTAAGCGGCGTCGATAGCGGCCAGAATTTGATCGACGTGCGCCGTGGTTTTTACGGACGCCATGGACGAGTCGCGCTCGAGCCAATGTGCGGCGACGGTACCGTCCTTCTTGATGAGAAAGGTTTGTCGATCGGAGAATCGACCAAAGATTGGAATCTTGAGATCTGCACCGTACGCTTCGGACACGGTTCCGTCGTTATCGCTGAGAAGCGTGAACGATTTCAACCCCTTGTCTGAACAAAATTCGTTGTGTTTCTCCAAGCTGTCCATGGAGACACCAATGACACGAGCTTTCTTCGCCGTAAACTGCGGAATGGCGGCCTCGAAACGCTGCGCTTCGATGGAACATCCTGGAGAACCGTCTTGGTTATAGAAGTAAAGCACGACGAACTCGTTCGATTTAAGAGCTTCGCTGAGCGTCACGTTGCCGTCCGTTCCGGATAGCGTAAAATCAGGAGCAGCGCCGCCAGCCTCCACGGGCCCGGCGTGCGCGGGGGCGACGTTCGTGAGGACGGAGGCGGCGGCTCCCGCGAAAAGCGTCGATCTTCGAGTCATGTGCGCGCGCTCGTCGTCGTCGATCGCGTCTACAGGCGGCGCGAGCTTTGCGATCGCGTGGGCCACGTGGCATCGCGCCATTCGTAATCGGCGCGCGTGAAGCGGTCTGCGATGCGCGATGGACGCCCCGCAGAAGGTTGAAACGGTGGATGACAGCATCTGACTCGTATCGGTTTTCTTCTCGCGGTGCCCGCGATGTGTTTCGCGCTCCGAAAAGTGAGGGGGCGCAGGAAGTGAGAAGTCAAATCACAACCCGTGAGACCGTGGCGCGGTGTAAAACGTCGAGAAGCGCGCACAGATCGCGAGCAGCCATCATAGAGAGACGGCGTGGATCGGATCGGCGTCCATCGCGATGTCGCGCGAGTTTATGTTTGAAAACGAACACGCGATTTGCTGGAAGACGACGGTTCCTCCCAACCTACCCTTGAAGATGCACCGTCACGATAGAGCGCGAACGATCGTCGCTTTACAGGGCGGCGTGCTGAAGCGGGTCGACGAGGACGGTTCACGCATGGATCTCGTGTTTAAGACCGGCAAGGCGTACTGGTACGAAGCTGATCCACCGGATAACCTGCACGCAGACGTCAACGAGGGCGACGAGGACGTGATAGTCATCGTGACTGAGTTTAAGACGGAGGAGGATAGAAATGGCACGAGAAACGCGCGCGACGAGTGCGGGTGCGGGGTCGGGCCGGGCGAAAAGTGTGATTGCCAGTCTAAGATCGGTCTACCGTTCAAGATGCCGGTGGGATGGGAGCCTCCGACGAGGAAAAGAGCGGCAGCGTGATAATTGTTATATAACAGATTTAGAGATTATTTGTTTTTGAATCGCGTCCCACGCGGCGCGGCGCGCCGATACTTCTTTCTCGGCGATGTACATCGCGGCGGCGACGCCGCGCAAGGACTCTCGTTCGCTCGAGGTTCGCATGAAGACGTCGTCGACATCGTCTCCCTCACTCGGCGAGCAGACTTCAGCGAACACACTGAGAACGAATTTCGACTGTTCTGTATCAGGGATCAAGTCTCCGAGAAGCATCGTTGCGAAGGAAACGATTTCTTCTCCCACGCCGCATGCGTCAATCGTAAAGTACAGCTCCTCCGCGCCGGTTTGAATTCTTTTTCCGGGGACATTCAAGCGACGATGCGCTGCATGCAGAAAGTCCGCGGCAGAGAGTTCGAACCCATCCGAACCATTCGCGTCGATATCGATGAATCCGTAGTTCATGAAAAGGTCCCTCTGGGACAGATTCACGCCGTACGAATCGAACACCTGCTCGCCTGTTTGATACGACCGATGTGAAGAAAGCACAGCGCTTTGCGTTTCCACATCATACCGCAACAGAGCTTCTTCGGTCGCATTCGACGAGTGGTTCAGTGCGTCTGCATACGGTACGAGCGCGATTGCGCCATCGCCACTTTCTTCGCCCGAAATCCCTTCGTCCCAACAGTCATCGTCGACGTCGTCGAATACGTACTCATCGTCCCGGTCTCCGAAAGTCTCCAGATCTGTGAGGAAAAACGCTCGGGATGAAACGATCGCTCCCGCGCGGCGAAAGGCAGCATCGCTTGGCCACTCTTGGACATCCAATCCCAGCGTCGACGCGACTTTCGACGCTCGCAATCGTCGAGCCACCGAATCGTATCGTCGCGTGCGACGCTCGATGTCCCGTCTCACGCCGGACCGTGCTGGAAGTCTACGCACGTCCGCGTCGTTCCAGAGCAACGGGTGCGATTCGACGACATCTGAACCATTCAGCGTTCGCACGTAAGGCGCCCATCTCGATCTTTCGCCGAGCGCTTCCTCGCGCAAGAACGCGACGGCGAGCGTCTCCGACGCGCTCAACTCGTACTCGTCCCTCAACCATCGCTCGTGCGCTTGTCCCAGCGCTTCTCGCGCCGTCAACACGCACGCGCGCGGAATCCTGAGCAAGACGTCTCCTCGCGAGATTCCTTTCGACGACGCGCACACCGCTCGCGTGCCGTACGCATCGTCGTCTCGCATCTCCAACCGAACGAGGCTCGTAAAGTCGGCGCGCGTCTCCAACCACTCTCGGAGCTCGCTCGACGACGAGACTCGAGAACGACGCACGGGCCGATCACGCGTCTTCCCGCGCGTCTTCCCGCGCGTCTTCCCGCGAACGTTCGCCGCGCGCGCCGACGAAGCGCGGGAAGACGCGCCCATCAGTGGGACCGAGACCAACGACCCGCACCACTGTGGCGCGCGCGACGCGACGGCGACGCGTGCGGTGGTGACGATGCCGCGGACGCTGTACGACGCGTACCAACACGCGTCGTCCGAGAGCGATCTGGGCGCGTCTTCGACGCCGTCGACGACGACGGCGACGTCATCGCGGTGGACGTTGGCGCCGTCCGAAGATTCGAGCGAGCGCGCGTCGCGCGAGCGAGACGACGAGAGTGCGGAGCGAGGACGCGGATCGATCGGTGTGTCCACGTCTTCTGAGGCAGATTCGCTCGCGATACACGCCTCGGACGGGCGCGTGCGCGTGTATCGGTCGACAGATGATTGGCACGCCGCGAGCGGGGGCACGCCCGGACTCGGGTGGACGAGCGTCGGGACGGAGGACGCGCGCACTCGGTGGAGCGACGACGGCCGAGCGTTCGCGTTCGAGAGAATGGATGGTAAAATGTTCGTCGCGAATCGGGTGGGTGAAATCGTGTGGACGAACGATGATGAGGTGACTGCTTCGCACGCGGGATTCGGATTGGCGCTCCGTCGAGAGACGACTTCGGCGTACGATCTTTTGAGCGTGAATTTGAAAGGAACGCCCGCGGTGACGCGCGCGCGCGTTTCACTGGAATCAAAATGCTCCGTGTTTTCTTCGACCGGCTCTCGCGAACATGAGAAACGGCGGGACGCGGTGAGTTTGGGTAAAGCGTTGAGGTGTGCCGACGGCGCGGAGTGGTTAGAGAACAGACGCACATTGGTCGTTGTTGGACGACGACACGCTTCAACGGGATCCACTATAACGACTTGGGTGTATGAGAACGCTGATGATTTTCTCAGCATACGGAATACGAGGACGATAGAGTGCAATCACGACGCGGCGCCGCGAAGAAGTTTTTTTAGAACACCGTTTCGCTTACACCTGGCTGTGCGAATTACGGATGAAACACTCGGAGTGGCTGCAACATCGTGGAATGGGCGGTTGAGCGTGTTCTACGTATCCCATGATGATAGTTCACGGGCAGAAACTATGATTTCACGCGAAAACGTGCGTGCGGCCGCTTGGTGGTCTTCTCGTGCGGTGGCGATAGCCACGCGAGACGGACATCTGACGGTGCAATCGATCCAGGATGATTCGCACGTGTTAGGTGATGAGCCAGAGTCGTTCGATTCTATAGAAGACTTGGTCTCCGCGCCGCGCGACGTTGATGGTATCGAACGTGGGCGTCTCTTACTTTTGGAGCGTCCACGGACAGGCGGTTGGAGACTGATTTCAATCAACGAGCGAACCCCCGCAGAAATGTTGCAGTCACACATGGAGATGGAAGAATGGGGTGTTGCCCTCACATTGGCGCGTCAGCACGGATTGGATACCGATGAAGTTTATAAAGCACGATGGGAAAGGTCGATTCCATCCAAGGAAGGCTTGACCGATTGGCTGTCACGCATTTCTGACCGTGCGTGGGTGGGAGTACAATGCCTCGTCGCTCGCACCGACTCGTATGAAACCCAGCGACACATACTGGTTTACGGCTTAAAAGAGTCGGACGCTCAAGCGAAACGATCCGAGCATGGTGACCCTTCAACCGGTGATGCGTTAGTAACGTGGAATTGGTGGGTGAAGTTACGGCTCGCGTTGCTCGGTGCAATTGATCGCGCAGATGCAGTACACGAAGTCACGGGCGGTGCGTTTTCGAGCGAGCTGTTTTCAAATATTATTGGAGCTCCGATTCGTGAAGTCGCGATAAATGCCGCTTACGCGAATGATATTGCGCTTTTAAGTATTCTGTTCAAGCGTTTCTCTCGTGCATTGCGAGCACATATGTTTGAAGTGATTTCTGCGATCCCCGAAACATCAGACGTCGGAGCGTACGAGTCTCTGCTTCCGTGGTCCGGAGCGGCGATGACCAGGGACGACAGCGAGCACTTTGGCAGTCGACGGGCCGTGGATTGGGCTGAATCAGAAACATACGCGCAAGCAATAGCGTCCACTTCTCCGGACGGTGACAAAGTTCTGGCCCAGTCAGCCGGAGTCGGCCCGTCTTCAGCGCGCATGCTCAACGACGTGGCATCAAAGGAATGGTTGATGTCGGCAACGGAAAGAATTTGTACGTTGACCGAGCGTGAGAATGGTCTCCCTTCTGAAATGGAAATGGAAGCGTGGGCCATCAAGCGGTCGTGCGAAATGGACGAGTATGCTGGTGCCATCGACAACGCACACGGGCTGTTGCAGCGGGCGTCAACTGCGTTGAAAACCAAAACTCTCGTCGACTTTGCCTATGCGTCTGGTGCCTTGGCATCGTCTGCGTATATCTGTTTCGATACAAACAGAAACGATATTACTAATGTGAATTTTGAAGAATTTTTGGCGAACGATGCGTCTGGAAGATTGTCGACTATATTATCAATGATGAACGACAGCAACTCTTCGAGACTCATGTCTGGGCCGGTAACGGATTTACTAAAATATCAGAGCGACAGCTCTGTGGGCGGCTGTGAAGGCTCACGAGAACTTCTCCAACGTTTCATCCTCAGCGACTCTGAAAAAGGGGATCTAGAGCAAGTTTCGCGCATCGTGCGATGGTTGTCTTCCGATGAAGAACATGTGAAGCTCGTCGGCGGAGCGGAAGCTTTAGCCGCCGTGGTGGTTGAGGCGTCATTGTCGCACGAGTGCGCAGACTTAAAGTTGACCTCTGAGCTGGCACACATACTGAATGGGCTTCCACCTATCGTGGCTGAAGTACCCATAGCGAAGAAGGCCATATCGCGCATGAATGCCTGTAAAACTCTTCAGGTGAATGCAGCGAGCGTGAACCTTCGCGATGTCTTGGAAGCAGAACAGAACACACCTTTCGCGATACGTTTGATTCGAAATCATGTTGAACACTTCGTGAACGGACATGAAATTTTAGATTGGTCTCGATTATGGTCTGATCTGCACACCTTACAGACTGGCGTATTTGCCCGATCTCTGACGCACGAACAGGTACTCGGTGAGCTGCTCTGCGCGCAGTTGCGGAAAAAGGATTGGACCCACGCACGTCGACACGTTCCTTCTACGAGTACTGGAGGTGCTGTGGGCGCTCTAGTTGGAGGTTTGAAAGAACTTGGTCAATCAGTATCATCCGTTCTTCCTCCATCTACTGCGGAAGAGCTCATTCTCTTGATAACTGATGAATTTTTTTCTCTTTCAAAGGACATCACCGACGAAGCTTCCTCAGCCGCTGAGATTTGCTTGCGTTTGATTCCGGTTAATCAATCGACTGGAAACCTCCAACAAAAATTAGATTTCTTGCATGGTATGCGTTTCCTCGCAAAATATGGTGTGCAGCATCCTCCAAATGCTGTGACACATGAGGTCGCGCTGGACTTGATACTCACAGCTGTCAAGCAGAGTCACGAGGTGTACCTCATGGCGGATGAGTTGCAAGATGTCGCAATTAAATTTGGGTTGCACCATGAAAAACCTCAAGGAGCCATTCTACTTGAAGCCGGTACAAAAGCCTTGGATGTCGGTGATGTCACCATCGCCAGCACGCTCGCGTCTCGACTGATGAGGCGCGATTACGCTCCTGCGTGGAGATTATGCATGCAAGTCGCCCGTCGCATGAACAATGAATATTCCAGTGGTGTCGAAAAAGAACGGTTACTCGCATTCGCTCTCATTTACGCCGACCGAGATTGTCTTGCATCGCTTTTAGGAGATTGGCAAACCGCACAGACGAATGAAATGTTGAGCGTCTTCAAGAAACCCATCGTCGGCGAACGCAATTGTGGAAGTGAGGCGATTGGATTCGATGCACAAGGTGAAGTCGCTTCAGACCCCGAGAGTGTTCGTCCGCTCGCAAAGGAAGTCATGAAACACCCACAGTTCAGTCGAGCTCTTGATTGCCTTGCGCAGTCTTCTGCGGACTCAAGCAAGGCGGCTAGAACGATTGCATACGCTCTCGGAGTTCACGGGTCAAATGTTTCGGACGAAATACTCATGGTCATCGCGCGATCTTCCATTAAAAAGGCTTTGCGTGACTGCAAATCTGATGACGTTGCGAATGATACACCCCCGCGTGCGATATGGCCCTCAGTTGGCGTTCTACTTGCTTTGCAGGACCCAGAAAACGTGTCCGCCGTCGTCAACGAAATTTCAAGCGCGACGCACGACAAGCAAGCACTTCAGGCGGTTCTTCACTTGGGCACCTGCGCTCACGCGTTGCGTGCACTTCGATCACATTGGACAGGTTTTGATGATTTCAAAGCTCTGACGAGTGTTTCCGCTCTCGTAGATCGAGTCATGAGCGTCGAGACGCCGAGCAACGACGCTGAAATGGAAATTCATTGCATAAAGCAGCTTCGGTCGAGTGTCAGCTCTGTTGTGGATGCAGAATGGTTAGCAACGATGGTGCCTGAAATAGATGCAAACGTTTTCTCCTCTGGGACGGCGGAGTATCGGAGGAAGGCGATCATGGCGCTCGCCGCTGGAAGCTCTACCACGTTATCCAGTGCAGAGGCCCTCGACAATGCTCTCAGATTGGCGAATGTTTACCAAGTGGACTCTTACGACGTGTACACGGCGTACGCCGCAAATCTCGCGAATGATAACGAAGATGAGCTGCGCCGAGCTGTCCCGACTTTGACAGAGGCATTGTCGTCGCAACCTTCAAACAGCGCCGAGATGTTGCAGAATTCAGTGTGGCCAACCCTGCCGAAGCACGGCGACCGTGCGCTCTCATCCGCAAACTGCTATTTCCAAGTCATGGCTGCATGCGACGGAGCCGTCGCAGACAACGTACAATCCTTAACCAATGCGATGGCGAGTTTGTCGTCGGCATGCCCGGGCATCAATCTGCACGCCTTTGTCAATGGTAAGGGTGCTGCGCCGCGAGATGGTGCGGATGGAGCTTTGAGTGCCGTACAAGCCGCGATAATGGACCGAGACCTGACTGATTTTCCCATGAAAACGCTTGAAAGCATAGTTGCAGCCATGAACACTCTTCCAAACGAACTCAGGGATGTGCCTACGGAGGACGTATACTTCTCCGCCATGCGTGCTTTTCTTTCGCCGCCCAGTCGTAAGAAGCGACCCAGTCCAGAAAATAGATGGAACGCTTCACGATGCGTGCTTGAACATCTTGGAGAACACTATCAAACGGTGGTCGCTGATGTGTTATGCGGTATAACACATTCTTCTCCCTTTAAAGAATTGAACGTGTTCAGTGCTGAACTTTCCTCGCGCACCCGGTTGAAAGCCATTGAAGACGTTGTGAGCGTCGTCGGCGAGGGAAAATTGGTGGAAGTTGAAACAGTGGCAGAAAATCTTCGACTCGTCGATAGTGTGACTCGGCAAATTCAGCATCTTCATCCAAGGTTCGCGCTGACGTTAGAAGAGCATCTAATGGGCGGGAAAGACTTACAAGACGTCGGCATACAGTGGATTCGAGATGGCGCGACATTCCGTCAAATTTCCTTGCTCGCTACAATCGCTGAATCTCAAGCTCGTTCTGCTGAGAAACTAGATGTGCTTTTGGCGATTTCAAGCGCGGTGAGCGCTTCTCTTCTCAATGTTTCGGACAACGGCTCCACTGAGATTTCGCGAATAGTTCGTGAAACCCTGAGAGATGGACCCGCCGAGGATGAGACACTCAACAATGCGAGAACGAATACTTTTGCGCAGCTGAAAGAGTTTGCTGAATTAGCGACGCCAAATGTCAGAGCACACGTTTTGAATATTCTTTCTGAACTTGTCGATGACGAAACCTCTCTCTGGACTGGTTGGCGCTCGCACTCGGCGAGCGACGAATCGGCAAACGTACTGTCGATGCGCACCAGCGCCTTGATCGCCCCGTACGGACTCGAGTTGCCAGATGAGGTGCCCATGCTGGACGTCGAATCCATGTGTTCGTACTTTGCCAACGCTCTGGTAAACGAGTCGAAGATCCCTTTTGAAGTTCTCACGGCAATCTTGGACCTTTGGGAAGACCCCGTCAAGAGACCGAAAATCAGACTCAAGCCGTGCTGGATTGCGCTTTTGCGGCGCGGCTTGAAGGATGGTCGCGGACTCGACATTGTTACCGAGCAGTGTTTGCGCGACGGTGCGAACACGGCAAATCGATGGATGTCTGATGACGACATCCTAGAACTGTACGACGAGGCGAAAAGCTCTGCCCACGATGAGCCAATCGCCACCAAGTTGGCGTTTCTTCTCGGCAAGTTTGAGGGCGAGGATGAGGCGCTTGTTTGGGATGTCGAAGCCGTCGCTCTCGCGATCCACGCTCAACGAATACCAGAAGTGTACGAAGCCTCACGCGCGTCATACGACGCGTTGATAGAGACCGCATTATCTCACGAGCGAGGGCGAAGTGTACTTTTACCTCAAATCTTAGCGGCACTCACTCGCGCGCACAAGTTTGAAGCCGCGGCGGCGCTCGCCACCAAATTGTCGACGATGCACCCGATTTTCGCAGCAGACTTCGAGGCGCGTTTGGTCATCTTGCGTAAGCAACTCGATCATTGCGCGCAAAGACGAAACGATATTGGATTTCCTCCGCCCGCACGCGTTTCAGAGGAGTCTTCGACGTGTCGAATATTGTTTGCCCTGTTCTCGGAAACCACCGCAAACGCGTGCCGCAGCGCGAGCGGGGTACTCGAGCTGGCGCTTGTCGCACGAAACTGCGCGTAAAAAATACAGAAAAATTACAATGCACTACTAGTGTTTAGTTTCTTCACATGAAGTAGATTCTTCACATTTTAGCCTCCAAGGATCCGCTCTCGCGATCCCTTTGAAACAAAATGGATAGTAAATTAGTCGAGCAAAGCGCGCAACCGAGTCGAAAACGTCGCTCGCCTCGTAGAACTCGAATCCCCAGTCGACGTTATGAGAAACTCTTCTAAATCTCCAGAGTTCGTAGAGAATAAAGCGGCCCAATACGTCGGTTGGTGCGATGCGGCGACACTCTCGGTCGACGCGATTTTCGAGCGAATCGCGCATTCGAATCCGCACATACCGTTTCCTCCGAATCCGACGGCTTCGTCGTCGCTCGACCGCAGAGGACACGAGTACCAGTAGTTTGCTAAACACCTATCGTTCAAACTATTTTCGCTGACGTCCAAATCGATGGCATCCACCACGACGAGATTCGCGTCATCGACCAGAATCGTGGGCCGTCGTAATTTCGCCACGACGACGGCGCGCTCGTGCGAACGGAGCAACGCATACAGCTCAAAATTCTTCAAGCCGTCCGCGTCTCTCGCCAAGCGAACCTCTTTCTCCGTGGCGCGAATGGTCGTTCTGTCCGCCACTTCGTCCACACTTTCGTCCACCAACCACGCGCGCGTGGATATATCTCTCGTTCCGCTCGCGCCTCCCACCCCTCTTCCGGATGTCGACGGAGGAGATCGACACAGAAACGTCTTCGCCAGCGACTCGACGAGTTGCCACGGCGTCTGCGACCAAAACTTTCCGGATGACGACGACGACGAACTGAACGCGTCGTCCCAACTCTCTCCCGGTCGTCCGAACCCCCCGTTCGCCATCGCTCGCGCGCTCGCGCGTCGTCTCGTCGACGGACGAAGCGTATCGAATCGTCGTCGTCGTCGTCGTCGTCCCCTCCCATCGTCGCCGAGGTGGTCCCCCACCACCGCGTTCGCGCGCATGACCGCAGACATGACGAACAGACGACGCGACGCGACGCGACCGCGACGCTCTCGTTCGCTCTCGTTCGCTCGCGCGTCGCGCAGTGCGCCATCGATCGAACGCGCGTGGCGTCCGGCACCTGGCGCGTGGCCGATGGAGATTCGAGCAATCTGATTGGTTCACGAGGGATCGAATCGAGGGCTATCGAGACATCAATCGATATCGAGATATCGAGACAACATGATGGTCGTATTTGTCGTACACTATGTACACACAAAGCACACACACACAACACACACACACACCACACACACACACACACCTCGCCTCGCATCT
>CEVL01048416.1_pt1 | contig 15294 bp, 7 predicted proteins | sample 427051 | NCBI WGS metagenome assembly CEVL01 (sample SAMEA2623673, study PRJEB7988) | marine metagenome | biome: marine biome (ENVO:00000447); feature: surface water layer (ENVO:00002042); material: "saline water (ENVO:00002010), including plankton (ENVO:xxxxxxxx)" | depth 5 m
TTGCAGTAGCTTGTAGAATATTTCGTTCCGTGGTTGTAATTACTCCGTCCTGCTTTGCTGCAGAATAGGCCTCTAAATATGAGGATTCAGCTTCTGTATACGCAGAAGGCATAATCTTAGTGCTGAACCGATCTAATGTGGAAATTATCGGTTTTCTGATGATCAATACACTCGTTCCCAAAATTATGCCGCCAACGCCTCCGTAACCGATTAATGATTCCATAATCTCGCTTCCTATCAAGAAGAAAATTGCTCCTAAACCAGCAAATATTGAATTTCTAAATGTACGTCGAAGTGTTGAGTCTATACCTAGAACAGTATCTTTCATCGTTGCATGGGCAAACATCATTCCTTCGAAGGCAAATGGCAATACCATCATGTAACCTACAAGCATCCAACTATAATCAGATAAAACCTGAGCAAGTGTTGGATTTTCAACAAGGCCATCAACAAGTGCATCTCCGAGCGATGGTGGTGAACCTCCGTGTAATGCTGGAATGATTAGGAACATCAAAGAAAATAGGATCATATTACCAATGACCTTTCCTAAAAATCCGATATATAGTGAGCGAGAGGTTAGGCTATTCTTAGAATCTGGTACCTCTTCATTGGCGTATTGCTTCATTGAAGCGCGCATGATGATTACTGCAATAATAGAAATGAGGGGTGAAAGTGCGATGAGAAGGAATCCAATCACTGGTGTATCTTCAATATCCCATACACCTGTAGTTGGGCAGGTTCCAATCGAATCAATCGTTTCCTGCATAGATGGACTTATTGTTCCCATTTGTTGATGAATGTCGGGTTGTGCACCGATTTCATTGCAAATAATCCATGCATAGTTTTCATATAACCATAAATCAGCAGTGAATATCATAAATATAGCAGTCAATAATGGTATGACATACCATGCGTGTCGCTGTAATGTTGGTTTGTAAAGAAATGACAATTGTTTAACACGATAATATATCGGAAAACAAAGATAAAGCCCTATTGAACAAACATGTGCTGAAATGAAAAATGAAGTATTGAAGTTCCAAAGGTACTGATCCAAATACCACCAATCAGGCCCCCTTGGAGTGATTCCTTTTATCAGGAATCCTGCCTTGAAAGCTTCACAAGCGATCAATATGGCCATAAAGCGGTTTTCCGGTCTTTTTGAATCAGCACGAAGAATCAGATATGACAAACCTAGAAGCCATAACAATGCAAACAAACTAATCCAAGTACTTGCAAATTGAAGGCCAAACAACCGCTCTGCCGAAAACTGGTAAGCATAGTACTCAGCCAGAGTTGTCATGATATACGCTAAGAGTTTTCACACATTATTATTTTGTTTTGGAAGAGCATTCCTTAGCAATAGATAAGTCTCAGACTGCTGTAACGAGGGTTTCACCATAACACCCTTGTGTATGAAAAAGCCAACTGCAAGGGCTCTCAGCGGGTCATATTCAACGCTACCCTTTGCTCACCCATTATGCAGAACTACAAGATAGGAAATCAATCCAAATCGACTGGATGCATCCAGCCAAACTCGTCTTGTGATGACTCGGTTTGTATCTCTACCAGTGCGTTATACAATTCTCGAGTAATCGGTCCGATCTCTCGGTCCATGTAGACCTTTACAGATTCACCTTGAGTGATTGAACCTATTGGAGAAATTACTGCTGCAGTTCCACAGCAAAAGGCCTCATCTGCATCCATAGCAAATTCTGCGCTTACCTTTGCTTCATGAACTTCATATCCGCGGTGTCTAGCCAAATCAATGATTGAGGCTCTGGTGATTCCTGGTAAAATAGTACCAGTTAATTCAGGGGTATACAGTACCTTATCTTTCACACAAAAGAAATTTGCAGCACCGACTTCTTCGATGTATTTATGCTCGACAGCATCAAGATAAATCACCTCTGCATAACCTTTCTCTTTGACATTCTTTGATGGCATCATACCCGGTGCATAATTGCCAATTGCCTTTACGCCACCTGAGCCGCCGGGTGCAGCTCGATGAAACTCCTCCGAGATCATCAAATTGATACAAGATAAACCGCCTTTGAAATAAGGACCTACCGGAGTGCAAAATACACAAAATGTGTAGGAGGGAGCTGGTGCTACCCCCATTATTGGCCCGGTTCCCCAAAGTACGGGCCTAAGGTATAATGCACCTTTTCCAGTTGGAGGAATCCACTTGTGATTTGTTTGTACAATCTGTTCTACTGCATCCAAGAATACTGATTCTGGAACCGGAGGCATTCCCAATCGGTCAGCCCCTCGCTGAAACCGGCGAGCGTTTTCTTCAGGCCTGAATAATACGATTCTATCTTGGACTGAACGATGCGCTTTCATACCTTCGAAAATCCCTTGACCGTAATTCAAAACCCCGGCCGCCGGATCAATCTCAAGATTGCCATACGGAAGTATTTCTCCCGGTTGCCATACACCGCCTAAATCGCACTTCGCCACATACATGAAGTCCGTCTTGGTGAGTGAGAAAGTGAGACTGTCCCAATCCACTGGAGGCGCGCCCATGTAACGCTACGGATGACCGCGGGTATTCAATCATTACCACACAAATTACTTTCATACCAATTCGCCACCTTATTGGGCATTGACCTTTTGAGCCTAAATATGCGCTGGAGTGGTGATGTGGGTATTATCACGGGCCGCTATGTCTCGCATGATGATTCTACAGAAATCGAACTATGGTCTAGAGCGCGTAGTGGTGAATCGGTACTTCTGCGAGTTACTGGAGTAGAACCTTGGTTTGAAGTCACTCCAAATGGAAGATGGGAAGAGGGAAGAGACCTCAGTAGCCAATTAGAAGCAATCGTACAGCGGGAAGAAGTTACTCGGGTTGAAGATCCTGTCACCAAATGGACCGATTTGGGATTCAAACCGGTATGGAAGGTGTATGTTACTCAACCGTTCATGGTTCCAAGATTGAGGCAGGAACTATCGGGAACATGGACTATTTTATCTGGAGATGTTCCCTTTGTGAATCGCTTTTTCCTAGATGGAGATTTGGGCACACATGTTTCGATTAATGGAGAAGTTATCGAGGAAGAGGCGCCTGTCGATGTGGTCGTCAGTATTTCGATGGATGACGTGAAGCATTGCGAGCCATTTGCTACTCCCTTTACCGTATTTTCATTTGATTTAGAAACGAGTATTGAACATAATACGATTCTTTGTGCTGCGGCAGTAATCGAAAAAATGGGTAGTGGTGAGAGGAGCCGTCATACCTTTGTTGGAGATGAAGAAGATATCATGAAAGAGATGACTCAGTTGGTAAGAAGCAGTGACCCTGACATCATTACGGGATACAATATTGATAATTTCGATATGCAGAGGATGCTTGATAGAATGAATCATCATGCTAGCAAGGGTGATCACAAACACAAAGCCGAGTTATTTGGCTGGGGAAGAGTTCGCGTCGAAGAAAATGAAATCAAGAGAAGAAGAGATTCTCTAATACCAACAAGAGGAACTTCACGTGCATGGAATCTTGCAGGCCGTTGTACGATGGATGCATGGTGGCAAGCCAGACAGGCATTACGACCTCAAAGAGAAACTCTGTCTTTTGTTAGCAATTTACTATTCCCTGATAATGAAGATTTACAAAAAATAGATATCGATGCCTCGAAAATGGATGAAGAATGGGCAAATAGGCCAGATGAAGTCTTGGAATATTGTCTTAGAGATAGTGAATTACCGATTGAAATAATGAAGGCGATTCAAGCTTTTAGAAGAAAGGAGGCGGTTGCTGCTGTTGCAAAGGTTAGTTTTGATACAAGTGCAAATGGAGTTACAAGTCAACTTATTGATTCATTGATAATTAGATTGGCTGATAGAACAAATATTGCTGTACCACTGACCGGTTCTGCAGAAAAGAAAGAGAGCCAGATTACAGGAGGTTATGTACACGATGTTGAGGCTGGATTACACCCCTGGATTGCAGTTTTGGATTTCAAATCGATGTACCCCTCCATAATGATTGGAAATAATATCTGTTACACCACCAGAATAGATGGCGGCAGTACTGACCAACCAGGAGAAGAAGAAGAGATTCATACCTCGCCAACAGGTGCAAAATTCCGAAATAAGGACGGTCGACAAGGAATGGTACCTTACCTCTTATCGGATTTAATGGCTCAAAGAGACGTACATAAAATGGGTTTGAAAACAAGTAATGATGATGCAATGCGTTCTTTCCATGACCAAATGCAATATGCTGTGAAGATATTGATGAATTCGTTTTATGGAGTATTTGCGAGTGGTTTCTATCGCTTTACTCACCGTGATTTAGGCTCTAGTATCACGGCTTGGGCTCGTCACAATATCAAGAAGATAATTCAAAGATTAGATGATGAGGGTCACCATGTTGTTTATTCTGATACAGATTCTATTTTCGTTAAAGCACCTGTAGAAAACCAAGATGACCCCAAACAGACAATGATTGATTTCGGCCACTCGACCGCTGAGCGATTTAGTGAAGAAAGTGCTGAGTTGGAATTTGAAAAGGGGCTTTCAGTATTCTTTAGCCATGGTGCCAAAAAGCGTTATGTCGGCCAAGTGGTTTGGCCGGTTGAAGAGATGTTAGTTCGAGGATATGAAACGCAGAGAACCGATTCTTTTCGCTATTTGACCGATGGTATGAAAGAAATGTTCCGCCATGTATTAGCTGATGATTCTGAATCTGCAATCAATTTAGCGATTGAAACTATTCGTGCTGTAAAAGAGGGAGACGTTGAGATCAAGTCTTTGATAATGAGTAAATCGTGTAAAGGAAGATGGAACAAGAAAAGAGGGGAATGGGATTTTACAAAGGATTATGCCAACCCAGATAGTATGATTCAAGTGCGTGCTGCACGTGCTTTACTAGCTAAAGGGCTACCATTTACACCTGGGATGAAGATTGCTTACATCGTTACAAATGCTAAGATTAGACCAATGCAAATCGCTCCTTGGCTAGAAGAAGACCCACTCACAAATTATGATGGTCAGTTTTATGCTGATAGATTAGCAACCGCCTTTGGCAGGGTTACTGAAGCATTTGGTTGGTCTGCGAAAGAATTGCTAAGTGGAAACCGTCAAACATCTCTATTCTCGTTCTAATTCGATGCTTTTTGACAAAAGGGTTGAATTATAGCAAGCGCTAGGTGTCCTTGATGAAGCCCCTATTTATGGCGATATTATTCCTTGCAGCCTCACTTTCCGGGTGTACTAGCGACGAAGGTTCGAGCGATAGTGAAGAGGTTGTTGCAATTTTCTCTTACGAACCTAACAAGAACATACGCACTGGTGAAGATATTAGTTTCGATGCTGGTTCATCATTACCGAGTGGAGTTACGCTAACTTACAAGTGGGATTTCAATGATGACGGCTCTTATGATGAATCGGGTAGATCGGTTTCATGGTCATATCCGGATTCTGGTTCTTACAAGGTTCAGTTGACCGTATCTGATGGTTCCTCTTCGCATTCTTCGACAAAAACGCTGACTGTGGCGGATGCTGATGCTGTAACTCCTACTGCTGATGCTGGTTCTGAATCTTCAGATACCGATTGTGATGATGGTTCGCCCTCAACTGGTAATTACTACAATATTTACATCTGTGAGATGAATAGAGAATTAGCAAATAAGAGAATAGAAGCCTCTACAACTGTAACGCTGGATGGTTCGCTATCAGAACCCGGTTCAGAGGACGAATATATCTCGGAGTGGAATTGGGACCTCGATTTAAACGAAGATAGCGACTTAGATGGCGATAAGGAAAATGATGCAGACCTAACTGGTGAAACCGTTGAGTGGAAAGAAGTCATACCTGGGGAATACAAAATATCTCTCACTGTAATCAACGGTGCAGGTCTTTCTTCAACCGATGATGTAATCGTTTATGTCAGCTATGTGGGCCAATGGAATGATTTTGAAATCGCTGGTAAGACAAATAATGACCCTATCGATATGAATTTTGATTTTGATGTAGTATACGATTCTGATTCTGGAAATACGATTCGCAGAACAATTGGTAAACTGGTCTATCCCCAGCAAGATGATAATTGTACTGATATACCGGGATCAAACAATTGCCGGGCTAAACTTGACCTCTATGGGTTCAATTCCACTGAAGATGAAATCTCCAATACTAGCGAGATACCTCTAGAATCTAGAAGCGGTAGTGGTTGTGATGATGAAAATGATTGTGTATACCTGCAATATTACAGTACTATGTTTTCTGAAGCAGAACACAAAGACGGGGATTGGACATACACTCTGCGCAACGATATGGTAAATACCTTGAAAGTTGAATCTTTGACTATCAGTCTCGTGTATAAATGATGTACTGCGGCTTATTTCTGTTTTATTAGATACAATCTAATACAGTACAATATAATCGCGGTCTTCAAATAGGGGAGGACTGTCGGCGGCTTGCTAAGGAGATTTTGCTATGGGTTCCGAATGGGAAGACAAAAGTAAGCCACACCGTAATATTGTATTTATCGGTCACGTTGACCACGGTAAATCGACCACTGTAGGTCGTTTGCTGTTGGACAGCGGTCATATCGAAGAACACGTTATTGAAAAGAACGAAAAACTTGCTGCTGAGGCAGGTAAGGCCGGATTCGGTCTTGCGTATGTCATGGACGGTCTAAAGGAAGAGCGCGAACGTGGTATTACCATCGACGTTGCTCACAAAGAATTCTTTACACCAAAGTTCTACTGGACTATCATTGATGCTCCAGGTCACCGTGATTTCGTAAAGAACATGATCACTGGTGCAAGCCAAGCAGATACCGCAGTTCTACTGTGTGCTGCTAACGATGGTGTTAACGCACAGACCAAAGAACACGCTTTCCTAGCTAAGGTTCTTGGAGTTGCTGAACTAATTATTCACGTAAACAAGATGGACATCTCTGGTGTCGATTGGGCTGAAGCAAAGTACAAGGCTGCTTGCGATGAAGTAACTGGTCTACTAAAGATGGCTGGATTCGGTTCTCAACTAGATAGAATCCCTATGATTCCAGCATCCAGTCTAAACGGTGACAACGTCTACAAGAAGTCTGACAATGCACCATGGTATAGTGGTCCAACACTATTCGAAGCTATTGATGCTGCAGCAATGCCAAACAAGCCAATCGATAAGCCACTTCGCCTACCAATTCAAGATGTTTACAAGATTTCTGGAATCGGTACAGTACCAGTAGGTAAGATTGAGACTGGAACACTAAACGTCGGAAAGACCGTAGTTTTCAACCCATCTCAGAAGTCTGCTGAAGTAAAGTCGATTGAGATGCACCACACAATGGTACCTAAGGCAGAACCTGGAGACAACGTTGGATTCAACGTTCGTGGACTGGCTGCAGTAGATATCCGCCGTGGAGACGTTGCAGGATATTCAGACAGCGAACCAACATTCGTTCGTCACGACGAAACCTTCGTCGGACAGATACAACTTATGGACATTCCAAAGGCTGTATCAGTTGGATACACACCTGTATTCCACGCACACACCGCACAAGTTGCAGTTCGTTTCCTCGACCTCTTAGAGAAGACCAACAAGGCTGGTAAGGAAGCTAACCCTTCCTTCCTAAAGACTGGAGACGCATGTCTAATTCGTTTCCAGCCAACCAAGCCAATGGCTATCGAGCAAATGGACACCTTCCCAGAGCTGTCCCGCTTCGCTATTCGTGATATGGGTAAGACCGTCGCTGCTGGCGTCTGCCTGAAGATCGACAAGAAGTGAGATCCAATAGGATGACAGTAAAAGGAAGGGGTGCAACTGAATGGCAGCGGTGACAATCATCAAATTGACTGGTGAAAATCACCGTGACATAGATGCAGTCGCCGGACAAATCAAATCGATTTGTGATAATGGCAACATTAGCCTTCGTGGGCCTATCCCTCTACCTACTCGTCGTCTAGTAGTTCCATGCCGAAAAGCACCTGATGGTGAAGGCAGTGAAACTTACGACCATTGGGAAATGCGTATTCATAAGCGCCTTTTGGAAATGGATATCACCAGCGGTAAGGATGAATCTGCACTGCGCCAAGTCGCACGCATACCAATTCCAGATACTGTAAGTATTGAATTGTCGATGAGAACTGTAAACTGAGTCTAATCTCGTTTCATAGTTCGGCTATTTCAGCAACACCTGTACTAACTAGGTAGTTTGCCATATTATCCTCAAGGAAATGAACATCTCCCGCTTCCAAAGATAATTCGCCATCAATGGTAATTATTGGCTCATCCATAGTTTGTAATACTCTAATTCTCAAAAGTGGTTGTTCAACCATTTCTGGCTCTAATTCGGTTATCGGTTCTTCAACGGATGATGCTTCTGCTTCTGCCCAGGCGTTGAAATCATGTTCTTCTTTTTCTTTTGATGGAGCTAATTCAGATGCGGCTGCGTGAGTAGCGCCGCTTACAATCGGCTCTGGAGGTGCTTCATGAGCGGATTGATCTAGAGTTACACCTTCAAGTTCAGGATAAGCATCTTGCTTTGCTAATACTTCTTCCTCATCGACATAATCTTCAACCAACGGGGTTATGTTATCCTCAACAGTAATTTGAGGAGGGCCTTGGCCTGTAAGACCGCCGGCTTCTTCGACAAATGAGTCTAATTGTGAAGTACCAGCGGCTAATATCTCACCTTCTGGCATCTCCTCTGAGGAAAGGCCGTGTTGCATAGCCTTCCAGCCAACATTTTGTTTAAATCGGCTAATTTGTTCTATTACATTTGAGTAAAATTCGCGTTCTGCAGGATCATGTCGCCCCCAATCCAATGCTGCTAATTCCTGTGCTGAATTTTGTAATCCTCCTTCTGAGCGAAGAGAGGTGCTTGCAGCATGTTGTAACATTGCTACTAAGCGCTTACGAGCCAAGTCTGAGGCAGTACGTCTAATGTTAGCCTGACGCTTTTGTAAATTCTGTAACCTTAGGTCGGGACCACGTGTACGATAAATTTCGTGAACTTTCATTTCTATGGTATCTAGTAATTGAGCGACTCTTTCCCAGAAGTCTTTGTGGGGCAATAATGCTGGAACTGGTCTGTTAGTCTGTTGGCGGAGTGTTGCGAATAACTGCTCCTCGATTTCTCGCGCAACAGAATCATCGAGAAGAATCCGCTCCGCCATGGTCACTACGGTATCATTGCCCATCTATCAACCCTTCAATCGGATTCGCCAAACATATGAGGCGAGGATTGAAATCTTGCGACGGTGGGTCCACCATCGGTGGACCCAGTGAGACAGGCCGTTGTACTCGTAACTCTGTTGTTGCTTACTCCATGGGCAACCGCTGATGTTTCAGATTGGCAGGGTCCGGATGTAGTGCCTGATTCTGCTGGCAATGACCCTTCTAATTCTACTTATGATGCGTTTGTAATGCCATCTAACCATACAATTACAGATGCTAAAATGGAAATATCTCCCTCATGGATTGAAGCTGGCGATAATGGGACTTATTGGGATTCACAACAAACTACAGGTTTCAGTCTTGGAACTTCTAACAATACATCTTCACTAGGGTACAGCGGTGATTTGACACTATCCGCTCAGAGTAGTTACGGAGTTATGACCGATTTTGAAACAAAATCACTTCAGTTTAGTTCTTGGTCTACTGAGGGGGATGGTATCTGGCAACCGGTAAATGTTTCAAAATCAACCTGCGGCCCAACAAATTCAACCGATGGAGTATTCGTTGCAGGAACCTGTAATACTGCATTAGTTGGTCAAAATACGACTTCTACTCTACGCTCACAATATTGGAGTTCTCCAAATATCATCCGCAATATGACTGTATCTTTTGACAGATGGATTTCAATGGATTCTGATGATAAAGCATCATTCGAAGTATCTAGCGACTGGGGTAAGAATTGGTTCGAATTAGAAAATTGGACTGGTACAATGGAACAATGGGAAAGAGAAGAATATGTGCTAGACAATTTAGCAGGTTTATCTGCCAATTCAGGAATTGGGTTTCGCTTCATAATTGATACTTCGAATAACTCATCTGCTGATGAAGGGATGTTTGTTGATTCTTTCAATTTTGCAAATGATGGTGAACCACTTGGAGCATGGTTCCATGGAAATCAAAATGGACAATATTCCAACTATGCTGATGGATCTGTTGTGATACCTGTTGATTTGACTGGATTTGCAGGTCCGCTCGAATTCAAATATTGGGCAAATTGGGATATTGAGGGAGATTATAATGATAATCTAGTGATAACGATTTCACTTGATAATGGCTCTACATGGACTACAGTTTCTCCATCACCTGGCGTTCCAGGGCTCGGAATTCCATTTGGAGGAACTTCTTATACACAGCAATCATATGATACTTGGATTGACATTCAACACCCCTTACCTGCTTGGGTAGTGGGACATGCTAATGCCAGTGATGCTCTACTGAAATTTAGGGTAAGAACTGATGGGGTCAAGAATTTCGGTGGTAGCGCAATCGATGGATGGGAGGGGATTATGTTCGATGATTTGACTATTGTTTCTGTCAATAATGCAACTATAATTGAAACTCCTATCAACAATCTATCCTCCACAAATGGCCATTATTATATCAATACTACAGGGTCAAGCAATGATTGGCAATATATTACGTGGGAAGGACATAATGGTCCATGGTCTACCTCTGATTCGTTTGAAATTAACCAAATGCTACCGGAAGGATGGAGAATCGACCACGAGCGCGGTTCTACGCCCTGGGAAATTGGAGCGATTGATAACTCAAACAATTTTGGCCCTAACTCATCCCAATGGCCAAGTGGTACAAGTGGAATGGGGGTAAACCTTGATGGGAAATATGGGCATAAAACATTCACTCATCTAATCTCTCCAACCTATCATATTCCGGAGAGTGCAACCGCACGTCTAACTTTCCAACATTGGATTTGTACTGAGGCTGCTTGGGATGGAGGAGCGGTGTATACATCGGTTGATGATGGCTCTACATGGCAGTATTATGGCGAGAATATTTCAGGGTTTTATGAAAGATATAGCCAGGTAAATCCCTATTCACCCTTCCATAACCATGGTATTTTTGACGGTTCTACCGTTCCAAATGGTTGCGGAAATAATAATTCCGCGAGTACATTCAATTCAAAGAGTGGTGATATTTCCTATCTTGCTGGTAGCGATGTACGAATAAGGTTCTCTTTCTTCTCTGATACATATTTGGCAGAAGATGGATGGTATATCGATGATGCCGGTATAGAAATTGACAGATTTGTAGATAATGGAACGTGGACAAGCCCATTAATCGATGTTGATGAAGCTGGTTGGGGAAAGATTTCTGCTTTGATTGATGTACCTAATGAAACCGGTTTGAATTTTGACATATTAGATCATAATGGCATAGAGATCCCGGGATATTCAAATCAAAGTTCGGATTTGGAATTACATCTTGGCGCATGGGAATATGATTCTTTACAAATCAGAGTAAATATGTGGACTGAAAATGAGTCTTTGACTCCTAGGTTGAAGTTGTTACACCATGGCATGACTACACATCTAAATGCGGAAAATGTCAAAATCGAAAATCAGTATCAGAACTTCATTACCATACATGAAAATGGCACAGTAGAGAATGTAGGTAGCAATGCAAGTGACATCGCATATTTCGATATTGATTGGAAGGAATGGAGGCCTTATCAGGACATAATTGCGAGTTGTGATGGTGATGCTGTAGTCCGAATTTACTCTTCATTTAGAGATCTATTGCCAATAAATAGTTCATGGCAGCAAACTATTCCTCCGGGGTACGAAGGTTCTGGCAATTGTAAGAATGGCACTTCACTCTCATTACCAGATACAAAAATTAGCCCTAGTGTAATGGTAGTTTTATCACCAGGTCAATGGTTTAAAACTTTGAAAATTGAGCCTGTTTCTTTACGTTCACCAAAAAATATCGCTATTGATTTAGGCGCAGATAATTCGGTTGATTGGAGGTATGATGGCTACTTAGGTCATGATTTGAATCTAACATCAGTTACCATCGATGGGCAGCAAGCCGTGTTGAATGACTCCAGAGGCTTGGAAATACCCTTCAATAGTAATTTCACATTTACCACACGAACTATTTCTGCTGTTTACCCATATTCCCCATACTATTGGAATCGAATTGATGGGTGTGCAAGCGTCAGCATCTCTGGCAATCTAGAAGAATGCTGGCAACCGGATGAAAATATAACTCAAAATATACTGGTCGAAGGAGTTGTTTATCGATATCAAGAGCAAATATGGAGCATGGAAAACCTATCTGCGGGAGTCTTGAAAATTATTGCGATAAATATGGTGACAGATGTTCCCTACATCTGGCAAATTTCCAATGAAAGGGCTACTCAGGCCTTTAACAATCAAAGCGGATACAATTCAGTAATGCCTGTTAAGATTAATTCTGAGAGAGCAGGGGTGGAATTAAATGGTTCAATTACCCATTCTCCAACTATAACCGATGAATGGATTACAGTCCCATCAACAACCATAATTCCAGGTCGAACTATTACCGCTGTTTCAAAGCATAATAATTTGCTTAGCACTCCAGATTTAGAATCTGTAACATTACAATTATCCTCATCGCGTAACCCTATGGATACTCTAGCTGAGTTCCAAATAGATTCATTTAGTGAAGGAGGTCGATTTGTTCAAAATTTCGGCTTAGGTATTATTTCGTTGGATAGTACAAATAGCAGTTGGGATGGAGAAATCGCTACTTGGATACTTACTGGAAGTTGGAATTTAGATGATTTCCCGAGGCTTTATTGGCTTGTTTCAGCAACAAATAGTGTAGGTTTGACAGCAGGCCCTGTAGTAGGAGTTAGCGGTTCAGGAGAATATGCCGCTTCAACGAATGATTTAGAAATCATTGGCCTAAAGGCGTGGTCACAAGGTAATATATTGCATGATTATAGTGACTTCCAATGGCCATTTAATGTTCAAAGTGGTTCAGAAGTAACAATTGCAGGAGATGTCAGATTTTCTGGTCTAGAAGGTGTTCACCCACTTCCTAATGATGTGGAATTAAATGTAAATCTCCTAGATGGTATGTCCTCACATCTAACAACAGTAGTGCCTGTACTTGGTGATGGAAGTTTCAACACTACAATTATCGCTTCAAATAATGAAAATGAAAGTGGCAATAATATGATGATTACAGCCTCTTTATCTCGAGTAGGGCCTCAAGGAAGTAGTACTGCAGTTGAGGCAAATCCCCAAAATGAGCAAATTCCATTTATTCTTGATGCGTTTAACGCTGAAGTAACATCATTGGTGATATTAGCGCCTGGCGGTGCGCAACCTGCGGATGGCCATGTTTGGAATCCCGGTCAAGAGATTCCTTTGCGCCTATCTTTAACCGATGATAGCGGACTTCCTGACAAGATGATGATGCATTATAGCAGAAGTGGAAGAGCGTGGGAATCTGTCGAATTTTTGACCCCTCTCGGAGCGGTTCAAGCAACGATTGATCTGCCTTTAATCGATGATGCCTCCATTCCATTGATCGACCAAGAAGATGGATGGCTAGATGTTTATTTCACAGGGTATGACCTTGCAGGAAATCCGCTAATAGGTGGCGGTAATGAAAGCGAACCATTAGCTAGGATAGAAGTGCAGAAGAGAAAACCAACATGGGTCGATTCTCAATCGTTGAGTTTAGATCGAGATGGAGGGGTGTTATATCCCGGTTATAGTCATGAATTTAAGTTCACATTATCTGATGATAATGGCATAGAATCGCTTGACCTTATCAGGTTTGGATTGATTGACAATAGTTCAGAAGATTGTTGGTTTGAATGGACTCCATGGAATGGTGACCTTAGTAATGATGTAGGCTGTTATTATGTGCCCCCGCGTATAGAGATTAGCAAATATCCACTTGTGAATACATGGGATGTAACGATTACTTTCGAACTAAGATGGGACCTAGGTTCTGACTTTGGAAATCAAGTGCACAATCCGTGGCTTCATATCTATGATGAAGATGATAGAACTGGGAAAGGATTCAATTCAATTACTCCACTAAATTGGAGTTTGCATTCTGGAATCGAATTGATTTTTGATGAAATTGAAGATATTGTAGCCCCATTAGGTGAATATATTGATGATGTAATGTATATTCATAGTCAAGATATAATCGATTTCCATATGCTTGTAATTTATGCTGGTACACAAATTCCAGCTAATAATTTGCCATACGACCTTCAAGTGCAACTACAAATAATTGGCAATGGTACAGAAACAAACCTTGCTAAGGAAATTAATTCTGATGGCACTGTTACTATACGTGTTGTATTCAGTGAGGCGATATATGGTAAACAAATCTATATTTCTGCGGATTTATCACCTCTATTAGGCCATTCCTCTTCTGGAAAAACGCTTACTGCACTGATAGATTCTTCTGACCCCACAATTTCATTATCACCTGGAGTTTTAGCCAGTATAGATTCTAATAATCTAACTCAAGTTCCAATTGAATTGTTAATACTGGATAGTGAAGGGATTGGAAGCAGTGATTTAGTAATGCATTGGAAATATATTCGTAATGGTCGAGTAATTGATTTATCAGGTGGACAAGCAGTGATTCCTAACATCTTTTCATCGTCTTTGAATCATTTACATTATGCAGAGGTCGATATGAGTCCTAATGGAGATATAGTCTTGCAAAAAGGAGATGGGTTGTTGGTTTGGTTCAACGGAAATGATGCTTCTGGAAGAGAATTGAGCGGGGTTGGAACTACTGATTCACAGCCATTACAACCAATATTGAGATGGATTGCATATGAACCTGAATTAGGAGAAATGGTTGCTTCACCTTATCGTCCACAATTTGGAGATATTATTACAATAGAAATTTCGGTAAAAAATATTGGATTACTAGATGGTAACTCCACGATAAGATTGTATGATTTTGAGAATATACTTCTAGGGAATATAACCTTGGAAATACCGGCCGAGGGTATTGAAGCCTACAAGTTTGAAATTGAGGCATGGAGTACTGGTGATCTAGGGCTCAATATTCAAATCGACAATCAAACACCAATTCCTGTACCCTTAGCAGAAGTCAGTGAAATAGACGATGGAGCCTCACAAATGGAGTCCAGTATGCTTACTTTATCGATAATCGCAGTCTTTGTCGCAGGATTTATTTTACTGATTGCTAACAATAGAAAGCAACAAACTCATTCATTCTATGAAGAGGAAGAATGATGTCTAATGGGTTGAAGCCCGAACTGTAGCCGGAGTACCCGAGTGGTCAAAGGGGGCGCACTCAAGATGCGCTGCG
>CEVL01183487.1_pt1 | contig 15244 bp, 15 predicted proteins | sample 427051 | NCBI WGS metagenome assembly CEVL01 (sample SAMEA2623673, study PRJEB7988) | marine metagenome | biome: marine biome (ENVO:00000447); feature: surface water layer (ENVO:00002042); material: "saline water (ENVO:00002010), including plankton (ENVO:xxxxxxxx)" | depth 5 m
TCAAGCCGAGGAGGGTCAAGCCGAGGAGGGTCAAGCCGAAGTCCTGTTAGCCGTGTTCCAAGTCGAGGAGGTGTGGGCAACGGGGGAGGAAGGTCTGGGGGTAGATGATTATCCGCTTGGTAAAACGTAAGACGGGAATCGCACTAGTCATAGTGCTCATTATTATCGCGTCATTGGTCGTTATTGCAACTGGATTTGCTTTCTCTATGGGTGTAGAGGCTCGTTTGGTGCGTAATACTCGTTATAATCCAGACTTAGACTGGCTAGGGCGTTCAGGTGTTGAGTTGGCTAGGTTTATTTTATCTAAACGAGTACCTGGAGAAGAGCGCATGGACGCACTTCATCAGCGATGGGCAGGGGGGCCAGGGCGTTTTGCGGGGCCAATGAGCGATGGAAGTATTGCAGAGCTAGAACCTTGGGAGGAATTAGCTTTAACAAATGTTCAACTTGGCCAAGGAACCTTTTCAATTAAAATTACTGATCAAGAGCGCAAATTAAATATCAACAGTGCTCCGGAGCCATTATTACGTTACATTCTAGAGCAGCATGCTGAGGTAGCAGCAACAGATGTTGATATATATATTGATTCCTTAAAGGACTGGATGGATCCAGATGAAAACTCTGGATTGAATGGTGCAGAGTCAGATGATTATTTAGGAGAGCCAGAGCCTTACTATGCAAAAAATGGTCCTCTAGACCATATAACCGAATTAAAAATGGTTATGGGATTTAAAGATGATCCAGTTGCATATGAAATATTTGCAAAGCATTTTACGGCAATATCTGGTGGTCTGGTCAATATTAATACTACTACTGCTGAAGTCTTGGAGTTGCTACCTGGAATGGATCCAATTATCGCACAGGATATTATTAGATTTCGTTCGGAACAGCCATATCAGAGTATTGGAGATATTAATCAAGTTGCCCCACCAGAATTTACAGATGGAATCCGTGAATATTTATCCACTCAAAGTGCAACTTTTGAGGTAGAGGTAACTGCACAAGTGGGTAAAGATCCTCCTAGAAAATATCGTTCTCTTCTGAGGCGAGTTTCGCCTCAGGACATAAGAATACTTTATTTTCATAGTGAGTAAGCGTAGATTGCTCTTAGAACCTTATGAAAAAAAATAAACTAACACGTCGTGAATTTGCAGGCCGTGCAGTTGCAGCAGCAGCTACAGTCAGTATTGTTCCTCGCCATGTCATTGGTAAAGGAGAGACTCCTCCCAGTGAAATCGTAACTAAAGCAGTCATTGGCGTTGGAGGAATGGGAATGGGCCATCTTAAGGGCGTTAATCCTAAAGCCAAGTTAGTGGCGGTTTGTGATGTCGATGAGAACCATCTTAAGAGGGCTCAAAAAGAAGGTGGAAAGGATGTTAGGGCATACAAGGATTTCCGTGAGGTTTTAGAGCAAAGTGATGTTGATGTCGTTCATGTCCCTACCCCGCCACACTGGCATGCACTAATCTCAATTGCTGCTGCTAAAGCTGGTAAGGACATCTGGTGTGAAAAACCACTTAGCCGAACTATTTATGAGGGAGAAAAGGTTGTTGAGGCTGTTAATAAATATAAACGTATTTTTCGATTGAATACATGGTTTCGTTTCCGCTCTGGTTTTTACGGAATGGGAATAGAGGCAAAGCCTATCAAGAAGCTAGTAATGAGCGGAATACTAGGTGGGCCATTGAAAGTTACAGTAAGTGGGGTGACAGGTTTTAATTGGAAGCATAATTGGAGTGGAAGAACAGATCTTACTAAGCAGCCAATTCCAAAGAATCTTGATTATGATATGTGGATAGGTCCAGCGCCATACAAACCTTATCACCCTCACCGTGTTCATGGCACTTTTCGCGGATATTGGGATTATGATGGTGGTGGATTAGGAGATATGGGGCAGCATTATCTTGATCCGGTCCAGTATATTCTTGGCAAGGATAATGAAAGCCCGGTTCAAATTGAGGCAGATACACAGCCTCAACATCACGATGCTGTTCTTCCATGGCGGGAAATCCGTATGAAATATGCTGATGGTACTCAGATTATTTTGGACGGAGAAAATCGATATAAAGAAGCCGCTTTTATAGAAGGTCCAAATGGAAAGTTATTCAAAGGATTCAAATCTGATATACCCGATTTGGAGAAAAAGTTAGCAGAATTCCCTGAACCTGAACCGCAAGTTACAGACTTTATAGAAGCTGTTAAGGAGCGTAAAAAGTTTGCTCTAAATGAAGTTAATGGACACCGATCATGCACCATTGTGAATTTGGCGAAGATTGCTTTACGTACTCGACGTCGACTAAGGTTTGATTCCGATAAGCAGCGGTTTATTAAGGATGAGGAAGCAAATTCCTATGTTAAACAACCAATGCGTGGTCCTTGGAAGCTCTAGGTATTATTAAACTTAGAATATATAGATATAATAATGGATGATAGGCGGATCCTAGTAACTGGTGCAGCTGGATTTATTGGTTCTAAAATAGTTGAGTTACTTTTGGCTGAGGGTCATAAAGTTGTTGGAGTTGATAATCTCAATGATTATTATGATGTTAGCTTGAAGAACTATCGGGTAAATTCACTTTTGATAGAAAAAGATCCGCACCAAGATATTTCTTTGTCCAATGACAAACAGGGCCTACGTAAAGCAGACTTTTCTAATGAGGATTATAGCTTTTATCAGTTAGACATCGAGAATCAAAAAGATGTCAATGCCCTTTTTAAAACGTTTTCTTTTGCTTCTGTATTAAATTTGGCAGCACGTGCTGGAGTGCGTTACAGCATGGAAAATCCACATGTCTATATGACTACTAATGCTAATGGCACTTTAAATCTACTAGAAGCTATGCGGCATAATGGAGTCAAAAAAATGGTATTAGCCTCTACTTCCTCTTTGTATGCAGGTCAGAAAATGCCTTTTGTTGAAACGCTTTCTGTAAACACTCCTATTTCCCCTTATGCTGCTAGCAAAAAAGCGGCTGAGGTAATGGCTTTTTCTTATCATAACCTATATAATCTAGATATATCGGTCGTGAGATATTTTACTGTTTTTGGGCCGTGTGGTAGGCCAGACATGTGCATGTTTCGTTTCGCTGAATGGATACATAATAATGTTCCAATAGAGCTTTTTGGTGATGGCGAGCAAAGCCGAGATTTTACTTTTGTTGAAGATATTGCACGTGGAACTATTGCTGCTCAAAAAGAATTGGGTTATGAGATCATTAATTTAGGTGGCGGGAATAATCCAGTTTCAATTAATAGCGTAATTGAACAGATAGAGTTAAGCTTAGGCAAAAAAGCGAAGATTAATAGAAAGTCATTCCATAAGGCCGATATGATGTCAACCTGGGCTGATATATCAAAAGCGAAAAGCTTAATCGAATGGTCACCTCAAGTTTCTCTTAATGATGGTATTCAAAAGACTATGGAATGGCATAAAGTTAACCGTCAATTGCTCAATGATATTAAGCTATAGAAATAATAAGTTTTTAATCTTCTCTGCTTTTATTCGTTTTTTTAGTCAATAGTACTTTTTCCACTCTTGGGCCGTCAGTTTCTACAACTTTCATTTTAAATTTTCCTAATATTATCTCGTCTCCTTCTTTTGGAAAACTTCCCAACCTTTGAGTCATCAGTCCGCTAATTGATGATATGCCTTCCTCTAAGGCTGATTCGCCAACAAGTTCTTCCAGTTCGTGAGTTGGTAGCATTCCTAAAGCTTCCCAATGAAAATCATCAATTTGTTTAATTTGGGGTATTTCGCGATCAAATTCATCCTGAATCTCACCCACCAATTCTTCCAAAATATCCTCAAGCGTAATCATTCCAAGCGTTCCTCCGTATTCATCTACGACAATTGAAAAATGTAATTTTCTTTCAAGAAAAAGTTCAAGTAGTCTTTCTAGTCTGCAGGTTTCTGGAACATAGATGATTTCTCTAGCTACGGGTATTAAATCAGAAGTTTTCTTAATTTTATTTCTTAGCCTATATATGTCCTTAATATGAATAATTCCCAAAGTGTGGTCCAAATCATCATCTTCACATAAAGGGAATCTGGAGTAATTTGTCTTTTCCACAATTTGAATACATTCTGAAAGTTTAGATTCAATATCGATTCCTACAATTTTTGTTCGAGGTTGCATTACTTCGCGAGCAACACGGTGATCAAGTTCTAGTGCATTCATAACTATTTCTCGACCAAGCTTTGAACGATCGATTTTTTTTTGATTAGTTTCAACCAGCAATCTGATTTCTTCTTCCGAGTGATTGTCATGACTTTCACTTGCAGCTTCTACTCCAAGCATTCTTAGTATTAAAAGCGATGACCAGTTAAGAATCTGCACTATTGGATATGTTATTCGATAAAACCATACCATAGGATAGGCAACCCAAAGGCTTGTTGGCAGAGGCTTCTGAATTGCCAATGTTTTTGGTGCCATTTCACCAATAACAATATGTAATGTTGTAATGACTGAAAATCCAACTGCAAAAGAGATAGAGGTTCTAAGTGCTTCAGACTTTATTTCAAGCCAATGATATAAAGGCTCCAAAAGAGTTTCAAAAATAGGTTCCCCTATCCACCCAAGTGCAAGACTGGCTAAAGTAATACCCAATTGGCACGCGCTTAAAAAAGCATCGAGATTATTGACAACGTATTTAGTAACTTTTGCTCTACGATGCCCTTTTATTAATAGCGGTTGAAGCTGTGTATTACGGACTTTTACAAGTGCGAATTCCGCTGCAACAAAAAAACCGTTTAGTCCAACTAAAAATATTACCGCAATAATTTTAGCGGTCATCCAAAGCCAATTGATACTTTCTAGATCCTCCATTTATCGCTGATTTTCGCTAAAAATAACTTTAAGAATATCTTGTAGGCCCACGATGCCGGCTTCTCTTTGTGATGGGCCAATAACAATTGCTAGCCAATTTCCACTTTGCTGCATGCGCTTTAGTGCTGTTTCAATTTTTAGATCTGATGGGAGAAATAGAGCAGGTTGTAAATAATCTATTGCCTCTTTAGTGTCGTCATAATCTTCTTTATATAGTGAAGTTTTCAATGTTACGATTCCTATAACTTTTCTCTGCCCTCCGGTAAATTTCCAGACGGGTATTCTTCCAATTTGATTAATATGGCAAAGTTTTACTACTTGCGAGATTAAGGTATCAGCAGAGGCGGTTACTGATAAGTTTAGAGGAATGGCAAATTGGCCAAGTGTTCTATCACTTAAGCGTACTACTTGTTTAACCATGAATCGTTCTTCACTACTTAAACTTTCATTAGACTCTTCCATTAAAGCTATTAACTCTTTTCTATTTCTAAAAAGTCGATTTGCTAGTGGTTGGCTAACAGATCCTTCGAAGGCATCACCAAAGACTTGGTGAACTAAGCTGACAAATGGGCTAAGAATAATTTGAATTATTCTAAATGGTTTTGCGACAATAAGGCAAAGTCTATTGGGGAATTTACGGAATAAGGTCTTTGGTAAAAGATCGCAAAAAATAAACAGTACAAATATTATTAAAATAAAAAATGACCAAAATAATGTGTTATTATTAGTCGCCTGTTTTAATAATAAAACTAGAACAATTACAAATGCAGCATTAGAAAAAGTATTTCCTAATAAAATTGTCCAATAAAAACGTTCCGGTTCTCGATAATAATTGAATAAAATTCGTGCATGCGAATTGCCTTCGCGCATTTGTTGTCTGAGTCTGAGACGATTGACGAAAAAAATCCCATTTTCAATTCCTGAAAAAAGAAAAGACATAGCTGCCGCAAAAAGCATAAGAAGAGAATAGAGAGCTATAGTCATAATTATCTAATTTTTTTTACAATCAATTCCTTTACACGTCTTTCATCACTAGCTACGACTGTAAGTTCAAAGTCATTCATGCGTGCTGATTGACCATTTTTTGGCACAACTTCTTTTAGTGCGGTAATGAGGCCTCCCATTGTATCGACATCTTTGAGGCTAAAAAAATCTGGTGCTATTTTTTTAAAATCATCAATTGGCAGATTCCCATTTACTCTCCATCGATTGCGATTAAGCTTTTCAATAGTGAACTCAGCCTTTTCCCCTTCTTCACGCATCTCTCCAACTAATTCTTCTAAAACATCTTCTATGGTAATTAGTCCAGCGGTTCCTCCAAATTCATCCAATACAATAGCTAAACCTCTACGCTGTGTTTGAAGACTTTTTAGCAAATCCATTAAATTCATTGAAGCTGGGACAAAAGATGGGAATTCTATTGATTCTGACAAATCCTCTTTGGGCTGAAGCAATAGTTTCCTAGTATTCAAAATGCCTACTATATTATCTGGTTTGTCATTGAAGATAGGAAGCCGAGTATATTTGTATTTTTTGGCTGCACTAATCATATCATCAATAAGAGCATCATCCTCAATACAAATCATTTCTGAGCGAGGCTTCATTACTTCTTCAGCGGTTTTTTGATCTAGTTTGATAATTTCGATCATCATTTCTCTTTCTGATCTTTCTAAAACTCCTTGTTGATATGCCCAATCAATTAGTTCAGCAAATTCTTCTTCTGTGGTTATTAAATTTGATTTGATTCCTTTCGGAATCAGTAAATTTGATGATTTATTACTAATTTTTTCAGCTAATAACCCTAATGGCCTCATAATAAGGTGAAATAAATAAATTGGTTTTGCCGGGAATAATACCCAATGATGAGGAGCTTTTAAAGTTAGTGTTTTTGGTATGATATCACATAATAATGCAATTATAATCAATAAAATACAGAATAATAACATAAAATGCAATATTTGTAGTTCTTCGAAATTCAATACTAATAATGCCACGATACATGCATTTGAGATGGCGGTTGCCAATGTCAAAGTAGTCATGAGTTCCTGAGTATCATTTATTAATGAAAAATATTTATTTTGGATTTTTTTTGCTATTTGTCTGTTTCGCCAGCTCTTAATTGAGAATAAAGATGACTCTATGGTCCTTAATATGAAGCTAAAAACAACCAGAAATAATATTAAAATGTAGGTTATTGATTCCATCAAGAAAGGTATAATTTGAAAAAAATCGAAATCCCAATGTTGAGATTATAAATTATACATTTATATCGATTAGGTGCTAATTCTCTCAGATTATTGTCTTAAATCAAACTTTACTCTTGTATTCGGACAGTTTGTTTGATTTGTTCGGTTTTTATTTAACGTTCTGAACAAAGTAGATTCTTATTTAAATATAGAATTGACCGGCGCGGAGCGTCCAAACCTTTTAATTAATTATTAAGATTAACAAAGAAAATCGTCCTTGGGGGTCCTTTACTATTTTAGATGAAGGTCAAGGATATAAAGTTAAAAGACTAAGTGTAAATCCAGGGCATGAAACTTCTATGCAATTTCATAAGCATAGATCCGAGCGGTGGACAGTGATTGAAGGTGAAGCGACTGTTAAATTAGGTGATGAAGTTAAAATAATTCATAGAAATGAATGGATATACATACCTGTTGGAGAGAGGCATCAACTTACTAATAATGGTAAATGTTTAATGCAACTTATTGAAGTGCAAATTGGAGATTATTTGGAAGAAGATGATATTGTAAGATTAACGGATAAGTATGGTCGTATTTGACTTATCTTAAATGAATTCTCTCACTCAAATGGCATTTGATTCTCTGGCCAATAATGATGTTCAGGCATCCTTTTTGAAGTCTAAAGCTAAGCAAGAGATGATAGAAATAGGAGGGCGTTTATCACAAGTTTTGGGGGTTCCAAGATCAGTTGGTCAAATCTATGGATTATTATATTTTTCTTCCAAGCCTCTTTCGCTAAGTGATCTTTCTAATATGCTTGGCATTTCAAAAGCGAGCACTAGCACGGGCACGCGTCAATTGGCTACTTGGGGTGCTATTAGAAAAGTTTGGATTCCTGGTGAGCGTAAAGATTATTATGAAGCTGTAGAAGATCTTGTGCAGTTATTTACAGGGAGTTATACAGCACATATTAAGCCTCGGATGATTTCTGCAGAGAGTCGTTTAGTAAAAATTGAAGAGTCATTAAAAAATGATTTAAAAATGCAATTAATTTCGCAAGAGGAGCATCAATTTATTGTCAATAGGCTGATTAGAATGAAGAAAATTAATAAGAGGCTCTCTAAAGTTATTCCAATTGTAGAAAAGCTATTTCTTTAGATAAATATAAAATGAAAATATTAGTTACAGGGGGGGCTGGGTTTTTGGGCTCCCATCTTTGTGATCGGCTTATTAATTTGAAACATAAAGTTATCTGCTTAGATAATTTTTACACTGGTTCTAAAGTGAATATTGAACGACACTTGGGTAGCCCCAATTTCGAATTAGTCAATCATGATATAGTAGATGGACTGGATGATATTAATGTAGAACAAATATACAATTTAGCTTGTCCAGCATCTCCTGTTCATTATCAACATGATCCTATACAAACATTAAAAACTTCAGTCATAGGTGCTATCAATGTTTTAGATTTAGCTAAACGTAATAACGCCAGAGTTTTACAAGCTTCAACATCAGAAGTATATGGTGATCCTGAGGTTCACCCTCAGTCCGAAAAATACAGAGGGAATGTAAACCCTATTGGTCCAAGAGCTTGTTATGACGAAGGAAAACGTTGTGCCGAAACATTGTTTTTTGATTACCACCGACAGCACGGAATTGATATTAGATTAATTAGAATATTTAATACATATGGGCCTAGAATGATGGTAGATGACGGGAGGGTCGTTTCAAATTTTGTTGTTCAGGCGCTTCAGGGCAATGATATAACAGTGTACGGTGACGGGCAGCAAACACGCTCTTTTTGTTATGTAGATGACTTAATAGATGTGATCATAAGAATGATGAATCAAAATGATTTTATTGGCCCAGTGAATACAGGGAATTCTAATGAATTTACCATTCTGGAGTTAGCAGAAAACATTATTAATATTACTAACAGTAACTCTAAAATAATATTTAAAGATCTGCCAACGGATGATCCTATGCAGCGAAATCCAGATTCTAGTATTGTAAAAAGGGAATTATCTTGGGCGCCAAAAATTGAATTAGAAGAGGGGCTAGTTAAAACTGTTAGTTATTTTTCCAAAATTATAAAAAAGAACGCATAATTTTATCAAATTAATGAAAATCGCAATTGTAGGTTTAGGTTATGTTGGGCTTCCATTGGCAATTCAATTTTCCAGATCCGAATGTGAAGTATTAGGTCTAGATGTTGACAAGGCTAAGGTAGAATCTATCAATCGATCAGAATCTTATATTAAACATATTACCAGTGCAGAGTTAGAGGCTCAGATAAAATCGGGTAGGCTTGAAGCATCAACAGATTTTACAAGAATTCAAGAAGTAGAAGCTGTTCTAATTTGTGTTCCAACACCTTTAAATAAAAATCGGGAGCCAGATCTTTCATATGTGCTCAAGACGGGAGAGGCGATTGCGCCTCATCTAGCAAAAGGTGTCATTGTTTCGCTTGAATCTACTACTTATCCGGGGACGACTGAAGATGACTTGAAACCAGTTTTGGAAGTTGGCAGTGGCTTAAAAGCTGGGGTTGATTTTCATTTAGTCTATTCCCCTGAGCGCGAAGATCCAGGTAACCCTGATAGTCAAGTGGCAAAGATTCCCAAAGTTATTGGTGGCTATACGAAAAAGTGCTTAGAGAAAGGTCAAGCTTTATACTCAATTGCTATTAATACGTTGGTTCCAGTATCCAGTTGTCGTGTAGCTGAAGCGACTAAACTGACAGAAAATATTTTTCGTTGTGTGAATATTGCCTTGGTGAACGAACTTAAAGTGATTTATCGACAAATGGAAATCGATGTTTGGGAAGTGATCGATGCCGCTAAGACTAAACCATTTGGATATATGCCTTTTTATCCAGGTCCCGGTTTGGGAGGGCATTGTATTCCTATTGATCCATTTTATTTAAGCTGGAAAGCACGTCAGCAAAATCTTCAGGCTCGTTTTATCGAGCTCGCAGGTGAAGTAAATTTGGAAATGCCGGATTATGTTATAAGTCGCTGTGAAAATGAACTTACAAAAAACAATATCAAATTTGATGGCAGTCGTATTTTAGTTTTGGGTATTGCTTATAAGCCAGATGTAGATGATATGAGGGAGTCTCCTGCCGTGGAGTTAATGCAAAAGCTTAGAAACAAGGGGGTGCAGGTTGAATATTCAGATCCTCATATTCCCGTTTTCCCAAAAATGCGCGAATATGCATTTGATTTACAAAGCGTCGAATTAAAACCAGAAATAATTACCAATTATGATCTTTTGCTATTAGCTACTAACCATTCTGCATTCGATTATGTTCTGATTCAAAAATATGCAAAAATTATTGTTGATGCGCGTGGGGTATATAAAAACCGAGAGGGCAATGTGGTTAAGGCTTGAGAGTTGAAATGCTCTATTTTTTATAATTTATTTCAATAATGCAATTCATAGATCTTAAAGCGCAGTATATAGAATACAAAAAGTCAATTGATAATAGTATCCATAATGTTCTTAATCATGGTAAATTTATCATGGGTCCGGAAGTTGATGAGCTTGAAGAAAAGCTTGCAGATTTTGTGCAAGTTCAGCACTGCATTACTGTAGCTAGTGGAACTGTCAGTTTAGAGATTGCTTTGCGTGCTTTGAATATAGGTCCTGGTGATCAAGTAATTACAGTTCCATTTACTTGGATCAGTACTGCTGAAGTTATTTTGGCTGTTGGTGCAAAGCCAATTTTTGTAGATATTGAAGTTGATAGCTTTAATATGAATCCAGATCTTTTGGAGGCCGCTATTAATGAGAATACAAAGGCCATTATTCCGGTTAGTTTATTTGGCCAAATGCCTGATATGGAACGGATTATAAAAATTGCTAATAAATATGAATTGCCAGTTATTGAAGATGCCGCGCAGAGTTTTGGGGCGACTCGATTAGGAAATAAAAGCTGTGCGGCAAGCTTAATTGGTAGCACAAGTTTTTTTCCGGCTAAAGTGTTTGGCTGCTATGGTGATGGAGGCGCATTGTTTGTGGACGATGATGAATTGGCGCTTCGGATGCGGGCGATTCGAAATCATGGCGGTATAAAGCGAGGGTATCATGATTATGTTGGTATGAATGGTCGTTTTGATACTATTCAGGCAGCTATTTTACTGGCAAAATTTCCTCACTTTGATTTCGAGATAAATGCACGAGCTGAAATTGGAGCTCGTTACTCGGCGTTGTTGAAAAGTGTTTGTAAAACACCAAAGATTTCAACAGGGAATTCTCATGTTTATGCACAATACACCATTCGAATGGCTAACCGAGATAGTGTTAAACAGAAACTACAAGATGCTGGGATCCCATCGGCAATTTATTATCAAAAGTGTTTGCACGAGCAGCCGGTGTTCGCATCTACAGAGGCGAAATGGGGGGATTTCCCAGTTTCCGAAATGATATCTAGAGAAGTGTTAAGTCTTCCAATGCATCCATTTCTTGATGAAGAGACGCAAGATCAAATTGTTGAATCAGTTATTAAGGCCATAGAAATAGAATAACTTATATTATTAATAAATAGAGTGAAGCAAAATCAATTTAAACGAAGTTTAGCTTTAATTGGAGTTGGCTATTGGGGAAAAAATCTTGCCCGTAACTTTAATAACTTAGGAGCACTTCACACGGTTTGTGACACTTCCAAAGAAAATCTTAATCTTGCTGCATCTGAGTATGGAGTTAAAAGTTCAACTAATGTGGCAGGAGTATTGAGTAATCCAGAAATTACGAGTGTTGCAATCGCTGCCCCTGCGATTCTTCATTACCGATTATGCAAAGAAGCCTTACTGGCGGGTAAAGACGTGTTTGTTGAAAAACCACTTTGTCTTAAAGTCGATGATGCGAAAGAACTCGTGGAATTAGCAGAAGTTAGTGGTCGTATACTAATGGTTGGACATCTATTGCAATATCACCCCTGCGTTAATGAGATTAAACTATTGGTTAAATCTGAATTAGGGAGATTACACTATATTACTTCTAACAGGCTGAATTTGGGTAAGATTCGAAAGGAAGAAAATGCGTTATGGAGTTTTGCTCCGCATGATTTGTCTGTAATTCTCTCTTTAACTGGGGATATTCTGCCAAAAGAAGTTCACTGTGTGGGTGGAGCGTATTTAACTCCTGGTGTTGTAGATACAACGATGACGACAATGAAGTTTCTGGAAGATACTAGAGCCCATGTTTATGTCAGTTGGTTAAATCCATTTAAAGAACAGAAGCTAACAGTTGTGGGCTCAGATGGAATGCTAGTGTTTGATGATACAAAACCCTGGAAGGAAAAATTAATTTTATATAGAAAGCATCTTATTCAAGAGGAAGGAAAAACGTTTGTTCCAAATAAATCAGCCGGAGAGTTTGTTGAAGTTACGGAAAAAGAACCACTTAATGCTGAGTGTGAACATTTTTTGAATTGTTGTGAACAACGTTTGAAACCACTAACTGACGGAAATGAAGGTCTTCGTGTTTTAAAGTTATTGCATCTTGCTCAGTCTAGTTTGGGAGCATCCGGGGACGAATAGATGTATTAATAATTAAAATAAATTAAAGATGCTTCAAGCTGAAAATTCAACTCCCCCCTTTATTCATCACACTGCTGTTGTAGATGATGGAGTGCAGATTGGTAATGGAACCAAAGTTTGGCATTTTGCCCATATTTGTGAGAAATCTCAAATAGGGGAGAACTGTGTTTTTGGGCAAAATACAATGGTCGCTTGTGGTGTATCGATTGGGAATAATGTCAAAGTACAGAATAATGTGGCTGTATACTCTGGCGTGACTTTGGAAGATGATGTTTTTCTTGGCCCGTCTTGTGTGCTAACCAATGTTTCAAATCCTCGTTCTCAGGTTGATCGAAAAGGGATTTATGAAAAAATTTTAATTAGAAAAGGGGCAACTGTTGGAGCAAACGCTACGATAATTCCAGGTGTTGTTTTGGGGCGTTATTCGTTTGTCTCTGCTGGAGCAGTAGTAACTAAGAGTGTTCCAGACTACGGATTAGTTAGAGGTGTTCCTGCCCAACAAGCAGGATGGATGTCGAGGCATGGGCATCAATTGAAACTAGAAAAAAATAAGACCGCTACTTGCCCAGAGTCTGGACTGGTTTATCGTTTATCTAAATCGGGAGACTTAAGATGTGAATCTTTAGATGAAAACTCTAGTTTGCCTGTGAAATTAAACAAAGGATTTAAAAAATATAGAGAATTTAAATAATAATATTTATATTTAAGTATTTTTTTTGAAAGAATTAAATGAATCTAAAAAATAAGAGAATAATGGTTATAGGCGGGGCAGGTTTAATTGGCTCCCACGTTGTCGACGAATTATTAAATACAGATGTATCCGAAATATTAATTTATGATAATATGTTTCGAGGTGCCATTGATAACATTAAAGACGCATTAAAAGATCCGCGGGTTAAAATTAATCCTCATGGGGGTGATATATTGCATGAAGATATTCTTGATCGAGCAATGCAAGGGGTAGATGGAGTAATTCATTTAGCAGCCTTATGGTTGCTTCATTGCCATGAATATCCGCAATCAGCATTTGATGTAAATATTAGAGGTACATACAATGTTATTGAAGCTTGTCGTAAGCATAACATAGAAAAGTTAGTATATTCTTCTAGTGCGAGTGTTTATGGGGATGCTATACAGGAACCGATGGCAGAAAATCATCCTTATAATAATTGGACTTTTTATGGAGCCACTAAAATTGCTGGAGAGCACATGATTAAAGCTTATCACAAACGATATGACTTAAATGGCATTGGTTTGCGTTACATGAATGTCTACGGCCCCAGACAAGATTATAAAGGGGCTTACATTGCTGTAATGATGAAAATTCTTGATTGTATAGATAGTGGAGAGAGGCCAAAAGTATTTGGTGATGGGTCACAAGCTTATGATTTTATACATGTAAAGGATGTCGCTAAAGCAAATATTTGTGCACTGCAGGCTGATTGTTCCTATGGGATGTATAATGTGGGCCGTGGAATTAAGACATCGATTAAAGATCTTGCAGAGCTTTTGTTAAAGCTTTCTGGTTCAAAGTTGGAAATTCAATACGAGCCATCAGGTCAGACTTTTGTGACTAATCGTGTCGGATGTCCTAAAGCTGCAGAAAAGGATATCGGTTTTAAATGGAGTATCGATCTTGAAGACGGAATGCAGTCACTTATTGACTGGCGAAATAATCACAAAGACCTTGTCATTAGGAGTCAGCAAGCCGTTTCGCAAAGTTAAGTGTGAATTGTTTTTTAAATAGATATTTTAATCACTTAAAATTGTAATCGAAGTCATTCTTTAATAGATTTTTAGAGTATAGAAAAGATGTCCAAGAATGTATTAATAACTGGTGCATCAGGATTTATAGGAAAATTTTTAAATAAAAAACTTCATTCTTTCGGCAATATTAATGTCCTATGCATTTCACGAGAAACTGGATTTGACTTAAGTAAGAAGGGGTGGACAGAGTCTATAAGTAACCAAAATATAGATACTATTATTCACCTTGCTCAATCTAATTTTTATAGAGATTTCCCAAATCAAGTTGAAGATTTAGTCAGTATCAATATAGATGCAACTGTCGAATTATTGAATTGGGCTAGAAAAAATAAAATTAATAAATTTATTTTTGCATCAACTGGAAATGTATATGAACAAGCTAATGGCCCTTATAAAGAAGATTCAAAATTAGGTCCAAATTCATTTTATGGCGCCACAAAGTTGGCTGCGGAGCATCTTGTGAATCAATATCAGGATTACTTCCAAGTTATTACTTTAAGATTATTTGGTGTTTATGGACCAGGTCAGCAAGATATGCTAATACCAAATATAATTAGAAAAATAAATGAACAAGAGGAAATAGGCTTGGCTCAAGGATTAGGAATAATGTTAACTCCTATATATATTGATGATTGTATTGATATAATCATTGGTTTGATTACAGAAGAATCAGAAAAAATAAAAAATACTGTATTTAATATAGCAGGTTCCGAAACTGTTACTCTCAGAGATATTATTGAAATTATTGAGAAAATTTTATTAGTTAATGCGAAGATTAAAATTACATCTGGCGAGATAGCTCAATTTGTTGCAAATAAGAATAAAATAGACCTTATTTTTGGGAAAACACGGTATACATCCATCGAAGACGGATTAAAGGAAACAATAGGCAAGTAATTATTTATAATTTATTTTCATT
>CEVL01012091.1_pt1 | contig 15221 bp, 15 predicted proteins | sample 427051 | NCBI WGS metagenome assembly CEVL01 (sample SAMEA2623673, study PRJEB7988) | marine metagenome | biome: marine biome (ENVO:00000447); feature: surface water layer (ENVO:00002042); material: "saline water (ENVO:00002010), including plankton (ENVO:xxxxxxxx)" | depth 5 m
CATTTATCCAAGCAAGATTAATTCTTAGAATAGTATCTTTAGGTAATTGTACATCGTAGTTTGTCATATTTTGTGAGACAATCAGCATGTTAATCAGTCCAAAAATTCATTATTTATTATTTCTAATGCATGATCGGATATTTTATGCTCTCTATGTGTATCATCTAAGTAAATTTTGAAATATCCATCATCAAAATCTTCCACAGTTGTAACAATATAATCTTCGTATTCTTGAAATGAGGTTCCACCAAAACAACATGGATCATCCAAATTAAAAATTTGAATAAATTTTCTATCCTCTCCAACCGATGCCATAACATAGAGATCTAAATAATTTGCGATTTTGTATAATTCTAAGTTATGTTGTTCGTAGTCACCAAAATTTTTTGTATCGCTTCTAAGAAACATAGGATATGAGCCTGCTACTGAGATACTCTGGGAGATTCTGTCATCAATTGCAGCTGCCATAGTCGTAGTCCAACCTCCACCAGATATACCTATCATATAATAAGAATCAAAATTATAATTTTTTTCTAAGTAATTCATTGTTAGAATTATTGGTTCAACAAAGAATTTGATAGGACTAAATGTTTCAGTTTCTAATAGCTCCATTTGATTGTGAGAATGAATCTTAATTTTTCCAAATTGAGGAATATCAACTACAGGTTGCGAGTTCATACCTAACAGTGGCATTGAAAATGCAATTATGGTGTAATTTTTTTCTAAGAAATATGCAATAGTTTGTTTTCCCTCAAAAAAATCTCCTCTATGACCTTGATGATAAATAATTAATTTATCATTACTAGTCGACGGTTTAAACAAATATGCAATTGAATTTACTCCATATTCCATTTCAATTGTTAGTTTATCTATTGATTCAAGATTATTTAGTTCGGAATATTTATCTAATGATATATTTTTTTCAATTTTTGATAATTCATTATTTGGTAAAGTATTCTGTTCCCAAAGATGATTAATGAGATTATTCTTTATTTCATTTTTAGAGATATTGTTAGTCACATGTATTAGCGAACCAATATCTGTTTCAAAAATTATTGAATCTTCATTATTATTACCATTTGAAATGTAAAATTCTTTAATTTCAGAGGGATAGATATCATACATATTTACAAGAAATCCAGATATAAATGCAATAAAAATCATAAATAGAATCATCCCAATTTTTTTAAAATTCATACAGAATTGAATATCAATTTTCATTTAAAAGATTCTAAGAAAAAATATGATAGGCTATGAATAAGTATAAGAGATAAATTTTGGAGGGATAATGTTATGGTATGAGATGTTTAATTTGTTCGGAAGATACCGTAAAAAATTATTGTAAAGATTCATTTCTTGAAGTTCCGGTATTCCATTGTAATAGTTGTAATGGATTATTTTCAGGAGATTCAATAGAAGTGATGATGGATAAATGTAAGGTAGTTTATGAAAAAAAATTTTGGGGGGATAATAATTTATGGGATGCAAAAAAAATAATCGATAATAACTATCAAGATGATGAGTCTAATGGTAAAAGAAGAACGTGGGAATCACAATATGCATATTGTAAAGAATATCTAAATGATAGCAAAGATATTTTAGAAATTGGTGCAGGGCAAGGTCAAGCAGCTTATTGGTTTGAAGAAGCAGGGCATAAGATAACAGCAATAGAACCAGATACTAATAATTCAAAATTAATTAATAGGAAATTAAAGAATGGGAAATGTATCGAATCTAGTGCTGAAAAATTTTTAATTGATGAACAATTTGATATTGTTTGGGTTTCACATGTTTTAGAACATATGATTGAGCCTGAAAAATTTTTGAAGAATGTTCAGAAATACATGAAAGATGATGGAGTGTTGTTTATAGAAGTACCAAATTGTGAGAATAAAATGGTACTACGTACATCTATAGAGAAAGTACCACATACATTTCATTTTTCTATGAAATCATTGTTAGGTATTTTAGAAAAAAATGAATTTGTAATTAAAAAGAATGATTATCTAAAACCTGCATCAAAGATGAATGGAATTCAAAATAGAATATCCAAAAAAATCCATCCATACTATCCAAGAATAGTTTCAAATTCCAATAATGGAAAATATTTTAGAATAATTGCAAAAAGAGAAAATTAATTATAATTTTTCAGTAGAGATGAATAGATCCTTATCTTTTTTGTTTGATAATGTACGTGCTGATATGTGTTCTTCAAATTCTTTTTGAAGTTTCTTTAATTCATCCAATTCCTCAGAAGATATTTTTTCATTATTTGATATTTTTGTTATTAAATTGATAAATTTCAAATTTAGTGTGAGGCTAAATTGGGAGTTGATCAATACACGAGCCCAATATGGATTACTTTCCATCCATACATCAGCTTCTGCTCTGTAAGATGGAGTTTTTTTGTAATGTGCGTAACCTATTCCTATCAATAGAGGAATGCCAACAATTACTACAATGAGAATGTATTGCTCAAAAGAGGGGAAAATAGTTTTCAAAGAAGGATAATTTTCAATAGCTAGATAATATGTTACGGTTAGAGTGTTAACTGCAGCAAAGATAAATGCAAAGTATGTACTCCAGCCTTGTCTAAAATAGAACCATGCCCTAAAACCAGGATTTTTGCCCATGTGACTAAAGAAAATATGTTAGTATATCAATTTCACTAGTGATAGATAATGATCATTATGCTCAATTGATGTTATCTAATTTCCTTTTTTTATATTACATTTTTCTGGAAAATTAATTATTCAATCAAAGTTAACTAATAATTCAGTTACATCATCAAAAAATGGTTTATCATTAGTTTCAAATGGATTAAATGAACTCCAATAACTTTTATCTTCTAGGATCTCAAAATTACCATCAAAATAATAGTTAAAAATAACACGGAATGAATTTACAGGAGTTATTTCATCATATAGAATTTGTTTTCCTTCATGAGGTAGATAATAGCTATTAAAATTAGCCATTTTTTCTTTTATTTGATTTTCCATGCTAGTAGAATCAGGGAATTCTGAACCATGATCACTTTGTAAAATGATAATTGGAGGAGAGTCAGAGTTTAACAAAATTTCATCAATCGATTCTAGAATTTTTTTATTGGCAAATTGTAATTGATCAATGTAAGCATAATTTCTAAAACTAGTTTCAACTTGTCCAGGTTCTAAGGACGTAGGAATTACAGATTCCCCATTTGGACCAAAAATGAATGGTTTGTGAGGAATCATAAAATGATTGAAAACAAAGATGGGGTTATCAGTTTTCTGAGTAATTTTTCCTAATTCTTCAAATTGGCAGAGTGTTCTCTGTCTTTTATCATCAACTAAAAATTTAGAGTATATTGGCTGGATTAAGCTGTTATCTAAAATTGAGATAAGGGTTTGTGAATCCGAGAGATTTGTATTTCTACAGATAGTTTTATCATAATTTTCAAAATTTCTTGTAGCTCCCCATCCAGAATTGAAATTAATTGTTTCGTACCCCAGATCATTAAAAATATCTCCTACAATATTTTTAGATATCATGGTATAAGCCAGATTATAATTTTTTGAACCAAGTTCCGGGTCAAAGTTATGATGCATCATATTTAATGATGAACCCAATGAGAGATATGACCAACCATAATTACTTCTACTATTATCAATTGTAGTAAAACCACGTTCTCTTAATTCATTTAAGAAATTACTATTATCAAAATTATAATATTTCTTCAATGACTCATGACCAGAATATGAATCAAGGATTATGTAATATACATCAGGAGTACCAAAATTTTTGGAGTTAAGATTTTTAGATGAATCAAGAACTGAGAATTCTTGTGATTCAGAATCAGATGATACCCCCATTACAATATTTACTGATGACATAAGGACTATTGTAATTGCAATAGCATTAACAATTTTTGTGATATTTTTTAGATCAGAATTAATTCTAAATAAAATAATAACAAGTATAGAAAATAATATCAAGAAAACTGGAATTAAAATGAAATTTCTAATATATTCCCCACTTAGTTCATTAAGTGAATTATGAAAATGACCATAAAAGAAGAAAATGACCACACCTAATGATAATACAAGACTATTTTTCTTTGTGTTTTTGAGTGTAACCTTTAGAATTACCCAAATTAAAATTGTAATCCCAATAATCAAAATTAATGGTTCAAATAATTCAGTGATTGATAAGAAACTTGTATTATTTGAGAAAATGAAAACTATGGGGAATAAAGCAAAGAGAATTGGGTGAATTATTGAAGAAGATGAGACATTAATACTCATTTAGGTTGTGAGAATTTTTCCATGATATAAATAGTTCTTTGTGAACCAGTAAGTTTTTTTGAACTTATAATTTTGAAGAATTTTGAGAATTCTTTTTCAAATTGTTCTTCATCATAATTTTCAAAAATATCTTCTCTTGTTGTAAGTAGTCGTTTTACTTGGGAGTCAGATTTTGGAATAAATTCAATTATTAATGATTTTGATATTGTAGAGAAAAACTCTGCAATTTTGTTCAGTGGAACATTATTTGATATTGCTAAGTGATGTACAAGTGCTAATGCAAATACTAAATCAGCTGGACCACGCTCCAAAAATGATTGTCTTTCATCATTATTCCAACCGATATTTGAGCTTGGATTCGTTAGATCTAAGATTAATGGTAGTAGATTTTGGTCATTATTTTTATTTGATTCCAAATAGTTTTTCTCAACTGCTAGAGGATCAATGTCAAAAGATATAGTGTTAATCCCTTGATTTGATGCTAAACGACTGAAGACTCCAGTGTTAGCACCTAAATCCCAAACAATTTGAGGGTTAAAAGTTTCTATCGTAGAAGAAATAATTTTCTTTTTTTCTTCAAAAGATTTTTCACTATAATTGGTTTCAGAATAATAGTCACCCCACTCGGTATTATCTTCTTTCCAAGTCATCTTTTTAATCGAAGATTCAAGATTTTCAACCAGACCTTCAAATGATCTTTTTGAAATTGTTTGTTCTTTAATTGTTGTATCTTCTTTATCTTCATAATGTTTTTGTGATTTTGCATGAGCATGTATATGTGCCATTAATCCAAAATTTCCAAAGGTTGTTTTTGGTAAGAGTTTTGCAGTTAAATCAAGTGGAATTCCATCAATGAATGTTTTTGATAAAAGATTCAATCGTATATCTTTTTTTGACATTAAAGCTAAAGGTGCCAGAAAATGTTGGCAAAACTGTTTGTAGGGTTTCCAGATTTGGCCGTCTTCATATATCTCAAAAGATAATGTATCGATAAAGATGGGTTTTCCATTAAAAAATTGTATGTTGTATGCACTTCCATCCTTTAGTGTCATTCCATATTTCATTGCACCTTTTTGTATTCTTAGAGTCAATAAAGCAGCATCCTTAAGTTGACTGAACGACCATTCATATGGATAAGAAATGAAGGGAATCTTTTCTGGTTTTATTATTTTATAATAATCATAATCTAATTTTAGATCAGAAATTTCTTCATGTGAAATTAGTAGGTTTTTTTCACTTAGTTTTTTATAAAGTTCAGAGTTTATCAGATGGTCATATTCCTCTTTGTAAGATGTATGGATTAATCTATACAGAGTGTTATTTTCATAAAAAAGAAAACCACTTTTATCTCTAAATGAACTATTTTCTATGTTAAATTTCGTCATCACTATTATTTTTCTTCAGACCTGGAGATAATGCAGTTTTTATTCTAAACCAGAAAACTTTGATAGCAATTCCAACACCAACAAGTCCACCAATTATCATTTGAACAATTACGCTTCCAGTTCCTGGATCAATATACGCAAAGGCATTAGGAAATTGAAAATTTGAGATTAACGACATTCCTAGCAATGAAAAAAGAATTATTAGAATTTTCAATATTGAGTTATGATTTTGGTTCTATTTTATAGATTGCTCCACTTTTAGTATAATCTGAAATATACATTACTCCAATGGAGTCAGACTCGATGTCAGAAACACAGTAAAAATTTTCTGCAATTAGATAATTTTCATGGTTGATTTCTCTAAAGGACAAATTATTGTCTGGTGACAAGAAAGCTGTTCTTTCAGAATTTAATGGGTATTCAAAAATTCCTCCTTTAATTTTCTCACCCTTGCAATATCCCACAAATAATGAGTTATCAAATTTTTCCAGCAAATTAGTGGGTGGAATAAATAAACTGTTTGGATAATATGGAACTTCCCAAAAAGTATGGTTTTCCATTTTTTCAATAGAAACTACATGAATTTTTTCAAATTCATCAGGGAAATAGTTGGTTTCACTAACGATATCAATCCAACTCTGATTTTTATCTACCTCAGTAGTATGCCATATTTGATTTGTTTGTATGTCAAATGTGAATCCATGTACACCATATGCATGATAATTTAGAAGTGGACTATCAATAGGAATAGGATAAGTTGAAAAAATGTTTTTTTTATCATCTACAATAATTCCTCCACTATGATGAGTGTCGGTGAAAAGAATTTTTGGTTCAATTTCTTGAACTAGTTTTAAATTTGTTCCATCCCAATTATATTCCAGAACACGATTATTTTCATAGATATCGTCCTCATAATTTGCTTCAGTTAGATGTAAGAAAATGGAAGATTCATAACTTGCAATACCATGAATTTTTGTTGCACTATTATCAGTGCTAACATTAAGAATTGGCTCTTTATTGAAGTTACCATCTGTAATTACATATAGATTTCCTGTAAATCTTTCGTTAAAAAAGATGTCATTACCTATTACAGAGATATAATATGGAGAAGGGATTCCACCACTAACCAGAGTCAAAGAATATGAATCATCAATTATTGTTGGTTTATTTTTGATTCCAATTTCTTGTAAAATTTTAAATCTTATATCCGAATTTGCATACAATGAAAAAATTATGGATATTATTATAATTGATATTATTAAAGTAACGAGAATTCTTTTGTTCAATAAACGTGATTTAGCTATCAAGTATTAAGAATTTGTTATCATTTTATCATGTAAGAATTAATCAATTAGGTCAATTTTGAACAATGCGCCGTTACTTAGATGACTAGCTACATACAAAGAACCATCTGGGCCAAATTTCATATCAGAAATACGTCCAAAGTCAGTTGCAAACATTATTTCTTCATTATTGTCACCTTCATGGAAAATTAGATCTTGTAACGAAGGATCTTGAAATACAAATCCATCCCGCGCTTCATTCAGTTCAAACTTATAGATTTTTCCAAAAATATAATCAGATACAAATAAAGAATTTTGGTATTTTTGGCCCCAATTATTTCCAGGAATTGCTAATGCAGTAGGTGCAATAACTTGGTCCCATGTGAATTCAGGGTTACTATATTCAAAATTTTCTATTTTAGGAATTAAATTAATGACATCTTCAGTTGCCATACCTTGTGCCAATGCCCAACCACTGTTGAATTTTTCATGTACTAAATTAATTTCATCACAACAAATTTGACCATTTTCAGTATCCCAAAGATTTCCAGTTAGTGGGTCAAATGCCAATCCAAAACTATTTCGAATACCAATTGCATAATAATGTGAAAACGGATCTTCTGAGTTCATAGGAGAAAGATTAGATTCGTCTACGCCTACTTTAAGAATAATACTTGTATCATCTATGTCACCATTTTTATTATTTTGAAGTTGACTAGCCTTACCTCCCGCTCTAATATTTTCTAAATCACCAATCGTTGCAAAGATTTCACCATCAGGACTAGTAACCATATATCCACCATGATGACAACAGCTTCGGGAGGGCAAAGTATTAACTAGTTTTTTATTGATTAATTCTTCTCCAGTCCAGAGAAATTCATAGATATTATTTGCGTTAGGGATAGTTCCTTCTTCATCTAGAGGTTCAGATACATAAATGTAAACAAGATTATCTTTAGTTGTAATTCCTAAAAGACCAGATTCGGTGGTTTTGTATACATCAAAATGATATAATATTTTTTCATTTACTTTTCCATCACGAATTAAGCGTATGTCACCATTGATTTTTTCAAGATATAGTATGTCTTCTTCAATAAATGCAAAAGTGGTTAATTCATTAATTCCTGTTGCAATAGTTTCAATTTTAATAGATGAGTCGTTTATTTGAGGAGACGTACCTTCTTTGACTTGTAGAGTTTTTCCTACTTCCCATCTAATTTCAGGTTGAGAATAAACATAAAATCCAGAAATTATTATAACAACAATTATTGGTATGATAATTTTTTTCACAGCTTGCATATTTTTTGTTATTATTTAGTTATTTCTAGAATTGAAGGATTTAGTGTAGTAGATTTAATATTAGAAATGATTTTTTAGATTATATTGAAATTATTGATAGGATATGGAAGTAGAGGCAAATATTTCCATTTAAAAGAATTTAGTGATGAATTAGAAAAACAAGGTATAACTGTCAAATTAGTTAAGGATACTGATTATAGTAGAGGATTTCCAAGTAAAAAAATTTCAGAGTGGTTTAATGGAGATAAAAAATTTAAAGAATTAATTAAAGAGTTCAAACCTGATATAGTTTTTACAGATAGACAGACTCATTTTGCATTACATTCAATTAAAGCAGATATTCCAACATTCGTTTTGTTAAGAGGTCATTATTGGCAAGAATATTTTTGGGGAATGAAAACAATGGGTAGTAATTTTAAAACAAGGATCTCCATATGGTTTAGAAATAGAATTTCAGAAAATGTTTTTGAGAATGCAACCGCTATATTACCAATTTGCAAGTATTTAGAAGATGTTGTAAAAGAACATCATCCAAAACAAAATACAGGAGTATTTTTAGAAGGTATTAATTCACAGCGTTGGTATCATTCAGAAAAAATGGAGTTAAGACATCCATGTGTAGGATTAGTTCAAGATGCAAATTGGTGGGGTAAAACAAAAGAGCTTTTAGTATTAGAGAAAGTTCTCAAAAAAATGCCAGATGTGAATTTCTATTGGGTGGGAGATGGGCAGTATAGACAAAAGATCACCGATAGATTAGAAAAATTTGATAATTTTGAATGGAAAGGTAGATTAGAATATCCAGAAAAGATCAGAGAGTTTTTAGAATCAATTGATGTTTATGCACTAATTACAGGAATGGATCTAGCACCTCTTACATTAAAAGAAGCACAATTGATGGAAAAGCCGGTTATTGCAACAGATGTTGGAGGAAATAAAGAGATGATGAGTAATAATAAAACTGGTTATTTGGTCAAAGAAGGAAATGCAGAAGATGTTATTGAAAAATTAAGTGATTTGTTAAACAATAAACAAAAATCTATTGAGATGGGAAAAGAAGGTGCAAAATTTGTTAAGGATGAATTTAATTGGGAACGTGTCGCAAAAAATTTCTTGAGGATTGTTAATCCATATGTAAAAGTAAATACTTAGTTTTTGTACTTTTTGTAAATTGATTTTGAATTTTTGATTGTTTTAGCATACTTGGTGTTTAATGTATCAATAAGATTTAGAGTTTGATTGTGCATAAGATCAAGATTAGGTATAACACAATGACCTCCTATAAAACCAGGAAACATCTTTGGTCGATTTCCTAAAAATTTATGAATTTCATCAGAAAATTTCCACATTTCGTCATAATCTACACCATATTGTTTTGCTATCATATTACTGAGTTGAGCATAGTTGATTAACCAGCCCAAATATGAGGTATCACAAATAATTTTTGCTAATTCAAGTGTTTCAGGTTTTGACATTTGTTTGGTAATAATTCCATTTACTCTCATTACTTTTTTGAATTCTTTAATTGCAAATTCTTTTTTTGGAGAATTTTTTGAAATAGAGAAAAATTTTGTGTAACGTTTCAGATCGTATTCCATTCTTTTATGAACACCTCTTGTGGCACTGTAAATTACAGGTATTGCTAATTTTGATTGTAAAATGGACGTAGTTGATGGACTGATTGTACTATGAATAGCAAGTATTTTTGGATTAAATTGTTTAGTTAATTTTTTTACCTCTGTGACAAATCTCTTTGTGAATGGAATACAAATATGAAGGATTAGTGTATCATAATTTTCATATTTTTTAGTTTTCTTTAGATTCATTAATTTTTTATCTACATCATAGCCTACAGTTATCGCATTTTTTGACAAAACTTTACAGATGGGCATTCCTATTTCACCTAAGCCAACAACTACATTTTTTTGGTTAGAAGATTTCAATTTGAGAATTCCCTTTTGTTAGACACATTTATTCTGATAATTCCTAATATAATAATTAAAATCGATATTGCAATAATAACTAAACTTAGATTTGTGTTGAAAAGAGGAATTAGTTCAGTACTATTCTCTAGTTCTAATGAAAAATTTTGATATGAATTAAACAAAGTACCACCTAAAATTGAAATTCCTATAATTATCATAGTTATACCAAAAAAGATTGATTTTGAATTTCGGGTTATTACATAACCAATAAGTGGTAAGAAAATTGCAGGAATACCAAATAATATTTGGCATAAAATAGGATCAATATTTAGAATTCCTTTACCACGAGGATGCTCCTCTATATCATCAATATGAAATATAAATTTCATTGTCCAAGAATTAGGTAATTTCTCATTTAATTTTAGATGTGCATAATCATGAGTTCCAGATACTTCCGATAAGAATGATAGTGAATCAGTTTTTGTATCAACGAATATTTTTTCAGGATTATGAAATTTCCAAACATTTTCACAGAAGTTATCAATACAATCATCAAATGATGTAGAAAAGATTGGTGATGATTTGTCATTATTTTTTTCAAGAATCATTATTTCATCAATCAATCCTGAAATTTTTCCACCGTTACCAGAAGGTTTGCCATCTTCGTTAGTTATACGAATAAATTGTAAATCAGATGGATTTGAACACATTTGAATAGATACACTTTCATTTAATTTAGAAAAATTTCTATCCTCATAAAATTTTGTTTCTAGTAATAAGTCATTTTTAGATATTTCAATATAGTATGTACTGTTTTCATTTGCAATTACATTTTTTGTCTTTTCAATTCCATCACAATTTTGATCCCCATAATACATACCATTGTCATTACTCCATCCTATTGAATAGAATCTTTCATTTGATACATGTGCGGTTAGAACAATACCATCTTGTTGACATCTTTTACAACCACTTTCAAAATATATTTCACCTTCCTGACAAATTTTGCATTGAGAAGAATCAGTATCAGATAACCCAATTCTAATTAACGCACCATTGCTAGGATTTTCAGATGTTGCTTTATCAATACCAAAAATCACTATAAAAAAAATGGATAATGCTAGAAATGTATAACCAATTTTTAAATGCATATGGTTGATTTAGGAATTTACACCTAAAACGTTTTCTAGAAAATTATTCTACGTAATACATTTAATCGTATGAAATAGAAATCCAGTATGCAAAATAAAATTAAAGTTGCATTTGTGTTTCATAAAGATAATTATTTTTTATCAGGAAAACATTTTGATAATACATATTATAATTTTTTTATGAAGGCATTAAAAAGAAATAATAGATTAAGTGTTCAGAATTTCAAAACAGAAACAACATTTGATTGTTCAAAATTAAAAGATAAAGTGGATGTTATACTCTTATGGGAAAATTCACCATTTGGCATGCCAAGAGAATTATATAATATTCAAGATTTAGAGATTCCAATAATATCAAGAACTGGAGATCCTAGCAGAGCAAAAGAATCTAAGAAATTACATAATAAATGGAAAATAGATTATTATTTTGATTTTTTTTCAGAATCATTTTTTCATTCATTGTATCCAAAAGAATTCAAATATAAGAAAATATTTTTTGGTGTTGAGGAATCATTATTTAAAAATTTAAAACCATTTAATGAACGCATAAAAAATAAAATTTTAAATTCAGGTAATATTGGAAATGATAAGTTTTTGAGTAAAATAATTAACGACATACGAAATCCAAAGTGGAACAATTATAGATGTAAAGTTTTGAGAACTAAATGTTCAAAACTTGAATTTGTGGATTATAGTTTTACCCAAAATCATGATTATGTGAATGACAGATATCCGTTACTTTTAGAAAAATATCAAAGTGCAATTGCAGCTGATTCATATACTCCTGTTCAAAAGTATTGGGAAATTCCAGCAGCAGGTTGTTTAACTTTCATGGAAATTACAAATAAGAATGATGGAGAACATATAGGATTCAAAGATAATGAAACAGCAATTTTTATTGATGAAAAAAATTACGAAGAAAAATTTCTAGAATATCTAGATGATCAAAATAATCCAAAGTGGAAGGAGATAGCAGAAGCAGGAAGAGAATTTGCATTGAAAAATTTCAATAATGATTTAGCGATTAATAATTTATCTGATTTAATTGAAGAATTGATTTAACAGAAAAAATTCTTATCAACTTAATGAGGGTCCAACATCATTATGAAATCATTTCTACGTAATAATAGACAGAATCATTTTTAGGGTTTAATAATTAAAAAATTATGTGTATAATATTAAGAATCCAGATAGATTGAAATTCATTAGAAAGATTAGAGAAGAAAGAGGAATTGAGGAGATTTTTTCAGTAGAAGATGCTAAAAAGAAAAATATTCTAGAAATTGGAAAAAATGTAAAAATAAAAACTGGGACAGTAATAGGAACAGACGGATGGGGTTATGAAAGAAATGATGTGGATAAATTGGAAAAATTTCCTCATTATGGAAAAGTTTTGATTGGAAATGATGTGGATATTAGTGCAAATTGTACAATAGATAGAGGAAATATGCACGATACAGTAATTGGAGAAGGTACAAAAATTGATAGTGGAGTTCACATTGCACATAACGTTAAGATTGGAAAACATTCTAGGATAGGAGTACATTCTATACTTCTCGGACATTGTGAAATTGGTAATTTTGTGGATATTTGGACGAATGTTGTAATCAAAGAAGGAGTTAAAATTGGCGATCATGCAGTAATTGGTTCATGTTCATTTGTTGACGTAGACGTTCCACCAAATTCACATTTTGTTTCAGAACATAAAAAAATAATTCATAGCTTTGAAAACAAGTGAAATTAATTATTACAAAAATAACAATTCTGAGATACTATTATTAACTCGTGCTCGAAGTTAGTTTTTATGAATGTACTTGTTATTGGTGCACATCCAGATGATGAAGTGATTGGTGCAGGAGGAACAATAGCACGACATATTAAAAAAGGCGATAATGTTTTCATAATTTTATTTTCTGAAGGGCATAAACCAATACAACCAAAATTAAAAGAACAAGCATACAAATCTCTAAAAGTATTAGGAATTAACAAAAATAATTTATTTTGGTTAGGCTGCAAATCAGGACAATTTGATCTTGAACCAAAATTGAAAACAAATGCAAAATTAGCAGAAATTATTGGAAAAATAAAACCTAAAGTTGTTTATACTCATTTTTATGGAGACACACATCAAGATCATAGATTTGTTTTTGACGCAACAATGGTTGCATGTAGACCATCACATAAGATTAGAGGAATCAAATCTGCACAGAAATGGCTTGGTGTTGAGAAGATTTTGTGTTATGAGATACCATCATCAACAAATTGGTCTGGAAGATTAAATGAAAGCTTCAATCCAACAGAGTTTATTGAAATTTCAGAACAGAATCTGAGGAAAAAAATTCAAGCGTATAATTGCTATAAAGACGAAGTCAGACCAGGAAACCATCCAAGATCATTAGAATCCTTGAAAACAAATGCAAAATTTAGAGGTAATTCAATTGGTGTTGATCTTTCTGAAGCTTTTGTTATGATTAGGAACATCAATCATGAATATTAAAAATAAATCAATTCTTGTTACAGGTGGAGCAGGTTGCGTTGGAAGTAACATTGTTAAAAAATTAGAAAAACGAGGAGCAGAAATCACAGTAATTGATAATCTTTCAGCATACCCCTTTGATTACTTAAATGAATATGGAATAGGAAAAATGGAAAATGTTGAATTTGTTAAAGATGATATAAACAATCATGAATTAATGTCAGAATTAATTAAAAAGAATGATGTTGTTGTTCATGCTGCAGCATTGGCAGATGTAGGTGCATGTGTTAGAAATCCACATGATGAGTTTCTTACAAATGTTAATGCAACACAGAATATATTAGAAATTTGTAAAAAGGAAGAAATTGAAAAATTTGTATTTATTTCTTCAGCATCAGTTTATGGCCAACCAGATAGTAGAGTATTTAGAGAAACCGATGCATGTTTTCCAATTTCAAATTATGGGCTTTCAAAATATTGGGGAGAACAACAAACCAAATTATATTCAGAACTTTATGAGTTACCAACAACCTCAATTCGTTTTTTTAGTGTTTATGGCTCACCACAAACGCCTAAACAAGGTAGTCATAGTTGGGCAGTTGCAATTTTTTCAATGTTAGCAAAAAAAAGGAAACCAATAACAGTATTTGGAGATGGAAATCAGATTAGAGACTTCACACATGTATCAGACATAGCAGAATCGGTAGTTCTATCGATTGAAAAAGATTCCACAAATGGAAAATTTTTTAATTCTGGAACAGGTAAAGGTACAACTGTAAATGAAATTGTGAAATATGTTTTTGAGAATATTGAAAAAGTTCCAATAAATTATAAACCACATCCAGCAGGAGATCCTTTTGGAGGATATGCAGATAATACTTTGATGAAAAAATTATTGAATTGGGAACCAGAATATACTCTTCAAAATGGAATCAAAGAGTATTTTGAATGGTTAGATGAAAATGAACAAATTATTCCAGAATGGACCTAAATTAAGAAAATTCATTTTTGTTATAATTATTGAGTGAAGAAAAATTAAGACATTAAATGTAAAATTTTATCCCATTGGAGGCATACCAGGAGGCATGCCACCGCCAGAGCCGCCGGAGATTGCAATTACATCATCAATTCTTAGAATCATAGATGCAGCTTCTGTTGCAGATTTGATGATTTGTTCTTTGACTACAACAGGTTCGACTATATTTTGAGAGAGCATATCAGCAACTCTTCCTTCTTTTGCATTAATTCCAGTCCATTTTTTACCCTCACTTTGTTTTGCGCGAAGTTTAACCATGGTATCAATTGGATCCATTCCTGCATTTTCAGCAATTGTTAATGGAATTACTTCTAGAGCTTCTGCAAATTTGTTTATTGCTAACTGTTGTCTTCCTTCAAATCTTTCAGACCAATCTTTCAAAA
>CEVL01117425.1_pt1 | contig 14980 bp, 10 predicted proteins | sample 427051 | NCBI WGS metagenome assembly CEVL01 (sample SAMEA2623673, study PRJEB7988) | marine metagenome | biome: marine biome (ENVO:00000447); feature: surface water layer (ENVO:00002042); material: "saline water (ENVO:00002010), including plankton (ENVO:xxxxxxxx)" | depth 5 m
TGATCACGGTTTCGCACGCATACGAAAAAGTTGCGACGTTTCTGAGAAGAATGTCGTTGGATAACGGACCTATCATCGGGCGCGTGATGAGAAAGCGCATTCAACTCTCGTCACGCATCAACAAGAGCAGTGATGATGTGATACACTCGCTATACGATGAGGCGACTGAGCTACTCGAGGCGTATACGTCGTATCCGCCGGTGGAGGCGCAATGGTTGCTATCGACGTGCTTCAATCGAGCGGTAAGACACGAACGTTCAATGCGTACCAAACAAGCGATTGAATGGCTGAACCAAACGCAAAAGCTCATGAACTCCTTACAAGATATCTTACCTCAAGCCATAGAAACGTACTCGACCATCGTGAGCGACAACTTGGCCATGCTGACTATTGAGCTCGACGCTGCTGAATAATATTTGTAATGTTACACGACTACTAGTAGTCGAAATCACTTGTACAGTATCCTATGAATCCTCAATCGGGTTCTCATCATCTATTTTGGACGCTTTTCGCTCTTTGAACGCTTCGATGGCTCGCGTCAGCTCTATGAATACTCTTGAAGCTTGCGTCGTGGTCATCGTGGTCAAGCGCATGAAGGGCTCGTCGTAGTGTCGAATCGGCACGATGATATCGGCGCTTCTCCATCCGAATTCGTGTATTTGCGGAGCTTGGCTGGACGATACCAGGCTCGTATAAGTTACGCTTACACCAGGTCCCCGCACGGGCAAAAAAAGACACGACTCACTGGCGACAGTAAACTTACCCATGTCGCGCGATAATCCGTGTACGCGAGCGCACACCACGTCGGTTACGAAATCATCCCCGACTGGAAGTTTCGGTGATTCCATGGTGTGAGCGCTTCTCACCAAATCTTCAGCGTCCGACGTTTCCGACAGCGCCTCAGATATTTGCGTCACCTGCACGTCCTGAATGTACACCGGCCTGAGCAAGAAACACGGATTGGTACGAATCACGGCGACGCACGAATCTCTCTCTCGCGCCTGAATGTTCAGCTCCGTGTGCATGCCGCAGAATTCACTGAAGACGAACGATTGACGATCGTCAAAGGTGATGCGCACGCCTGGGGTACCATCAGCGGCATCGATTCGCGTGATGTTCGCGATGCGCCGTATCTCTCGGACAATCGCGGTTTGACTGTCGTGCGGGTGATCTATGCTCGTGCCGGATGTCGAAAACGCGAGCTGCGTTGACGTGACGCAAAATCTTCCGATGAGTCCAGAGCTATCTCGACACACCCACGCACCCATCAATGTTTTCACGCTCGTCATGCGAGAGCCGAAGACGGCTCCTAAGGTCATCCTCATGATGACTTTGCTCTGCTCGTTGTAAATGTCTATGGCTGTCTTGTCGTTTGAACGTTGTTGCAAAAATCGCAATATGTCCTGCACGGATACCCCGCCTATCTCTCTGACTCGTATTTGCTTCCCGCCCGCCGCCGCGATGGCGCTTTTGAGTTCACTCTTCAGTTGCCAGAACTCACGCACGACCTCAACGGTCGGCGTAAACCATAAATCCAACAAGCGTCGCAAACGGCCCTCGCCCGTCTTTAAAATTGAAATGGGCTCTCCGGCGCCGTCGCAATGGAAAAAGTCTCTGAAAGCCGTCACGAGTTCGACGACGAGCGAGTGCTGCGTCTCCGTCAACTTTGGTAGACCCTTCCAATTCTCGTGCGATTCGAGAGATCCTTCCTCCATCGGTCGATGTAAAACGAGCTGTTCGATGGCGTCGCAGACGCCTCGATGCATCGACGACAGCACGAGCCGGAATGCTCCCGATGAAAGCCTCTCGTCCATGAGCTTGAGCTCCGAGTCAATCATGGAGAAGATAATTTTAACCGCGCCCGATCGTATTTTTGGTTCTTCTTCCAGAATAGCCACGCGTACGAACGGCGCGATCCTCTCTTCCACGAATTCCGTCAGCGACGCGATGACGTTCGCTCTCGCCGTACGAAGCTTCTGCACGATTCGTATCGCAAAGAAATCGGCATCCAACACTCGATCGTCCTTGAACATGGGATCGTCATCGAATATGTTCTGGTCGTCGTCCATAGCATACTCGGGACCTTTGTGATTTTGGAACATTTCGGCAAACTCCGCCTTTGACGAACACCACAGGAGCGGCATCTCTTCCATGAATGGCTCGATGGTGAGCACGCACTGATGAATGTTGCTCAAACGCGTGTAAAATTCCTTATCAACCAAGGATTTAATCTCTGTGATTCTCGACGCGGCCGTGATCTGCCCGGTCGCCTGCTTCATCAAACTCGAACGCGCCTTTTGAATAGATTCCAAGCACGAGGCTTCGTGAACGTCTACGTACGTCTGCAGCACCTCGTAGCACATTCGACTGAGTAACGTCGCGTTCAACGCCGCGCGATCACCGTGTAACAAGTGAATCTGCGCAGCCTTGTTGATGTTGTAGAGCACGCAGAAAATATTGACGCAAGACATGCTGTGCATCGCACCGCGTTCGATATCGATGGGAATCGGGTTGGACTTTTCGCCGTGCATCTCCCATTTCACCCAATCGACCAACGCGTCGCGCACTTTGGCTAACGTTTCGTCCAACGCGGGTTGTAGAAGCACGTCGATAAATCTAGAAGAAATGGGTATCATCGCGTCTCTGAGATTTCGATGCTTCAAAAGCTTCCTGTACGTCGATAACGCGTTATCCAGACTCATCATCGCCGAATCGTACTCGGGCGGATCTCTCACGTCTCTGATGACGCGAAACGTTTCGGCGAAAATATCAGAGATCATCGTCGTCATGGACATGATCGCCTCTGAGAGCGCGTCCACTTCCGACGGAAACACGGAGAGTATTGCGCCGTCGAGAGGAAGACGTTTCATCGCCTTGCGGATCAAATTCGTGATCCCCGCCACCGTCGGCGGACTGTGCGTTCGATTTTCCCTAAACAAGTGTTCGGTGCAACGCATTCGAGCAGATTCTCGCACAATCTTCTTTAAGCGTATGATGAATCTGGTTCCAGAAATTCCACCGAGCGTCAACGCAAATAACGGAATCGCCGCGCGCGCGATTTTCGCGCTCTCTTCCATGTCGAGAGCGTCGACGAGTTCTTGTTCCGCAACCTTCGCCGATGGTAAAATATGGCGCAACTCGTATTCAATCTGCGTCGACATCAGCGAGGTCAACCGTTCGAAGCACTCTTTCTCTGTGGATGTCAAACGACCCACCGCGTGCGCCGCGCTCACTTCCATCATCGGTCGACGCAAACGCTTGAGATAATCAACGTTGAAACGCCAAGCCGAGGCGAGGGTAAAAATTTCAGCCAACGCAGGCACCGAGTAGCAGCCTCCGCGCAATTGCACAACGGAGGACAAAATGTGTCGCCCGTTTGCGACTCTGGCGTCTCGCAACGCGACGTGTAAATCTGTCATGTCTCGCAGGATATCGCCTCGCCCTGAGGTGACGGGGGCACCTTCGCGTTGAAACGTTTCGATAAATTTATCGACGTAAATCACCGCCTCGCCCGTCACCTTCTTTGCCGTGCCGTCATCCGTTGGGCGCTCGATGGGTACTCTCAACTCGTGAGGTCCGTCCTTTCGCGTCGTCTCCGACAACTCCGCGAGTTTTATCGTGGCACGCCCCTTGCAGTGATCGCCGAGCGCGTCGGCGCTCCGGCGCATGACGGAGCAAGATGCTCCGACCGCGGCGCGCATTCGAGAGGGAGCGTCGGATGTCCCGGAGTCCGTCACCGCGTCGCTCGAACGGGCGCCGTAAAAACTAATCTCGATGGCACCATCCCACGAACCGGTGAGTGCCGGAGTCATCGCGTAAAATCGTGCGGTGCTATCCAACACCGACTGGGATGTCGAGGCGTACGACTCGGCGTTCCCGGACTCGCGCGCCAGGCGAACGACACACGTCAAGCGTTCCTCGTTCGACACCGCGGCCGACACCACGCTTTCCGACGGCGCGTACGCACTGTACGTTTCATCGTCTGTCAACGCCGACGTTTCCGAAGAGCAACACGAGAAGATCCCACCGCTCGTCTTTTTAACCATTCGCGCCGCCGGGACGCTCGGTTTGGGATTTTGTGGCGTCTCGCTTCTCTCCACCTCGATCAGCGTCCCCACGCACACGCGCACGGTGACACATCCGCGAGCCTGGCGCGCTCGAAGATGTTTCAATTGCGCCACCAATCGTCGTAACACGTGATTCAACGCGTCCTCGTGCTCGCCGTCTCCCTCGAGGAGACGCTGTTCCAAATCTGCCACCCGTCGTTCGCACTCATCGATGGCGCTCTCGCACGCGTCCAACGCCTCGTTCACGGTCGTTCGCCGCGCCTCACCCCGAATCCCTAGCGCCTCCAACACCGCCGCGACCTCTCGCAATCGATCCTCGAGACTCGATTCTTCCTCCGTCTCGTTCGCCGCCGAAGGAATCAACAGCGCGCGACACGCCTCCGCGACGAGCTCCCGCGTCGACCCTCCGTCTCCCACCAGCGACGCGGCAAATCGCTCCAACGCCTCCGCGTGACTCTTCTCCGCGCGATGCGCGCGCTCCCGACCGAACGCGACGGCGAATCCCTCCAACGGCCGCGCGTCCCACCGCCGCGTCGTCCCGTTCGCCGACTCGCGTCCCCAGAGTCCTCCCTCCGACGCGTGAAACGTCGAACACGTGTGCGCGCGCCACGGATACGCGTCGAAATCGCAATCCGCGTCCCTCGCGCGCGACACACTCGCGCGAGGGACGCCGGCGTCCATCACGATTGAATCGAATCAATCAATCCAAAATGTCAGAGACGCACGACCGTCCTCGTTCGTTCACGCGCTCGCTCGTTCGCGCCCCCGTCGTCGCGCGCACTCTTCGCGCGCACTCTTCATGCGCGCTCTTCACGCGCGGTCTCTCGCCTCTCGTGTCTCGTCGCGCGCGCGCGAATGACGCCATTTCGCGACTCGAGCGTCATCATTCATTCATGTCCGACGGCCTCGTGTGCGGCGAGATCGTCTCGTGCGACGCGATCGAGGGCAAGGATAAGCTCAAGCGTCTCACCGTGCGCGTCGCGGACGGGGACGACGACGACGGCGCGCGCCTGCAGATCGTCACGAACGCGCCGAATGTCGACGTGGGAAAACGATGTGTGGTGGCGAAAATCGGTTCGACGCTTCGCGACGGCACCGAGGTGAAAAAGGCGAGCGTGGGCGGGGTGACGAGCGAGGGCATGCTCTGCGACAGCGCGATGTGCGGATGGTCGGGCGGCGGGGCGGGAGCGGCGGCGCTGTTGCCGGGAGATTTCCCACTGGGGGCGGCGCCGCCGTCGTCCAGGCCGCGACTCGACGGGAAGTCGAACGACGACGCGGGCGACGACGAGGCGGCGAGACGCGCGCAGAAGATGAAGGAGAAGGAGGATAAGAAGAAGGCGCTGGCGGAGAAGCGCGCGGCGCGGGACGCAGCTCGAAAGGCAAAAAAGGCGGGCGAGGGCGAGGGCGGGGACGCGTGAGCGAGCGGCGGGCGTCCCCGGCGGGAATTCTCGACGCGAGGGCGCGACGCGCGTGGATATCGGCGTTGAACGCACGCATTCGTGTGTACACATGTATCGTTTCTATTTATTCCGTCATCATCGGTCGCTCGTTCTCCTCTCGGTCCCCGGCGTCCCCGGCGCGGTCCGCTTGTTAACATTGGAGACGAAAAACGTTTCAAAACGCTCGACCTCACATTCGCTCGGGCGACACCGCGACGCACGCCGTCATGAGATCGTTAAAATGTACCACGTTCGCTCTCTTCGTCGTTTTTGCGTGCACGCTCGCGTCCGCGTCGACGTTGGGCGAAGAATTTGTCCCGGAAGATTCCAGTTCGTTACTCTCGAGAAATGTTCGAGAAGAAACCGTCGCGACGAGCGTCGACGCCGGAGACCTCGCGGTCGAAGTCGGGGATCCCGTTCGCGCGGACTTGGATGAATCGTCCGTCGCTTTCGTCTCGAACGGTGACGATTCGAAGATTGTCGATGGAGCCGTCGGGGACGCCGCCGACGAGACGGACGCGTTCGACGTCGTCGTGTTCGACGCGGTCGACACGTTCGCGAACGTGCCGAGACGCGCCGGTCCGTTTTTCATGGACAGTAATTGGGACGATGACCTAGTCGCCGTGTCGCAGTACTCGTACGTGTCGTCGTACGATACCGAGCCGTACGTGAGTTTTCCCGTTCGATCGACGGCGTGGATGGACGCCGACGAGACGTGGTGCCTTTTGTGTCAAAACTTTTTCGCCAATCTCGCGTTCGCGCTGATGATTTCTGTGTTTGTTGTCGCCGGCATATACTATCTGCTGATCGAAGACGACAACGACGATGACGATGACGACCACCACGCGTGTCGGTGTTGCAAAAAATGCGGCGCGATCGTCATCGACGTGGCCGTGTTGGACGAGCTGAGAGCCGCGGCCTCGCCACGCGATGCGAAGACGTGCGGCGATGAACCGATCAAGTGCGAAACGAAAGACACGAAGAAGATGTGAACGACTCGAATCACGCGCGTAGTTCGATTTACGAAAATTTGATGAATACCATTGCAACTTGTTTTTCTGAAATCGACTAATTTACGGCGGCTCCTTGCTCAGTCATCAATCGCTCGGCGATGAACATGTCCTCCGGCGTCGTCACCTTGAGGTTGAAATAACTTCCGGGCGTCACCTGAACGCGCTCACCGAGCGCTTCGACGATGGACACATCGTCGGTCACCTCCAAACCTTTACTATTCACGAGATTGTAACCGTCGCGCAACAGTTGCGGGCGCATCACCTGCGGCGTCTGCATCTCCCACAATCGGCTGCGATCGAGACCCTTATCGATGCTCAAATCCTTGTTAACCTCCTTGATGGTCGCCTTGCTCTGCACGGCGAGAACCGCCGCGCCGTACTCTTGCGCGTCGTTGAAGCAACGTCTCGCATCCGTCGCCGAGCACAACGGACGCGCGCTGTCGTGGATCGCCAAGAGCTCAGCGCCCTCTCTCGCCGCTTGCATGCCGTTAAATACGCTATCTTGTCTCTCTTTCCCCGGTCGAGCGAACACCAACGGCTTATCGATCGAGACGCTCTGGAACACGTCGTCGTAGCTCGGGTCGCACACGACGATGACTTCTCCAACCTCCTCCATCTTCGCAAACTTCTCGAGCGACCACAGCGCGATGGGCTTCCCCATGAGCGGCAGGTACTGCTTCGGCATGTCCGCACCCATGCGTTTACCGACGCCGCCGGCGAGCAGGACGAAGGACACCCCGCCATCGCGCACGGCTCGCTCGGGGACATCCGCCGATCCGGACGCCGCGCGCGTCACCGCCCGCCCGCGCATCGCGCCCGCGCGTCGCGCGCATCGCCGCGGAATCGTCCACGAGACAGAAGTCACCGTCGTCGCCATCGTCGCTCTCGCGCGTCGTCGAGTGCCGTCGCCGTTCGATTCTATCCACTCTCGAGAACCGGTCGCGCGTCAGTGGCCGCCGCGCGCGAGCGAGGCGAGCGAACGAGACGACGAACGGAACGCACGTCATGGCGTTCGCGCGCGTGTCCACCGCGTCCTCGTCGACGTCGTCCACGGCGTCGCGCGCGCCCGTCTCGGTCGCGTCCCGGTCGCGCGCTTTTCACGCGCGAGGAGGGGTCGCGCGGCCGCGCGCGCGCGCGCCGCGCGCACCGCGCGCGAGCGGCGAGGAGGGTGATGATGCGCCGCCGCCGGCGCGACCGAATCCCAACCAGATGCTCGTCATCGTGCCCCCGCACCCGCTGTTGAAGCACTGGTTGGCGGTGGCGAGAAACGTGCAGACGCCGGGACCGATTTTCCGCGCCGCGCTCGCGGAGATCGGGCGAATTCTCATCTACGAGGCCGGGAGAGAGTGGTTACCGACGTTTGAGGCGCAGGTGCAGGGTCCGCTCGCGATCGCGGACGTGGAGTTTGTCAATCCGGAGAAGCCGGTGAGCGTGGTGCCGATTTTACGCGCCGGTTTGACGCTCCTGGAGGAATCCTCGAGCGTGCTCCCGGCGTCGGTGACGTATCACCTCGGGTACGTCCGCGACGAGGAGACTCTTCAACCCAAGTTGTACCTGAACAAACTTCCCGAAAAGTTTGAAGAGGACGCGCAGGTATTGATCAGCGACCCGATGTTAGCGACGGGCGGCACCATTCTCGCCGCGGTCGAAGAAATCATCTCTCGAGGCGCGTCGCCGAAGAACATTCGCATCATCTGCGTCGTCGCGTGTCCGGTATCGCTCACCGAGCTCAGCAAGCGGTACCCGGGCCTTCGCGTGTACGCGGCGATGATCGACGAACACTTGAACGAGAACGGTTACATCGTTCCGGGTCTCGGCGACGCCGGCGACCGCGCGTTCGGCACGTAACGTCATCATTCTTTTAATTCATTCTTTTACCTCTCGTTCGCGTCTCTCATCGCCTCGTCGACGCTTTTCGCCGTCCTCCCGCGTCTCGTCCCGCTCCCCGGCGCGACGCGGCGCCGAAAAGCGTCCCCAAAGGCGGCGGCGGCTGCGCGCGTCATTCGTCTCCGCGCGTTCGCGATGGCGCCCGCGCCGCCGTCGGTGCGATTCACGGGGGCGAAAGACTTTCGCACGCGCATCTTGGTGAGCGTGTTATCCGGGAAAGCGTGCGTCATCCGCGACATTCGCGTCAACGGCGGGGACGCGGAAAACATCGGTCTGCGAGACTACGAGGTGTCGCTGCTGCGGTTGATCGATAAGCTCACCAACGGGACGAAGATCGACATCAGCGAGGACGGGACGGCGGTGCGGTTTAACCCGGGGGTGGTCAAGGGAGGACGTCGGTTGACGCACGAGTGCGCGACGAGCAGAGGGATTGGGTATTACGTGGAGCCGACGTTGGCGTTGGGGCTGTTCGCGAAGAAAGCGATCGATTTGACGCTCACGGGGGTGACGAACGACGACGCGGACGTGAGTGTGGATGTGTTTAGAACGGTGACGCTGCCCATGCTGAAGAAACACTTCGGTATCGACGATGGGTTGGCGTTGGAGGTGGAGCGGCGCGGGTGTCCGCCGGGAGGCGGCGGGAGGGTCAAGCTCTCGCTACCGATCGTCAAGGCGCTGCCGACGCTCGATTGGTGCGATGAGGGATTAGTGAAACGGGTTCGAGGCGTGACGTTCACGTGTAAGGTGTCGCCGCAGAATGGGAATCGAATGGTGGACGCGGCGCGGGGCGTGCTCAACGCCTTCATCCCGGACGTGTACATTTTTACAGACCATCACGTCGGACCGGAGGCGGGGAACAGCCCGGGCTATGGCTTAACCCTCGTCGCCGAAACCACCACCGGGTGCGTGCTCGGCGCCGACGCCGCGTCCACCGCGTGCACGTCCGCGATATCCGAGGCGTCCAACCTGGACTGGGCGAAAGACGCCGAGGGCCGCGTTCCCGAAGACGTCGGTCGCCGCGTCGCCGAGGCCCTCGTCGCCGAGATCCAACGCGGCGGCGTCGTCGATAGTTCTCACCAATCCCTCGCCCTCATCCTCCTCGCCATCGGTCCCGAGCAGGTGTCCCGCGTCCGCCTCGGCCAGCTCACGCCGCGCGCCGTCGAGACCCTCCGCGTCCTTCGCGCCTTTTTCGGCGTCACCTTCCACGTCACCCCGGAGCCAGACAGCGGAACCATCTTCTGTTCCGTCGTCGGCGTCGGCCTCGTCAACCTCGCTCGACGGAGCACGTAGCGACATCATAGCATAGCCGTCGACGCGTGAGATTCCCGCCTCCCGCGTGTAACTCCCAGCCCGCCGGGACGGCGAAAAAGTGAACCGTCACTTCACTCCACCGCGCGCGACCATGTCCGCGACGTCCGACGCGTCCGCGACGGCGCGCGCGCCGCTCGAGGGCGCGAAACCGCTCGAAGATGTAGACGTCGTGGATCTCCTGCGCCGAGCGTACACGACCAAGGAGCTGCAAGCGCAGTACGCGGACGCGTTGGGTCGAAAAACGACGTGTCACAATAAAACGTGGATTCTCGAGAAGATCGGCGAGCGCGCGTCGCTGAGGGAGCACGCGGCGGCGCTGATGCCGGACATACGTAGAAGATTTCGTAAGGGGATACCGCCGGTGAACGTACCTCGCGGACGGGCGAAAAAGGCGAGGAAGAGGGTGAAAAAGGTGAAACGCGCCGGAGAATATTCCGCCGGCGGCGTCCCGAGACGCGCGGACGCGGAGCCGGCGCCGGTGAATCCGGAGACGTCGACGTCGTGTTGCACGCGAACGGATGGAAAAGGGTGGCGATGTCGCAGACCGACGATTGATGGGACGAAACACTGCGCGCTGCACGCGCTCAGGGGCGTTCGGAAGCCTCTGAGGCGGCTGGACGGCGGCGACGGCTCTCCGGAGACGGTTCCCGCGAGCGTCACCGCGACGTTCGCGCCCCAAACGCCGGATGCGTCCTTTGCGCGGGCAGTGAATCAACAGGTGTGCGCGGTGCTCGCGAATCCATCCTTCACCGCGTCTGGAGTGCCCGCGCGGGTGAAATCCGAGTCGTCCTCTTCGTCCGTCGTCAGTCATCCGCCGCCGCGAGACGGCGACTCCCTCGCCGACCTCAGCGCGACGTCCGTCCTCGTCGCCGCGGAGATTCTCAGAGCGCTCTCCCACGGCGTACTGACTCCTCCTCCACCGATTCACACCGGCGATCGGTTGTACAATGCGTAAAAACATTTCCTCGTAGCACCTTTGTTGTTTTCTCCAGAAAGTTGTCCAAAATCCCGCGATCAGTCCTCAGTGCGCCCCGCACGCGTCCAGTGCGCGCGCCGCCCCCTCACGCGCGGAGGCACCCTCGCGACGTCGTTCGAGGACGACGATCGCGCGTTCGAATCGCGCGTCGAATCACGGTGACGCGCGCGAACGGCGTCAGAGTACGGTAATCGGACGATTCCCCGATGTCGTCCCGAGAGGATGATTCCGTCGCGCACGACGATGCGAACACGATTCGCATCCAACACTCGGCGCACATACCGGTCGGGTTGAACTTTTTGCAGGATGCGGCGATACAGTTGATCCCGGAGCGCGATCGTGGGAAGGTGAACGACGTCATTCGCATGGTCAGAAGCTTGTTTCACTTCGGAGCCATGGAAAAGAGGGATAGGATCAGGCGTGATTTCGCCCTGGCGAACGTGCGCGCGGGGGAGGAACGAAGCGTGGGGTATACCGATGACATTCTCGGTCCGACGCTGTTCGAGTCGTCGAGCATGGATTTCGTCGGGGAGTTTTGCTCGCTCATGGCGGACGCCGAGTACACGCTTCTGACGCAAAAGGAGTGGGAGTTGGCGAGCGCCGAAGACTTCATGTTCACTCTTCCCGTACACATCAACTGGTCGATTCACGATGGATCGCTCTTGAAGCTCTTCTTGAGCAAAAACCCGATGCTGGCGAGCGGTTTACCGCAGTTCAGCGAAAAGGCTTTGGTGTTCAAGCGCGGCACGGGCATGGCCACGGCGAAGGGCCTCTTCATCAACGAAAAGATTGAGTTGCTGTTAGAGATGCTCGTGAAAGAACCGTTAATGAAGCTCATGGGGATCGCCAAGCCGGTGTTCGTGAACGCGAGTTCGAGGGATTCGAAAAAGTCTTTCGGACAAGGGAAGCAAGTCGAAGACAGAAACGCGATGGTGGTTGAACGTCTGACACTTCGACGATTGATGCCAAACATCCTCACGCTGCTCCGAAAGCTCTTCTCCACCTTAGAAATACAAGAACCGACGTTCAAGGAGGTCGTTCTGCTGTACCGCATGGCGAAACCGCGCGATGGCGATCCCGCGGGACCGTCCGGATGCGGTCCGCTCATTCTCAAGTCTTTCAACGACATCCCCATGGCTGATCTCGAGATGATTTTCCCGGAGAAGACAGTGTCCGTGAAGCTTCGCGAGATTATCCAGAACGGCATCGCGATTGTGATCGCGATAGGGACCTTAATGTGGGCTTTCGTGACTGGTGAAATTTGGACGTCCAAGGTACAGACGCTTCTCATCGCGTGTGCCGGTAAGCTCGGCCAATCCTACACCGCCGTCAACGTCGCCAAGACGCGATACGCCGGTATGATGTCGAAGGAAATCATCGACAAGAGCGGCAACTCACAGACTGGATTGCTCATGCACCTCCTAGAGTCGATGGAGGACCAAGAGTGCAAGGAGATGATGTTGGCGTACATCATCCTCACCGTCAGAGGCAAGAGCATGACGCTCAAAGAGATCGACATCGAGTGCGAACAATTCCTGAAAAAGGTCTTTGGCATCGATTGCGATTTCGACGTCGAGGGCAGCATGATCAAGCTTCTCCGCGAAGGTCTGGTGGAACAGAGAGCCGGCGTCTTGTACGCCGCGACGCCGCTCAAGACGGCGCTCGCGCTCCTCGACAACAAGTGGGACAATATTTTCGACTATAATCTCGACTCAGGCGACAGCGGCCGCACGAACGCACTCTCGAGCTACGCCAACGCGCACCCGGACACGCTCGAGGCCAATCTCAGAGACGCCCTCAACGCCACAGACAAGGAACGCGCGAAAGTCGTGAGCGACTTGAAGTCGCAAAACGACGCCCTCAACAAGGAGGTCGGCGCGCTCAGTTCTCAACTCAAGGGTTTCAACTGGAAATTTTCCTAGACCGCGTTCGAGACGACGCGCACCGCTGTTATAAAATACTCCAATCTCCAAGCGCTCGACTCCGTTCGTCCGCGCGCGTCTCGCGCGCGTCTCGCGCGCGTCTCGCCGCGACCATCCGCACACCCTCGCGCCCCTCCCCCTCGGAGACGCGTCGCCATGTCGGACGAAGAGCTTCCGAGGGCACACGTCAAGCGCCTCGTCAAGGCCAAGCTCTGTTCCCTCGACAACGTCGACGCCAAGGGTCAATCCTTTGAACCAAACATTCAAAAAGAAGCGCTCATCGCCTACGGCGAGTGCGCCAAGATATTCATCCACTACCTCACCGCCACCGCCAACGACGTGTGCCGCGATCACAAGCGTTCGATCATCTCCGCCGAGGACGTCCTCGCGGCGATCGACGAGTGCGATTTCCCCGAGCTCGTCGACGACGTGCGAGGGACGCTGAGCGCGTTTCAGAGCGCCAAGAGGAAGAAAAAGGCGAGCGCGGGCGCGTCGAGCGCGGGCGCGGAGGCGTCGAGGGAGGACGCGGACGGGAAACCGTCGTCGGACGTCGAGGGCGAGGACGCGGGGGCGTAGACGATCGTCGCGTCGCGGCGCGTGTAGAAACAACTTCAGACTCTTCTAGCCTCGACGCATCACCGACAAACACGCGAACGCGGGCGCGACGTTCGCAGAGCGAGGCGCGTCGCGAGGGTGGGCGCGAGACGCGCGCGCGCGAGGAGAAACCATCGCGTCGCGCGTGTCGTCGTCGAGGGACGGCGTCGACGTCGTCGCGCGCGCGAGAGAGCGAGCGTCGAGGGACGGCGGTCGGTGGGTATAGTGTTAGTCGATTGTCGGCGTCATGTCCGCGATGCGCGCGCTCGTGAGCGACGCGCTCGGTCGGTCGAGTAAAACCACGCGGTCGGCGGAGCTCGCTCGAGCGGTGTACACGCTCAAGGCGACGCTGTATCTGTTGACGTGGGGGGCGTCGAGCGGATTGATCATTCTGGTGAACGACGCCGTGTTGAACGCGTACGACTTTCCGTATCCGATCGCGGTGAGCGCGACGGGACCGCTCGTGTCTTGGATGTTGGCGGCGGTGATGGTGATGACGGGAACGGTGCGATTAGAGCGAGTGATGACGGTGAGGGAGTGGTTGTTGACGGTGTTTCCCATCGGGTTCTTCACGGCGGTGACGTTCGCGGCGGGTAACCAGTTGTACCTGTACCTGAGCGTGAGTTTCATACAGATGATGAAGTCTCTGTCGCCGTGCGTGGTATTTTTTATGCTCGCGTTGGCGGGTTTAGATACGGTGACGAGGGAGAAGGTCATATCGGTCGCGACGATGACGCTGGGCATGTCGGTGGCGTGCGCCACGGAGGAGACGTTTACGATGTTGGGATTGGCGTTGATGATCATAGGAGAGGGGGCGGAGGCGATGCGGATGGTGCTCTTTCAGCACTTCATGGGCAATCGCGGATTTGGATTGTTAGAGGGTTTATTTTATACGTGTCCGGCAAACTTTTTCTTTCTGTCCATTGGCGTGGCGGTGTTCGAGCAGCGAGAGATCACGCTGCGAGGCGACCTGAGAATCGTACGCGAAAATCCGATGCCTTTCATCGCGGTGTCGGTATTAGGATTCATAGTCATGGTGACGACCTTGGGGGTGATCAAGACGTGCGGTTCGCTCACTTTTAAAGCTGCGGGACAAGTTCGGAACGTCGCCATCATCATGTTGAGCGTCATCTTCATGGGCGAGAAGACGACAGTTCTACAGCTGGTGGGTTACGCGATGAATGTGATGGGTTTCGCGTACTATCAAAAGTACAAGACGGACGAAGACGTCGGTAAGTTGACGGATGCCAGCGATGTCGACGTGGCGGCTGAAAAGCTCCTCGATTCGCCGCGGTCTGGTAGCAACGGATCGATGGAGTAAGTGAACACACAACCGTCGCGTCGCGTAGAATTCAATTTGTAAACGTACTTGATGCTTTGATTAATCGTCGTCTAATGCTGCTTTCGGTGGTGTCTTCTACTAAATCGGTGATTCGTTTGTTTAGTTCTCGGCAGAAATGTTAGATGATGAATCCGTCTGGAATCGTCGCGCCTCCTAGGATGGTGACGATGCCGTCGGAGATGACGTAGCCATCTTCGCTTCTGTCGATGTTTTGGACGCCTGCTTCGTTCAAAATTCGCACGTTAGCACCGATCACGGCGTCAGAATCGACGATGCATCGACGAATCACCGTGCCTTCGCCAATGTCTTGTTCAGCTTGCGTCCGTTTCATGATTTCGTCGCGACCGACGATGACGGCGCCGTCGAGTTCGACGTTCTTGGCGATCACCGTGCACGGACCGATGACGGAGTCGACAATCTTCGCGCCGT